>JAABUP010005208.1_pt1 | contig 20145 bp, 30 predicted proteins | sample 5559201 | NCBI WGS metagenome assembly JAABUP01 (sample SAMN10711887, study PRJNA513373) | rock metagenome | isolation source: Antarctica rocks | place: Antarctica
GACTCACAGGTCAGATGCTACCAGAGCTGCTAATGCCAGTGCAAAGCGACCTGCTGCCGCAACATTGCTGCCAGTGAGATGACATAAAGTGGTGACCACGAACTCCCATCAGGCATCAGTCTGCAGAGCACTGGACGGCAGGAGTTTCAGCTTACATCCTTGTCAGCTTTTGGAATGGAAGCCTGCCACTGCACAGACCAGCGCTCGCGGGACACCCCCTTGAATGAATGGTCATCATCTCGCTGCAGCAACACACCTCCATTGGTACCTCAGGCACTCATCAGTCATTGGCTGTTGAACTGCTAGGAAGCAGAGTGTGTGCATGTAGCAAGAAAGCCCCAGTAGCGTACGACAGGCCAATGCCATGAGACCAAACAGTGAATCATTGTCAAACGAGACTGTGCCCATGTCAGCTTCTTCTACCAGCACCAAAGGGCGTTGACCCCAAGATGGGGCACAGCGCTGCAAAACACCACAGCAATAGAGCTGTACCGGCTTGAAATCTTCATATCTGAACACAGGGGGTCGCTTGGTAGCAGTCTCAGCAGCTTCCTTGACAACTCCATTCAGGATGCCGCCAAACCCCCGCCTCACTGCTTGAGGTGGGTTGCTCACTGTCAGCCTGCCACCCTGGCCACAACCGCAAATCTGAGCTGTGGCAAGTCTGCCTGGCGCTGCTGCTGGAGTAGCGAGGCTGTGGCTGCCACTGCTGAGAGGCCTGAACACAGCTGTGGAGACAGACTGTTGCGCCCTGTTAGGTGCAGTAGGTAATGGCCTTTGGGGTTCTGGCTTTACTGGCAGGTGGGGGTCTAGTCCGGCTAGAGCCCTTGCCCCCACTGCTTCAGGGGGTGTCAGCTGCATGCCCCCTGACTGGACCCCTTGTAAGACCTGGTTGCTGCCTTCTGGAAAGGCTGCAAACTTCCCATGCATGTCTCCATTGTTGAAGGCAGGCGCGCCAACTAGGTGCCCATTGCTCTGCTGCACTACAGACATGGTGATCCCAGCAGCTGTGTGCTGACTGCAGCTGTTGCCTGGCATTGCACAAGCAAGCTGAGAAGCTTCTCCCTGTCGTGATGTGCCAGGTGCGTGGTCAGGATCAGGCAACAAAGGTGCATCCAACAGAGCTGTGAAGCCACCACAGGGGGGTTGAGGTTGTGCCAGGGGGGGCCCATGCGGGGCCGGAGCAAGGTAGCCTTGTGGAGACACAGCAGGGGGCGGTGTGCTGCTGTTGCTCCGCCTCCTTCTTCTTTGAGCTGCCTTGGCCGCCAGACCAGAAGGTTGCTGCATCACAACACATGAGACAGACTCGAACATTGATAAATGGCTGGCTCACCTGCTGCGCATTGCAGGTCTAAATTGTGCAACACACTGTCACATCCGCCACAAAACCATGTCTTTCATTCTCCTGAGGAGCATGGAGCAGGGCACTGTCCATGCTGCATACTCTTCAGCAAAAGGCTTGGTAGGCAGCAGTGCCTGACCCCCTGCCTTCCAGAGCACAATGCAATCCATTGTAGATCCATACAACAGCAGACTGGCAGACACTTCCATCATCATGTACCCAGCAAAGAGAGTTGATGGGATGCAGGCAAGACAGCATTGGCCATGAAACATGTTGCTTACTTCAGCATCTGAGCAGTGCCCACCTTTGGAGGTGTAGCAGATGCGAGCCAGCTTTTCTGTGACACTCTTGAGCTGATGTCGGTGAACAGGGCAGAGACACTTGGCAGCTCCACATGGGTAGTGCGGTGAGCCATGGCTTTGCCATACACCAGCATCTTGCCTGTGTTGGGGCTGCAGCACAGCACACACAACAACTAGTCCAAGGGTTGATGGCTACTGGGACTGCAGCATTATGTATAGAACAATGCTGACATCTATTACATTCCCTTGCTTGATATGTGCTACAATGGAAACAACAGAAAACACCAGAAGCATTGTGTATGCTTGTATGGTGCTGACTCTGTACACAGCAGCACAGATGTTGTGACAGGCTCATCTGCCGTTGTCGAGGGTCATTGTACAGAGTGTAGCATTCCAGCAGTTTTGTAAAGCTAGACTCCTAAGCCTAGATACAAGCCACAGATGCGTGCCTAATTGCAACAATGCAATACTGGCAAAGCAGATGTAACCAGACTGTAGACTTACTCAATTGTAGAGTCACTAGAGGTCTTCCTGATGACATTGGGCAAGGCTGTGGGGACTGGACAGGCATCCGCCCAATGAAGACTGCTGCCTGGACCCTGATGGGAATCTAAAGGTGCAGAATACAAGGGCTGCAACCCGGTCTCTTGTAAACCACTGCCATAGCAGCTTGCTTGCTGCTGCTGCTGCTGTTGAAGTCCACCTGAGAACTGCTGCTGTTCATGTTCACCGCTGTAATGCTGCTGCTGTTCACGCCCCATATAGCTCTGCTGTTCATGCTGATGCTGATTCTGACAGGGCTGATATATGGCCTCATGTGGAAGCAGCTGATGTTCTTGTCTGTGATGTGGGTTGTCAAGCAGGTGCTGCTGGGCTGCAGCGGGCATATGCTGCGACTGAGGAGTGTCGAGCTGTAAATCCAATGCCTGCATGTCCTGACCGCTGTCAAAGGACATCGCTGGCATGTTCAGGATTGCATCCAGTGAATGCGGTGACATGAGATCATCTGAAGCCAGCAGCTGCGAGTGAGACTGCTCCTTGTCTAGTATGAACGGCGGTGCAGTCTGCTGCTCAACAGGCTCAGATAGCATGTGGTGTGCATCACCAGACCAACCAGCTTTGCAGGTTGGAGGCCAAACAGGTTGTAACATGGCTGTTGGTGTGCTGCTGGCTGCATGATGGCGCTCATCAGGACTGTTACTGTTCTGAGAACTGCTGCAAACGTGGGCAGAGCTCTGCTGCTGACCAAATGTGACTGTGTCAGGCAGAGATATTACAGGTGAATGTGACAATGCGTGTAGGCCCCTGACAGCTGATGCTGACAAGTCTTCAGGGTCTTGCCAATCTGCAATGCACGTAGGATTGAAAGCCAAGCTGAGAGGACAAAGCTCAGGTAGCAGCAAGCTACTCACCTTGAACCAGGCCTGCAGGTGAGCTCTGCCAGCCAGCAGACGGCAGTGGTTGCGCATCTGTGGCAGCATGTAGCAGACTGCAAAGACAGAGATATCTGGTCATTTTGCTCTGCATCAGTGGCACCATCAATGATGGCCTGCATGCTTACCACAGGCTATCGTTGTCCTGGTCCTGATCTATGCCTTGGAGCAATACTTCCAACTGTGGCAGCTCAAAGCTGATGATCTTGTCTTGTTGCCCAAGATGTCTATCTGTGGGAACAGAGCTGTCCACATGATCTCTTTTTCGCCTTTTCTTATGTACTCCAGTGGATGTTGCGTTGGCTTCGTTTCCTCCTCTTGAACGCACAAGGACCCTTGATCGCATGACCAAGCTCGACGGTCCACACACTCTGATTTCACATGGCTTGTATGTTGCATAGGCTTGCTATAGCATTGTCGCGAGATTTGGCAATATGGCGAGCTTCGACTGACTTCCTATTTCCCAGATCTTGTGGAGACACAAGCTGTCAGCACGTCAGGTGTTCCAAGCTGCCGCGGTACTTCCTTCTGAGCAAGGCAAAAATTCGCGCAGAGCAAGTCGCCAGCATGCCAGAAAGGAAAATTGCCTGAGGCCTGGCTAGGATGGCCTCGGACAAATCGCACTATGTATCTGTCGTCAGACCTGTCGTAACAGTTTTGAATACCCGTTCAACCTCGTCGTTGAAGAGAAGAGCAATTCACCATATTTTGCTGGCGATCACAAGATCGTGGTTGATCCAATCTGCAATTGTTGAAGGTGGCCGAACTTGCACTAGCCGGCAGCGCTGTCAGTTCCAGTTAGATCACTGCGATAATCACTACGATGGACTTGGACGCGGCGCTTGCGAGACAGCTGCAGGTCTGCCTCTGCAAAGTGATTTAGCACATGTCAGCCTGACGCAAGCTCGCTGTTATTGTCGAGCTGTCAACACTTCGTGTTGTCCTTCAGCATGCTGGCATCATGACACACGCTTGCTTGTTGTGCTCAGGCCGAAGAACAATTCAACGCACGACAGGCTGGATCACAGCAGCAGGGAGATGTTCCATCAGCACAGCAAGCATTTTTATCACGACTGCAAAGCTCTCTGCAGGATACCCTTTTAGTAAGCACTCCTTTCAAAGTACTCTTTCTGCTTTGTCTTGTGTTCCTTACTGCACCGCAGCATTCAGTCGGAAGTGACCAGGCACCCTCATGGTGACAAGCCTGCAACTGCTATCCTTGTGCATGCAGTATGAGGACGAGTTGCTGCAAGCAATTGCACAAAGCATCATGCCTTTGGACCGCTTAGTGGGCTCAGCTAACAGCGCAGCAGCACTCAGTGTTTCCATGGGTGAACAGCCTGCTAGACAAGCTGAGGACCTGCTTGCACAGGAGCTGCTGACATGGTTCAAGCATGACTTCTTCACCTGGGTAAAATTTGCCTCAAACAGCATGTACATTCACCAGACGCATTGCTGAAAACAAAAAATCCCATGTGATGCAGGTCAACAGCCCTCCCTGCAGCCACTGCGGCAGTAGTGACATGCATGCATCAGGCATGGCTGCTCCTACTGCTGAAGAGGCAGATGGCAATGCTGGCAGAGTGGAGCTGCACACATGCAGGGCTTGTAGCTGCATCACCAGGTATACTAAGTGTCTTGCCTGTGCAGAGCTGCAAGTCTTCCTGGCACACGCACCCAACAGGTCTGTTCTGCTTGTATGCAACAGCTTCTGGTATGCTGCATGGTCAACCAGCTGTCAAACATGAGGGTACGCACATGTGTTGTACCTGCAGACAAGTGACTTGTGCTTATGGTCCACTGCTTGTTTTATATGGCCAACATCAAGATTGTTGAAACTTGGCCTACAACGTCTGTCTCAGGACCTAAGGAACCCTTGCATCTCAAATGGAGCATTCTGTACTGTAGCTTGAAAGGGCGGACAGAGTTACAAAGCACCTGGAAGACCAATAAAATCGTTGCAAAGAAACACAATGTTGAAGTGTGATCAACACTGCAGATTTCCACGGTACAATCACCCAGCTAAGCTACTGGAAACAAGGCAAGGTCGATGCGGGGAGTGGGCAAATTGTTTCACTCTGTGCTGTCGTGCTGCTGGGCTAGAAGCGCGCTACATCATGGACTGGACAGATCATGTCTGGACAGAGTACTACTCACATGCGCACAGACGCTGGATCCATATGGACCCATGTGAGGCAGCCTACGACAAACCGCTATTGTACGAGGTATCAAAGTCATGCTGCCCATCCCATAGAACCACGAGTCTTTGCCGTGCTGAGTGCTTGTCCGGTGTGATTTTTTGCGGCAGATCACCTGCAACATCCTGGTGTGCATGCTGGCATTCTGCTTGGCAATATTGTACATCGAACCACAGTCTGGTATGCCAATGCCAGCATGCAAGCAGGGCAGAAGTCACTGTGACAAAGCATAACCGCATCTGAAAGTACTTTTTGGCCATGCAATAGACTCACGTCAAGAGCAGAGTGACAACCAGAGTCAGGTCAAGGTACACCGGGGGGGGGAGGGGTCTAGGGAAGGCTGGTCTATAGTGCTGTACAGACCCACTGCATTACACTACCCAACGGATGCTTTGTGGCAGGCAGGGTGGGGCAAGCAGCTGAGCTATGTTGTCGCATTCAGCAGACACGGCGTGGCTGATGTCATGAAGCGCTACACCAAGCAGTGGGACCAGCTCAAGCAGCAGCGCACGCTTGTCAGTGAGCACTGGCTTCAGCAGCAGTGCACCACTCTGACTGCCAATCACAGACGGTGAGGATGTGCTCAAAGTGCTGTGCTATCTGCTACAATTGGGTGATATGGATCTAGGTCATTTGACCAAATGCAGCTCAGCATATGCAGCCGACAAGCACCTGCAGTATTGTTTGCATGTTTCATGTCTCAAGCTCTTGTGGTGACTGCAGTCACCACAACACTACTGATGTGCCAAGGTCCTTGTCTTGGAGTAGCCATCAAAGTGAAAGCATGACGGGAAAAGCCAGCGTCTTTGTGCATGCTGAAACCATTTGTGACACTTGTAGCTTCTGGCCACGAGTCAAAGCCGGACGCATACAGACAACATCACTGCATATGTATTGGCAAATACTTTGACACTCAGACCTGGGGTGAAGACTCTGCCTCTTGTCACGCGCAGTCATTTGTGAGATTAGTTGCCCATTGCTGTAGGGGATGGACAGCAGAAGAGAAGGCAGAATGGGAGCAGGTTGACAGGCTGGAGCAGGCTGAGCTGGCTGACCATGCAAATGCCCCTACCACCCTGCAAGAGCACACTTTGCCAGGTGCTGATGGAAAAATATGTTGCAGATTATTTCCACAACCCCCCCCCCCTCCCTCTGTCGAATCCCACATCTGTAATGCCAGACTGAGAGATGTTTGGTACGCGTCCTGACCTGACAGAGTACATGATGTGGCCAGAACCACAGCTGTCCTAAGCTTTGGTCATGACCTCTGTCTTTTCCAGTATGTGATCAGACTTGGTGACTGGCTTAACCATTCTCATCTCTCTCTCTCTTTGTTTTCGCATGTGGGAGTTGGTTGCAGGGCGGCAGACAGGGTCCGATGGGTGGCGTGCAGCTAGGGGCGAGCTTGGCAACCCACCCAGCAGCAGCAGCAGCGCAGCCAATGCTACAGCCTTCAGGATGGCTGAAGATGACAGTGTGCAAAGCAGCGAGCCAGGCAGGCTGTGTGGGGGAGTGGTGCGAGCATCTGGAGAGCATACACCTCACCAGACTGCAGTCAGGGTGAGGCTCCATGCGTGTTTGACTGCTGCGCTGCGTCAGTGTGCCCACTAAAGTGGTCCCGTAGTGAGTCAATGTCAAATGGTCATGGATTTCCTCATCAGCAGACGCCCATGACAACACACTGAGATTGGTGGAATTCCTTGACCATTATCTGGCAGCTGCAAAACGGCCAAAGAGTGTGGTGGTGTTGGCATCAATTGATGACAGGTCTTGGAGTTTCACTTTGGCTCACAGCAGCAAGCTTTGCCAGCTTCCCTGGCTGTTTCCTGTCTGACAGCTGTCACCCATGTTGACCTCTTTGCTAGCAGAAGAGGCTGGCTTTCTCCTCATTTTGGCCAAGGCATTTGACAACCATATCTTCCTGCAGCCACCGCAACGAGCCTCTTGACCTCCCCTTCATGCCAACAGGCATGCACATGCTGCAGGCTTTTGATGGAGGCCTTCATCACAAATGGCTGGACTTTGGGGGCGCCAATAAAGGCGTGACATGGCTGGAATACAGACTGCTGCCTGCACAGCCTGCTGCAGCTGTCATTCGCTACAGCCTGACTTCAGCTGAAGATGAGCCCAACAGAGACCCATGTGACTTTGTGCTTGAAGGCTCACTTGAGTGCCCTGCAGCTTCAGGTATGATCAGTTCCTCTGGTGAGTTGAATGAGTTGCATCTCATGCCTGTACCAGGGATCTTGCAAAAGACTGGCAATGTTGCGTATCTATGTCATTGATCTTGGCCCCCAAACCTGAGCAATAAGCTCCAAGGCATGTCTGTCCTCACTGTGGGATCATCTCGTCGCAGAAATCATTTACTTCATGTGAAGCGCATGCTTGTTGTGCATGTGTGGAAGCACATGTCAATTAACAGTCCCTAAAGTATCTAGGTGCAGCAGACTGTGACCCCAGTGTAAGATGTGGCTTTGTCCTGACACAGAATGCACAATCCATGACGCTGCGCAGGCCAAATATAGTAGAGACACATCTCGCACAAGTCTTTGACAGGATTTTGAGCTGCTAGACACATTTGTACTGGCATTTGCTTTGAGAGGAATGTTTGATGATTGTTTTATTCTACATCTGGTCACGGGGATCGTGTCTGATTGATCATGCTGACATGGGTGTCCAAACACGCAGCAGTAATTCAGTATGCACTTGTAAGTATATGTAAGTACTTTGTACATTCAACTACATCGCAAAACATGTCCGTGTGTGAGACTGCATGAGTCGTTGCTTCACAACCTGTACATTGACTTACACTGTGACATGTGCCCATGTGTCCTAGGAGCAGCAACCTGGAGGCAGCTGGACAAGCAAGAGGGGGTGATCTTTCCCAGCAGGCATCACACCCACACCTTTGCATTGCAGCACCCCCTACCCTGCAGGTCACACCCCCCTCTGCAATGCCTTGCATTGCTGATGTCTGTCTTGCTGCTGGCTTGGACTTGCCAATGTGATGGGTGGGGTTGCATGTTTAGTCTCTCTGTGACTTCACAGTGACAACAGCTGGCATGGCTGGCTCTGTCTGCTCATAAAGCATTGCCCGCTGCTTTCATGCTGACCAGCTGCTGTTGCGTCTCGTCCCAGACAACATCTTCTCACAGTGCTTCATTGGTCAACGCCAGAAGGCATTGACACATTTCAGGTAAGCAAGTCTTACATCAGCCACTCCTACAAGCAGAGTAATTGCACCTGCAATTGCCTTGGAGCAAGCCCAATACGAGATTTGCACGCACAGCAGCACAAGTTTGTGTACCAAGAATTCACAAAGGACACAGTCCTGGGTGCTTGCAGGTCCTACCGCCTCCGCATAACAGCTGTCAGAGATCCGGCATCAGCCAACTCAGTCCAGCTGGCAAAGCTGGACCTCTACACCCCGCTTGGACCCCCTTCTCAACCCCAGAGACCCATCTCAGAGGCAGTCGCAGCCTTTCAGGCTGCTGCCAGCAAAGCAGCAGACTCCAAGCCTGACTCAGCAATGGCAAAGGCTGTCGACACCTTGTTGCTTGTGCTGGCTAACGTTTTACAGCATCCCGGGGACAGCAAGTTCAGGACTCTGAAACTGGAGAATGTGAAGATCAAGGCTATGATGTTGGCAGCGCCGGATGTTGGACAAGTGCTCAAAGCTGCAGGTCTGCTCTCACTGCCTACCTGGGGGCCGTGTATACCAAATGAGGACGCTCTGGCTTATGATAGATCCTCATGTTTGCTGATTTAACTCCCTTTTCTGCTGAAACCGAGCCGACCCCAAATACAGCAAATCATGCCCCGTTGTTGACACCTTGTGGGGCTCTGCATATGAGAGCATGCTGGTGTCAGAAACTACCTCCAGCAGCCCTGCAAACCCAGAAGAGTATTGCGTGGCGGAACTGTACAACCCCACAAGCCAGGCTAGCTGTGACTGTTTGCCCAGCAACGCACCTGGTTCAATAAAACACCACAAAGCATGATCTACCTAGCCTTACCCAACACAGGTTGAAGTCAATCAACCAATTGCTCATTTGACTCATCAACCAACCGACCACTCTTTCAATCAGTGTCGTCCCTCTTGGCCTGCTAAGACTGAAGACTGGGATGTCACATGCTGCAGGCTTCCAAGAGACACGCCTGCCAAGGCAAGGCAAGCAGCCTCCAGAGCTAGCTCTGACACTGAACAACTCTGAGACAGCTACAAGCAACATCCTCCATACTCTCACTCTGCTCCAGACCCCTCACTCCATACACAACCCCTCCCCTGCACCCCCTAGCCAAGGCCAGCGCCAGCAGTCAGCAGCCCAACTGCAGCAGCACTTGTCTCAGGGCAACACGCCAGCGGATGAGTCGCAGGGTCCAGAGCCTTTAGGCAGTAGTGAGGGCGAGCTGCTGTCAGCAGATGACATGCAGGTGACTGACGACACAGCTACGCCTGCTATGCCGGCAGAAGTTGAGACTGCAGCTGATGCAGGCACAGGTGCTGAGGCAGCTGCTGTTCCTCAAACACCTGTGGCACATTCTAATGCAGGACAGGTACCAGAAGGTCAACCAGACTTCCAAGGCGTTGCTCAAGGTAGGTGCTGCAATGCAGAGTTCACCTGTTTGGGTTGAAACTTCAGATGCTTGATCCGTTCTCTGATTGATCACATCCAGCATCACTTCTCAGCATGCACTGATCTGCAGTTGGTTTGAATGCGTTGATTATGGCTCGTCAGTCACTCAACTCATTATGCTGCCAATGTTGTTGATTTGTCATCAAGCACCTTCGAGTGTGCAGGAAAGCTGAAAGCAGCTGTTTGTGTCAGCCCAGCCCGTGCTGGCTAAAGCTTGCTTTCGACTGGTGGGAGCAACAAGCATACCGCACAGAACTTCACTGTGCATTTCCACACACTGTTTGTCGTTGTGTGGTGACTAGAAGCAGTCACACATATTGCTGGAATGTGTGCAGGATCGCTGCAAGCCAGCCAGCAGGCCACACATGACACCCCAGCCCCTGCCCCAGCTGTGCCGCAAACACCAGCAGCGCCGCAGAGACAGGCAAAGTCCAATGCTTCTGCAAGCGCTCTCACACAGATGCACAAGCTGCAGCTGCAGAGTCCATCCACAGAAAGCACTCAGGATGTGACAACACCAGCAGCTGCTGCCAAGCGGGCTGACAACAGCACAGTGGCACGGTCAGCAGATGTGGCTGCTACTCAGCTAGATGCAAAGGCGCTGATCCATCAGGAGTTTGCCAGGCTGATGACAACCAAGAAGTATACACCAAATGAAGCTGCTGTTTTGGCAATTCAGAAGGTTAGGAGACAGTAGTGACAAACACATGTTGCCAATCAACAGCATAAAGCTGTTATTTTCGTTGAAGTCTTGTCAGCAGTGTTGTACGTGGATACATACAACAGCTCCAATGGCGCACTTTACATGTTTGCATTTTTCTATTATTCTTTAACAGAACTGTATGCTCACATGCTCAAGCAAAGCAGAACATGTTAACCAAAGCTGACCACCGTACACACTGCACACTCAGCGTGATCCCCCAGGTCATGCTCACACACGATCTGCTGCACTTCAGAGTTGCACTTCAGAGGTTGTTTTGAACGATACAGGACTTTGAGTTGCAGGTCAGATAATATGCAGCTTGCAGCAGTCAAATCCTGCATGAGCCGAGACAGGATCTTGAAGCGAAGTCTGATCTTGACGAAACAGGCAGTTTGCAACAAGCTAAGGCACATTTGGACGCTGAGCAGCACCCTGTTCCTTTGTTGATGGCCCATGAGCATTGGCCTATCAGCTATGTTACAGGTAGTGCCCAAAAGGCTGAGTAAGACTGACAAGCTCTATTTGGCGGACTTGCCAGTCTTCATCTTCAGCACCTTCTTGACAATCTTTTGCTCCTCAATCAAGAATGCACGGATAATCCTGCAATGTAATTAAGCATGTCAGAACTCTGATGGTGCATCTTTGTGGCTGCTATAACGAGACACGATGCGGGCGGTCAGAATGCTGGGAGCTTTGAACGCTGCATTTAAGCCTTGCGCTAATGTACAGTTGGGATTTGGATGGTGCTGACAGAATAGGTCTGCACTAGTCTGTACACCCCGTGCTTGCGCTGTATGTTTGCATGCTGAGCTGCTGGTCTGCCAGGAAAACTTATGTAATCTCATAGCTTGCTGCATTCACAAAAGCCCCGTCTGCATCACTGAATGCGTCAACACTAGCTATGTACCTTTCTCTGACCACCTTGTGGTCTAAGCAGCCACCATATACTCTGTGCACTGTCTTGTTCTTCTTTGACAAGTGCTTGTTGCTAAGCTTGCTTGGCCTGATGTTCTTCAGCTGCAGCACAACGCCAGCACTTCAGCCTCATGACCTCGATTTATAAGGACGGTGTAACAGCACGGGTGCTCAGCTGTTTTGGCAGCACAAACAGATCAGCTGTTGTCTATCTGCAGAGACTTGAAGCACTTACGCCGTTAAGCTTGACTCCTGTAGCTCCGCACTTGGCCGCTGATACAGGTTTTTTCTGGTATTGGTAAGTCAACCGGCCACCTGCGACAGTGCACGGGTTGTCGACACATGCTTGCTCTCACTATTGGACGCCTGCAGACGTCCCACTCACCAGGGGTCTTGACCACCCGCACCCTGTTGGATTTGGTGGCATAGCAATGCCGCCTACGGTACGTTAGTCGCTGCACCATGGTGCCAAACAGACCGCAACAGAGGACTAAGCCGCCTCAGGCGCAGATGCTTGACCGAGCTATAATTACGTTTGTACGGCCAGCGTCACAACCGTAAATTGGGGCGCTGACTAATAGCTGTGCTCCGACCCCTCTCGACTTTTTTACAACAACGTTTTACAACATTGCGCGATAATCTGGCATTGCATGACACAGTTTGTTCTGCGGAGCTCGGCAAGTAACAGTTGATGCCGACAGACGGACATCAGCTGTCATCTAGCCTTCACAAGCTGCAACTGTGATCAGACTTGTAACGCGCGGTAGTCCAGCGCGCATGCATTTGCCCGTTTTTGTGACTGCACTTCTCCTGCTGGGTACCGGCATCAGCACAGTATCAGCCGCTGTGCACCAGTATAACGAAGACTACTTTTACGCGGTAGCAGATGCTTATATTTTCCGAGGAGGTCGCGAGGGACTGTACGCCTCGAGCGCGGAGGTGCGTCCAGTGCAGTCGCTACTTGCTTCAAACTTCTGCTACAGACAGACTGCGGTATCGCTGACGTGACACAGGCGTTGAAAACATGGGCGGACTTCGGCCAGGTTGCGCCCGGCGTTGCAAATGGACAATCTGAAGTCAGACTAGACAGGCTTGAATTTCATAGACCAAGCAATGTGGCAAATCAGTATGGGCCTGAGGAAGGCTGGACAGGTCTCATTCAGGCAGTCATATTTGAGGTCAATGATAGAGAGAAGATTGGGTATTCATCTCCGCAAGGATACAGATACTGCTGTGTCAAGGAGCTTGTTCCCAAAACCAAACGTCACTTGGACCGTCTGATCTACCAGGTTGGTGTCATGTCTGCTCTGCACGTTTGGTTGCAGCATGAGTAATGCCAACCCACTCTATCACCTCCACGATCCTTTCCTTTTCTGACTAATACTGTTTTCAGTCTGGCCATGGCCTTGTCAACATTGTTCTCACATAGGACACCGTAATCTGCAAGAATACCATCATGTCTGGAGCCTGCTGCCCTGTGTGTTGATGCTTGCTGTTTGAAATTCTTCAGGAGGGGGCAGATGGTTGGCCTCAGGTCATTGACATTACTTTGAGCACAATCAGACAGTCGCCAAGCCAGTTGAGCACAGCATCACAATCAAAGACAGCGGCATGTATTATCTCTGGTTTGTGAATTGTGACGAAGACCTGTCAGCAGCGACAGTAGCTGGTCAAACCACATGGAAAAATCCAGGGGGATACTTGCCAGGCATGATGTATCCACACATCGCCTTCTTTGCAGTCATGAGCCTGCTGTACCTGGTACTGATGATAGTCTGGGGCTTGCTTTATGCCAGGCATTGGACAGACATCTTCTCTCTGCAGCATTACATGACAGCAGTGATTGTCATGGGCATGCTGGAAATGAGCGCCTGGTACTTTGACTACGTCAACTTCAATGTCTCGGGGCACCGTCCTATGCTGCCGACCTTGTGGGCAGTGCTGATGGGTTGCATCAGGAAGACAGTCTCACGGACACTGATCTTGATGGTGTCCCTGGGATACGGCGTTGTGCTGCCATTCCTGAGTGACTTGCAGAAGAAGGTATGTGCTCCTACCTTCATGTTGCCAGCGTGCATTGCATCACTTTTAGACCAAAGGGAACTGATTCTTCCTTACACTGTATTGTAGCAACTGCTATCAGCAGGTTTGATAATTTTTCTGGCCAATTGAAACAGAAAGCTTACTGCTCTGCACCATGTGTAGATAGCAGCTGCTGTTCTTACCTACATGCTGCACACTACAAGCTTAAAAACAAAACAGGATTCAATAACACATGCCAAGCAAGCTGGCCTCTCTTGCCCATTTCACTGTGTATGCAATTTCCTATGGTGCTCACAACAATTGCAGTTTTGTGACATCAATATTACCTGGTAAACACATCTAGCTACACTTTGGACCGCGTATGTTCATCATCTGTTCTCAGACTGAATGCATGGGGTGTGTCGCTGCAGCAAATCTTGGCGCTGAGCATTGTATACTTCATGAGCGTTAGCGCCCTGGATATCGTCAGTAATGTGGGCGCCATTGATGACCTCACCTCAACAGCCCGGCTTATCATGAATTTGCCAGTCGCTCTTCTGGATGCTATTTTCATCCTTTGGGTTTTTGCCTCCCTGTCTGCTACCCTGAGGACACTCCAATTCAGGAATGCTACCGGAAAGCTGCAGCTGTACAGAAGGTTCACCAATGCATTAGCTGCCTGGGTGTGGGTATCAGTCGCTTGGGTAGCATATGAAATGTACCTCAAGGTAAGTCAAGTGATGTCATTTTTGTGCTTTGCATATTTGTGCTGCCTTAGTTCTTGACAATGATAGCATTTGCATGGCGCATGATGGCAGATCAATGTGAGGCTTCAGACTTAAATATACGTCTCATGTGTTTGCTGAAAGGCTCAACTTTGCCTCACACGCTGTGGAAGCAGTAACGCATGTGCAAGTCCCCATGATGGGTACACCAGACTCTTTGTGCAACTTGTGCGCATTGCTACTCACAGCCACCTTGTGTGGGCAGGTGACGGACCAGTACAATGAGAGGTGGAGATCAGACTGGATCACTTCTGACTTCTGGCATGTACTGAACTTCATCTTCCTCTGTGTCATTGCCTTCCTCTGGCGACCCTCAGCACATGCCACCCGTTTTGCCTATTCTGCACTTGACGGTACGTATTGCAGCACTTGCTCCCTGGTAAACCTGTTTGGTCTTGCAATGCTGCACTTTTGTGATTGCATTTGTGGCATGTCAATAGACTGCAGTGATGTACATGCAGCCTCATCTGATCATCACTGGCTTGAATTGGTGATTGTTGTCATGAGCATGCAGCTAGCATGATTGTGGTGCATGCTCACATTTGTACTGCATCTGGTTGCTGCTGTTGTGGCTGCAAGCTATCATATCCAACTGCATTTGGTTGAGTTTGGTACATCCCTTGTGTACAGACGAGGATCCCTCTGCAGCTGAGAATGGGAAAGTTGCATCAAATGGCCACAGAAGCCCCAGAAAGAAACCAGCTAAAGTGTCTGGGAATGGGTTTGTTGACGCTAGTCCTGAAGAGGCTGCAAAGCAGAACTGACATAGAGATGTTCGTACATATAAGGTGTAATTGATGCACACAGAGCCATGCCATACTGCAGGCTAAACGTCAGAGACTGTATATCTAGGGCGTTTCACCAGGCTCTATGGATCAAAAACACTAAGTAGAGCAAGACGTGAGTTCAATAAAATTATTCATTATGCTGTCCACTTTGTGAGCACATCAACAATCCAATTGTAGTCTGTGGAAAGGTTGCCAAAACTTTGGCACATTGCCAGGCGAGCCCGTCAGGGAGGAACACTACTTGAGGTGCATGAGACCATAAACGATCATGAATTGTGTTACACTTAAATACGATGCTTCATTAGCAGAGCTTCTAGTGGTGGAAAAAGTTCATTACGGTGGCACCTATGAAGTGTCAAGTGATTCGTTGTGGTGGTGCCTATGAACTGTCAAGTGATTCGCACAATCTACCACCCAGTTAGGCTGGTTTTGTTCATTTAGCAAATGTTGTTTCTAGGTTCGATTTGAGAGCCTCAGCTGGCGACAGAGAACGTGTTGTGGTGCACAAGAAGCCAGAGAGTGGACCCAACGCAAGTTGCCTGGGATGCGGCCTTGGCAGCTGGACTGTTCCAACTTATAAGCCAGAGCTGTCAGCCACCTTTTATGCTGATGCCCAGATGCCCAAGATTGGCCTTCATGTCTGCATGCTCTGAGTCTGATCGAAACTTTCATTTGCAGTCTTAAACGTGCTCCTGACATGCTGACAAACCTCCTTAAGGCTTTGGCCTGCATCACGTAGGGCTTCTGTTGCTGTAATTTCACCTGCAGACAAGCCGAAATCTTTCCTGCAAGCCTGTTTTCGATCCGTGCGAAGAGTGCACGCGTGTGATCGGTCGCAACAGAATACTGGCTCAGAACACGAGTTGCATGACAGTTTGTCTCGCCTGTGGTCTGGACTCGGATGTTGACGAGAGCCTCTGCAGGATGCGGGATGCTGTACCCGCAGAACGATACGTGTGGGCTGCAGCAGAGACAAGCGAGATGTTGTCAGCGACAGCAAAAGGGACCCCGCCGGGACTGCAGGTATACGTCTCACTTTTTGTTCAGGAAAAATCTCAGGGCATTTGCCAGAGTGTGATCCTCATCTTCCAGTGCGAACGTCACACCGTTCTCTGACTCTGCCATCGTGGGTGGGTCACGCACTGTGACCAGGCATGCGAACGTTCAGGTGCGGCACTGAAAGACAACTGTCCGTACGTACGTCTGAAGCTTTTCCTGCACAGTCAAATGACACACACACTTTCTTCAGGGTGACCCTGTTGATGATGAAATCAGATCTAGGAGGTCAATATAACCTGTGTATGCATTACATTCAGAATGGTGATGTCCTGCCAGAAGAATCTGTTGAAAAAATTTCAGCACAATGAGTCTGATACAGTATTAGAGCGCTTCACACAGCAAGCACATTTCCGTGCAAACTTGCAGCTGATGCAGTCTGGAGTGTGTCATCTTTGACTACAGGCCTGACCAAATGGTCTGCAAACAGCACGCTGTCACAACCTTGCCATTGTTTGCTGTCACAGGTTGCAGCCCGAGGGGCCAAAGTTGGGCAGCATAGTACCATCAGTTCATGTTTCCAATGCAGTAAAGTTGACAGCACATCAGTGCTTGGGGACTCGTCAGGAGCAAGAGCAGCACAACTTGCAGTGTGCTATTCAGGGCTGTTGCTCATGAACAGCAACAGAAGAGACATGGACCCAGCACCTGTGCAGCTCTAATTGTCGTTTAAGAAAGGAAGAAAGCACATATGTCACTTTGAGTTTGACTGCTGCTTTACAAACCAACGAACATGGCGGTCGTAGCCTGATTCCTCTGAGCGAAAGCATCAGTATGCGCTGCTTTCTGCACCTGGACACCTGAGGGCTTGCCACAGGCCACACTTTGTTGATTCTCTCCGTTTGATGTCATACACCCAGTGGAGGTCAGTGGACTGTGTGAAGCCCTAACTCCACCCATCTGTCTGGACCTTTGTTCTGGGCTTCGAGTTCCTCCCTGAGATCGTCTGTCTCATCCACAGGGGGCATCAGGCCCTCAGGGAGAGGAATGTCTGCAGCAGCTTCAGGCTTCCATATAACACGTGATCACCAAACAAATCTAAGCTTTCTCGAACTGTTACCATCATTCGGCAGCTTATCTTGCGCCCATGCATCGTCCACGACATCAAGCAAGTCCGGTTCTCTTATGTGTGAGTAGTGCAGCGTCACAGACATGTTGTTTGGATGGACAAGGTGTATGACAATTTGTGCTGGATCGACTCTTAAGCTTTAGGGTTCTTTCTTGCAAGTTCTCCCGTGCGAATTTACTTTAACCTAGCTTGAGACAGCTGAGTCATCACGAATCAGCTAGAGCCTCTAGCCTAGAGGTCAGCAGGTGAGCAGGCGCATACCGGAAACACTCTCGTCACACCCTAGACCCCGCAAGCATTCTTAAAATTGACAGCGTTGTTCGGAGAGCAGTCGTCACCACTGACTGGCATCGACACGGACGTGTTTCCCCGGATATTGCTTGTTTGTCTGTCGTTCAGCAAATATGCTGAGCCAAGCGTTCGCATCGATGCCGACGCTGGCGTCAGGTACGACATGCAGACAATTTGGATTGTGTTGTGAACGGTTGCCCTGGACTGGTACGCGCATTGAATCATTCCCGATACTGTGTTCACACAATGATCACCTTGACCGCTATTGACCGGCAGATTCAACGATAACTTCGCGTTCCATGCGCTGTGTAACTCTCTGTAGCTTATCGTCACTGCGCATTTTGCATTGCGCTGCGTCAGTCAAATGCTTCGGACAGGATGTCGACTGACCGCACCTGCATGGTTTTTCAGGCAGGACAGGGCGCTGTCAATCCACTTGCACCCGCTGTGGTCCTTCTTCTCTGCGCTTGCTGAGGCAGTGGCAATGTGTGTCCAGGAGCACTACCGTTGCTAGTCTCAGCAGGTGAGACCACCTTTCACTCTTTGCTGACCCTGGCCGGTTAGCTTGTCAATCTGCATGTCAGCATTTCTATCTGCTTTTGCAGGCAGTCACATAGGCAAAAGCACTGTTTTGGCCCCCATTGTAGCACGTCAGAGCATACACCCAGTGAGCAGCAGGCACCACATAGCCAGAAGTTGCAGCATCAGGTGTGACACTGCTAGCAAGTCCAAGGCCACTAGTGATTTCAGGCAGCAGGTCAAGTCAGCGTTTTTGCATGACATGGTCAGCTGCACATCTCAAACGAATCGGCGTGGTGTTGCAGGCCCTTGCTGGGTGGCACAGGCTCATGAATGCTGCTGTTGGCGGTGCAGCACTGCTCTCTGTGCTGCTTTCTGTTGCAAACCCGGCACAGGCAGACCCATTTTTCCAGAGCAATAAGCCTCCATTGCAAGAGATGAAGGTTTCTTCAAATTCAGCATACTGGCCAATCATGCGCATCTGTGCTCAATATGCAGCAAACGGTCATGAGCAACTCTCCTGGTGCCTGCGTCACCTGTCCTGACATTCACCAACAGATTATTGTTGTCTACCTTCATAACCGCATAGCTTTCATTTGCTGAACTCGTTTGCTTGCGCTTCATAGGCTCCAGAGCCAGACTCAAATGATCTTTCACAAGAGGAGATTGCCAGCGTGAAGCTCTTTCAGCAGAACACTCCCTCTGTGGTCAACATCTCTAACATAGGTGCGAGCTGCATGATTGTCATTGCCAATTGCATGTTAAATGCTGATCAGGTGCTCTCATGCTCATTGCATGGCTACGGCATCTGAAGGCACACCCTGCCTCTGCATGACTGTAGCTTTGGGGTAAGAACAGGGCTTTACTCATGATTCATGCAACACCTCAGCCTCTGCATCAACAGCAAAAGCAGACCCACCAACATGCATGCAGCGTTACCAAGGTCATACACTGAGTTTGGCTGCAGCTGTGAGGCAAGATAGGTGGTCAATGGATTCTCAGAAAGTGCCACAAGGCATGGGCTCAGGCTTTTTCTGGGATGACAAGGGCCACATTGTCACAAACTTCCATGTCATTAAGGGCGCAGCTGACATCAAGGTGGCCTTGATAGATCAATCTGTTTGGTCTGCAAAGGTCAGTCCTGCTGTTACCTGCTTCATGCAAGTCCATGCATATACTGTGCACACTCAGCAGGGCTGAATCAGCTTCGACATCCACTCCATAGGCCGTATTTTTGCTGCAGCGTTCATTTGCACATGTTGTGAAATCTTCCATACCGTCAGCGGGTGTGCATGCTGTATTCCCTGGCCTCGCATTGGAGTCATTCAACAAGTCCACTGGTGGTCAACCTGCTTGGCAGTTTGCGATGGCAGTCCTGTAATGGTGTGTGTGCTACAGCTCATAGGAGGTGATCCTGACAAGGACATCGCAGTGCTACAGCTCGAATGCGAGACCTCAAAGATAGAAGAGTTGAAGCCTATCAGCTTAGGGCAGTCTTCGAATCTGCTGGTTGGTCAGAAGGTGTACGCCATTGGTAACCCATTTGGCTTGGACCACACGTTGACACAAGGAATTGTGTCTGGCGTGGGACGAGAACTCAACACCCCAGGTCACACATGCTTTGCCTCTGCCTGCCTGCTGCTTTGAGAAAGTTGTCAGCTTCCCTGGCAGCCTTGCCCAGACTGCCAAGGAAGCCGGGTTTTTCTTGTTTGCCACTATGTTTCGGCCTGAGTCCTTATTTGTAACAAGTATGTCTGCTTGGAGTAATCTGCTTCTTGAGTGGACTGTGTGCTGTCAAGCCGGCCCACTTACTATGCCTTGAGTAGGATGCCACAGACAGTTGCATCGCATTCCATGGTATGTCTTTGCATACAGGAGCTAGAGGGGTGCCTATACGCAATGTGATCCAGACAGATGCAGCCATCAACCCTGGCAACTCAGGAGGGGTGTTGCTAGACAGCAAAGGCCGCCTCATTGGTATCAACACAGCCATTGCTGACCCTACAGGTGCGGTGCACATAACTGCCCCACGCCCCCCCCCCCCCGGGGGTGGGGGGGGGGGGGGGGGGGTGGGGGGGGGATAGA
>JAABUP010005210.1_pt1 | contig 20140 bp, 19 predicted proteins | sample 5559201 | NCBI WGS metagenome assembly JAABUP01 (sample SAMN10711887, study PRJNA513373) | rock metagenome | isolation source: Antarctica rocks | place: Antarctica
ATTCCAATCATGCTGCTTGCTGTTAAATGAAGGCTCAACCCTTGACACTAGCAATAAGTAACGTGCTGATGTCAATACTAGTAATCTACTCTGGAGCAACGCTTCTAAGACCTATGCCACTAAATCAAACCTGTTTTCGAAAATGGGTTCGATGCCGACCGACGTCCTACTCCTCAAGGTAGAGGGTAACACACACACTAAGAGTGGCAAGTATCTCGCGGCTATCGAATGGTAAGATTGTCAGCCTAGCACCAAACATGACAGTACAAAACTTCTGGATTGACCACGTTCAGTTACGATGAAGCCTTGAAGCGAGCCAGATCAGAAGCTGACGCCGTGGTCCTTCTTCTCAATCGCTGCCATGCTCGACTACAATCCCATCACTTCGACGCAGCACTTGCCGATGCCACCGCTGTCATCGACATGTCTCTCAACAAGCCTCCTCAAAAGGCTTTATTCAGGGCCGCTCGTGCTTTATATGGCTTGCAGCGATGGACCGAATCCCTGAAGTATCTTACTGATCTGGTATCTCTCAACCCCAATAACGCGGCCGCACGCCATGATGTTGCACGGTGTAGAGAGCGATTGCAGGAGGAAGCCGGCGAATATGATCTGAAGGCTATGCTGCAGGAAGCGATCGCCAAAGCACCTTCACCAGATCTAGATCGAGCAAACTATGTAGGCCCCATCGAAATTCGTGACTGCGAGATCAAATCACACGGACGCGGTCTATTCACCACCAAAGCCGTCAAAGCTGGCGACCTTCTCCTATGCGAAAAGGCCTTCGCGGCGATATTCGTAGATCCAGATCAACCTGTCAGAACAGGGAAGACAATTGAAGAATCCGAGGAAGACATCGCATGGCTCTCGGTTGATCGTAAGCACCAGCTTGTCGCGAAGACTCTGGTAAAGTTGCATCGAAATCCTTCATTGCAGGCTGCTTTTGCGGATTTGTATCCTGGACCTATTTGGGTTGATGAGCGGGATGAGGAGACCGGGCAACCGATTATGGATGAGTACGTTGTTTTCTCAAATTTATGATATCTGAAGTATTCTTAGCCTCTCCTTTAGTGTCATAGGCGTTCCTATGTTTGAACACTACATCAGTGTATGCGATCTGACCTCTAGTCAATAGGAATTCTGTGAAAAACCGCGTCAGCTACAATAATTTCGGCTTCCCCGTCGTCACGCACGAGTACCACTGGGCTATCGGCCACCACCCGGAGCAAGTCCCAGATGATCTTGCCGGTTCTCAAGGCGTTTGGATCAAAGCCTCTTACATCAACCATACCTGCTACCCGATTGTGCGTAGAAGTTTCATCGGTGATATGATGATCTTTCGCGCGCAGAAAAACATCCTTGCGAACACTGAGCTCAAATTTGGATACATTTCAGGGCTAGAGGAATACGATGAACGTCAGAAGAGACTCAAGCACTATGGATTCGATTGTGACTGTCAAGTCTGTGAAGCAGACAAGAACACGAGTGCGAAGAAGATGAACAAGAGACTCACTATTGTGGCGCAGATTAGGGACATATTCGAGAAGGGCAACGCCAATAGCTTGCAAACATACACGGACTTGCTGGATGCTCTGGAAGCGACGTACGTCAACCCACCGAACAAGGAATATCGCCGCGCTATGATCACTCCGCTCACCAACATTATCACCGGCTGTCTGCGATCTAATCTGCCTTTTCAAGTCATGGAGTTAGTCCACCGCTTACTCCGGGCGCTGGGATTCGAGATTGAAGCTACAAAAAGCCTTTTCAGGGTCATTGAGTGGGGATTTCTGATCGATGAGGTCGTCATCGCCTTGGCGGACCTTTGTGATGCTTACGGGGCTGTCAACCTATATCTTGTTAGAGATGCGAAGGCTGCAGCAAAGAAATGCTACCTGATCATGTGTGGGGAGGATGTGAGCTTCGAGCAGGCTTATGGGCCCATGGGACTCCGGTACACAGGACAAGGAAGTGGCAAATGTCTGGAGGAGCTGGCAGATGGAGTCAACGGGTTGAACCTTGCCTGACACGTCCGAGATTTTCACACCCAATGACCGTAGGCAAATGAAGCCTAAAGGCAAATGTACCCTAATCAGGTCAAGTTACCTTTTAATGTGACACAGAAAATCGCATTCGTCCCTGGTGAAGTCTCGTTAATCGAACCCAGAAATCTCGAATCATATGTCGGTCCCAGCTTTTGTCAAAATCCGCTGATGAAAGATGTGCGATAGGAGCTGCTGACCCGGTCAACGTCGCGGGATTGGAAACTCGGTACACCCAGCCTGTACGGCTATTTCATGCATCAGCTTTCGCCTCTCAACCTCTTTATCTTGAGACCCGCATCGAAGGATTGCTTTCGTACTGGGAACTCACCAGCAGCATAAAACCCATAATTCTGCGCATTCTCCAGACTCGCACTCGCACTTATCTCCACCGTCCCCTGAATCCCATACACCTCCTCCTGTCCCCCGAGTCCCCTTTCCGCAAGATAAACATGCGCAAGCTCATGCACCAAGATCGCAAACTGATTCCTCCCCAACTCCAGCCCATTGTCTCCTACTTCGAATCTGTTCGTCGCCCTATCGACGCGTGGGCACGCACCCCGTCTCGGCACACGGGGGAGACGGAAGAATATCGGGCACAGATGCACTATCCCTGAATGTCTCGCCACGCCAGCTACGGTCCGACCGAATCCCATAGGGTCATTGCATGACTCCTGCTGTAGGACCGTATCTGGCTCCCCCGGGTTTGCGCACAGGATCGCCGGCGGCGTCAATCTCGACGGATGACCCGGACCTGCGGACGCGAAGACGTCAGGCCCGTCAGCAATGTCCTGGTAGATTTGCCGCACGGCTTCGAGGTCGCTGTTTGTTTTGAAGAAAGCGGCATAGCCGTGAGGGGAGGCGGTGCCAAGAATGATGTCTTGAAGCAGGTCTTGGATGTAGGCCCATGTTGTGGGGAGAAGGGCTTGGAGGTAGGCGGCTTGCGGGATGGTAGTGCTGTTGGCATTGCAGTAGAGGATGTGGTAGGCGCCGCTTGTGGCGAAGTCGTCGGCTTCGTGGGGGGTGGTTTGGGGGTTGGCGAAGAGAAGGTGGGAGATTAGTATGAGGGTGGAGTCGGAGAAGGCATGAAATAGAAGTGTCATGAGGACTCCGTTAGGTCAGGTGTCTACCGTAAGTGGCCCATAAACAAAGGATCGCAGTAGCTGTGTGACCGCAGCACTCGAGCAGATGTCCACCCCTTGATTCATGTCTTCAAGATCGCGCTATAAGCGCAACGCAAAAAGGTAACGCGCTTGACTCGCGAAAGACACTTCAGGCTGACATGATCATATCAATGAATTCACCTCATACCGCAAGCCTTTGGATAGTGCACCCATTGAATGTCTCAAGTATCTAGAATCGAAACCCAGAAAGCAAAGATAGGACGCTTTTGCGATCAGACAGAATTTGAAAGGATGCTGTGCAAGAAGTGGCTCACCCATGCCAGCTACCTCGCTCGAGCCTCTGCGTAAGGCGTTACAATTGATAATCAGCTGAAGTCATTGTGTCAGGGCCAAAATCAAACAGTTATCATTTTGATATCTGTGCCATCCAAAGCCTCTGTATCTAGCAATCCCTTCTCTTGTAAGAACTCTATTACCTGAGAGTCTGCGCCTTGCTTAAGGTCCCCCCAGTTAGTGACTGTCAAGCCCCCGGGCTCGCGCACCCTAGAAAGCGCAACGTAGCAAAGTGGATGGTCGAAAGCTCTGCTGAGATTAACCTCAGCTCGGTCAAGAGTCATTCCCTGAGATTTGTGAATCGTGATTGCCCAAGCAGCGAGAAGTGGGATCTGGGTTCGAGAAAGCAGGCTGTAATAGTCTTTTGGATCCCGCTCATCCACATCACCCAGCTGATCCATCATACAGTACGGATAGATCGTAAGTTGCCGTCCACCGGCCCCCGGAAATCTGACGATGGGCCATCTATGGTAATAGGCGTGTTTTACGAATCTCTTGACCATCCGCTCCCTCCTGCAGGCATGAGCTCCTCGCAAATCTGGAAATTTCTTTGTGTCGTGATCTTCAAAGCCAACAAGATAGCCTTGGCTACCGTTGATGAGTCCAGCCTTGAGGTCCAAATTGACAAGGAGGATGACTGGCATACCCTTTTTCAGCTCGAGCTTAGCGTCAAAGGCGTGCTCATCCAGGGCCTTGAGGGTACGTTCGTGAGTCCCGCGCTCACGCAGTCTTTCCAGAGCTTCGTGCTTCGGATTCCATTTAAACTTGTCAATGCAATTGAACTCCAAGCATTCGTTGTCTATCAGCGCAAGTTGTGTTTCATTTTCTGACGTGACCTCATCCCGTCTAGGGAATAATTTGATTGCCGCTAGCGCACTCTCGGCTGAACAGATCTCGCCATCTAGCCTCTCTTCCTTGACTTGCTTCATCCTAGACAAATCAAGATCCTCGTGCTTTTGAAGATATTGCTTGTCTTCCTCGCTTAGAGCACGGCCAAATCTGCATTTCTCAAGTAAACGTATGAAACGCATGTCTTTCTGACGGTGCACCTGTTTCAAATTGATATGCTCGAACCCGCATTGCTGCCAAGCAACACTTCGAAATGCCCATTTGTCTGAGTCGTAGAAAAGCGTGCAACAATGTGGGCATCGATACTTTCTGCCCCTGACAATCTCTTTGATCTCCTTTCCACACTCCATACAACGTCTAAAAGGTTTCACAGGTGGTAATTGGCAAAAGTCTCCTGTCACAATCACTTGGACACCCCCAAAAGGTTCATTATTCATTCTGGACTCCTTCATGATGCGGTTCAGCCGCTCAAACAAATTGTTTTCTACCATGCTAATCTCGTCGATCACTAGCACATCGGTAGAGTTAAATCTGTCCCAATTCTTTTTGCCATGGGATTCTTTTTCCAGGAGCTTGATAGGCTTGGCCATAGAGGCTGGGGTCCACCCAGCGTAATTATGAAGTGTAACGCCGCCCGCTTCCAGCGCTGCTCTCCCGGTGTATGCAATGATGCGTACACGTCGATTTCTCGCCTTCAATTGCCGAACAAACGACTTCAAAACTGCCGATTTTCCACAGCCAGCCGGACCAGTATAGAATACGTTGTGGCCGTCAAGTATCAATTTGACAAGGGCCATTTGCTCTTCGCAAAGTACTGGCTCTCCCATTGGGGGCTCTCCCATTGGGGATTCATCACTGTCCATATTAGGCTCCGTCTTTATCAAGGAAGCATGCGAGAAATCAAGCAGAGCCAGATCATCAGGGAAACCATAATCAGTGCTAGCTTCGGATGCTCTCTCGGAGGTACTATTGCTTGACGACGAGCTTCCATGAAAGAGTCTATCTTGTACGTGGAGGTTTGATCTCATGCATTCAAGGTCGGCTTTTGCAATCGTATTGATTCGTGAGTAGTATGAGGTGCCGCCCCCATGGTAAGTATGTTGGAGACTGAGTCTGTCTCGGCTTGCAGCAGAGATCCTAGGGGTTGGGAGAATGGACTCTGTCGACTCCTCATGTAGGTCGTCTTCAGCGGAGCTGGTGTCGCCGCTATCATCACTAGACTGACTTTCCTCGGAAGTCCTAGGTTTAGAGCTCATCTTGGTATGATTGGCTGCCTCCTGAGAACCGTCCTGCTCTAGGCCTTTGTCATTCTCTTCTGACGTGCTATCCTCCACTGAGCTATCATCTTGGCTCGACGTCGACTCCTCCGATGTGGTATCCTTCTCATCAGTATCCAACTTTGAAGAATCATGTGACAGGATACCAGTGTTGGGAGTGGAAATAAAGTCTGATCCGGAAGCTGTCCTGGGTTCTACCTTTAGGCTTCCGTGGTATTTGGTACGCTGAGCCTGCCTGGGAATATCTTTCTCTGCCTGCCAAGAGGCTGGTCGCTCTTTCCTCTTTTGGTTTACCGATATCGGTGGAGTCTGGGTCTGCTTGTTTGTTGACTGTTGCCTAGATACATATTCCTTGAACGCTTGGGCAGCCGCATTTTGCCCGCCATCTCGCTCCGTATATCCGCGAAAGTCGCAGCCCGGAAACCACTTGACTAGCTTTTCAACTTCTTGGCTGTATAGATGTGAGTGATTGTAGTTTCCGTAGATCGAATGTGGACTCACTAGGAAGTGTAAACACCAGGTCTTCTTCCTTTAAAGACCGCGTACGCGACTTTAGGTTGCTTGACCATTGGGCAGTACACAAGCTGATATGCGGAAGTTTTGATCGCGGTCAAGACGTGGAGACACGTTATTTCCGGAGCGAAATTGCCCCATCATCGCGTTGTAGTGAAGCAAAATTACAAATTTGGTAGGGTTTGGATTAACACAGATCAAGAGGTGATTACTCAGCAATATTATCTTTTGGCACAGAACTTGCCTCAGTACCTCAGACGTGCATGCCAAGCCCGCTAATATTTAGCGCCCGCCGCCAAACCTATCTCGGGTTAGCGTGTGATGACTACTGGCTTCGCGTTTGCTGCAAGCTGGATACGGAGTCATCCTCGGAAAAGCTAACCGAAATAGGTTTGGCGGCGGGCGCTAAATATTAGCGGATTTGGCATGCACGTCTGAGGTACTGAGGCAACACAGAACCGCAGTCACCAAGCACCTCGAAGCGTTCAAGTGAGGCATAATCTTTAGTCACTGATAGAGGCCACATTCTCGATAGATAGTCGTTCTTCGCCATCCAGGCCCACCAGTAGGAACGCGCTCGCAATATCTCCGCCCTCAGCCATGTCCAGGTAAATCTCGTCGTTGTTGCCTCGGTCGCTTTGTACCAAGCTTTATACATGGTGCATTGACCTCAGTCCCAGCCACTACAAATGTCCGAAATGTTAGGTGTCGCCTGCATGACACTTCCAAACTGCGAAATTGCGTTGCGCGCTTGTAGCGTGCTCCGCAGGCGATCTCTTCATAGGAGCTTTTATGCGGATACGTCAAGTCCGTTACATACAAAATTCCGTTGCGCGCTTCTGTTGTTTTCAAGTTCCGTGTCATCAAAGCAGCTGAGTGTCAGAAAAAATGGGCCTAAATCTAGGAACACAAGGTCAACTTCTTGGGAGCAGAAAAGGCTATGTTTGGAAACATTTTTCGATTCCCGACCCGATACTCTGGGCTCACGGAGCCGGTCATACTGATTTACCGATACAAGTCATCGTCTGGGCTGGCACGTCATTGCGCAAAGCGATTTGCAATGACTCCTCTCGTACCTGTTCAATAGTCGTCCCGTGGTCCCTCGGAATGAAATTTGAGATGTAGCGGAATCTGGATGCGCTTCGATTGGAGCGTCTTCGCTGGGCTCAGCCGCACCCTTTACCTGGAGTAACAAAGGAGAGAGGAAATACGGCATCCTCTGGCCCCGAGGGTGAATGATGATAAGCCATATACGTCTTGATTGAATATGGCTACGCATGAACATGCTTAGACAGAAGACTATTGATGCAATAGCAAGCCATGTACTATCTTCCTCGACCCTTCCTTTGTCCGTAAATCGTGTCGAGGTTGTGGACTCTAGGGTTCTCAAGTCTACAGGTGCCTTCAATGCATCAAGAAAGCATCTTCGCTTTGGGCATCGACGCAATACGGCTGTCTTCGTTCCACTTACTGGTCTCTTTTACAACGGTTCGAATTATGTGGTCGTCTATTTTGAGCCGCTCTCGAATCTGGCTAGGATTCTGATCAAGGTTCGTTGCGCTTCCCGGGCGTTAAAGATCCCACGCATGACCCGAAAGAGGTCAAGCCTGATATCATATTTAGCCAGAAAACTCTTAATTTATGTATGCTATGTGTTTGGCGCTGCTGACCAGGTAGCCACGTGCTTTCGAAGCGCAGAGACTACTCCCTCCGGAAGACTTTGTGCTTCGACACGGCAGCCAATCTGTCTGCAATTAGAACAGCTCGAGGTCACTCGTCAGCTGTGGTTGCATATCCACAAATTGCGCCATCATTCCAAGTAAGAAACGTTGAGAACCTCTGAGCAAGCGGAGACCTACCGAGCGGGTCCCCCGGTAAGTTTCAGTAAACAAACCAACCGCTTCTGCGAAAACGCGATACTTGTCTATGTGTGATGTTCCCTATTGCCGTAAATAGCTCTGTTTGACTATGCGGCAAGGTTGGGAAATGAACAATGTGCTTGAAGGTACGTTGTAAACTATAACGTCACAACGGGACAGCGATATACAAGGCGCGATCAGCGGTGCGATCCTTGGTAGAAGAAGTAATTTCAAACCGTCTATAAGGACAGGAGCTCACTTCCAATCCTCATTATACCACAATCATCTCAGCGTCTCCTTCTCCTCTTCTCAAGCTTCATTTGTCTCCATATTCTACCGCTCATCCTTCTCAAAATCTTTGTAGCATCCCATCAGAACTCGTCAGATCAAAAATGTATCATAAAGCTCAGATTCTTGCTTTTGGCGGCATTGCCTTCTTCAGCAGTGCGTTTGCTTCTCCTATTGACAGTCAAGTCACAGCAGTCAGTTGCAATGATGTTACCACGGGCCTCGATCCTTCTTGTTGGGCCAAATTGAACATGACCGGTTGGTTCCATCAATGGGGGAAAAGTACTCCAGGTGCCCAAGGGGGTGCATCAATCGAAACCCCCTCGGACTCGGATCTGGCAGCCACTGCGACCTTGTCTAGCCCGAGTGGCTTTCAGACTGGAGGTGATCTGGGTTTTCGCCGGCGATCGCAAGGTTGTGAACCCAACGAGCCATGGTCCACGTGCTTTCTTCGTTTGGGACTCGGAAAGACGGGACAAGACTGCTCGAAGCTGGGAGGTCAAACCTGTGTCGCACCCAAAGCGGGCCAGCCTCCTCACACACCTCAGATCTTTTACGGAGTCTGGAGCATATATGGTGAGTCTTTGCAAACCCGAGCCATTGACAGTCAGATACAATCTAATACATTCGTAGCCGTCAACGAGTACATCACGTCGGTCTACTCAGCCCTTCAAACGCTTCTCTCTACGAAGCCAGACGCTATCCGTTCCGCTGCCACCTACGCTCCAGGCGCTATTCCTTACAGTTTTCCCGCGAAGACGCCCGTTTTGGTTGACGGGGTCTTGATCCAAATACTTCTGAAGCAAACAAATAATAAAGAGCTTCCTGACAGCCTAAACACGCCATTGGTGAGCTATTTACAGCAATACACCAGCAAGAGGACCTACGATGAGAACACACCGGTTGACCAGCTGACGCGCGGAATGCAACAGAGTCTGGTGAACGCCTTGGGGATGATCATGGGGGATCTCCCGACCTTCGAGAAATTTGTGGAGAATGGTGCTTTCTCAACGACCAAGTTGCCTCAGGTGAATGAGCTAGTCAGTGCATTTGCGGCATAGACCGGAGGCAGGGGTATCTATTTTGGTTGCATTTCTCCAGACTGGCTGATCGATAAGCGCATAAGAGTAATCCAGTAGAAAAATTCAAACTGTTGGTTATTTGCAAGATACAAAGTCTAGTCTTCATTGCCAGCAATTTCATATTCAATACCACGCTCCCCAATAAAGAGAAAAACTGTCAAAAATGGGATACATGGTCTATTGAGTCTCACGCTAAGCTGCATGACTAAGGGGACTTACCTTCTGACCAATCGGACCACAGGAAGGCTTCCATAGAGAATCGGTGATGCGATGCAATCATCACAGCTGCCTCCAGCTGCATTACTCCCCTTAACTTTACCATCGAGATTCCCCGATAAATACATATACATAGTGAAAGGTAATCATATTACCAGCAGCAATGACATCTACCCAATCTGGAAAATCCTTCCGCTCCCTCCTCGGTGTTCCGCCGTCCAAGCCCACCCCCTCAGATAGTGTCCTCGTCATCGTAGACGCACAGAACGAGTACGATCACGGCTTGCTGGCAATTTCAGATGTCAAATCTTCTCGCGCCGTCATTGGCGATGTGCTCAAGAAGTATAGGGAGGCGAAGGGTGACGTTGTGCATGTGGTGCATGATACACCCGACGGTGCACCGCTCTTTACCCCTGGGACGGAGTTGGCGGAGGAATTCAGTGAGTTGAGTGATGCTGGGAAGAAGGAGAAGGTAGGGAGTTGGTCCCTGTTACGTTGTCTTGTCTGCGATGTTTGAAGTGAGATGGAAGTATTCTGGAAGGGGGTCGATAGCTTATTTGGAAGAGTGGCTCAGGTCATCCATAAGCAACATCCGAGTTCATTCACGGGGACCGACTTGAGCGAGCATCTGGAGAAGGTAGGAAAGAAGAAGATTGTGCTTGCTGGTAAGTCGCACGAAGTAACATCTTACTCGCTAATCTGACGCTAATCTGAATGGTGTAGGATACATGGTTTGCAATCCAGGTCGTCAATGTCTGATTTGAATCTGACGCTGCTGGCAGGCACACGTTTGCATCTCCAATACCTCCCGAGCAGGCGCTGAGCTGGGGTATGACGTCTCAGTGATTCGCGATGGCATCGGGGATAGAGATATTCCGGGCGCTTCTGCAAAGCATTTGATTGATGTAAGCGTTCAACTGAAATAAAGTAAGGTATTTTGAGTAGTCGGGGCTAACTTTGTAAAGACTGTGGCGGCAGCATTGGGAGACGTTTCGGCCACAATTATCGATAGCAAGGACTTGTGAAATATGCATACATCAAGTCTGGGACATCTTTGAAACGCCTTATATCACATGGCTCAAGGTCTCGTACAGATGATAGGACATCCACCGTTCAGTATAGCAACTTCTTGACTTGAGTGCCATGCATATTGGTGACTGTATTTGCTTTTGTAAGCAACATGGCGCGTCCGATTTGCATTCGAAGTAAGACAGAAACTTCACGCACTGTCGCATCAGACTCAGTTTCTCAACCAAATGCGTGGATTTGAAGCTCATCAAGCCATTTTCAAAGCTATTCTGCTGCTGGTCAGATACTCAGCTCAGTCACGCATTTAAGAAAGGAGCTGGCTCGTCTCGTCGGATATCCGTCTCGCTTCGTAGACTTCATAAGTATCTCGTTTCGCTCGCTATGCACCCATTGCTAAGTCTCGGTCCTTCATTTTGGTGTAACGTTCACAATCCACCCGTCTCCCTCAACTTTTTTCTTCCCATTGACTCCACCCCACAACACCACCCCTCCACCGTCAATATCTCTCCCAACAGGACTGCTAGCAAACCATCCTCTTGGCCCTGGATGGCTCTTGCCCTCCGTCTCCCCTTCCACCACCGTTACAATCTTGACCTCAGCCCATGAGCCTTCGCCCGTCGCTATACCCATTGCTGATCTGGTGGCATCCTTAATACCAGCTGCGGTCATATTCTGAGCTGGAACTTGATATGACCACACATCCGACCAGAAAACTGGATCTTCAGAGGAAGGCTGAATTTCGCCACTGGGAGGAGAGGCACGCTCGCCAAAGAAGTAGAGGAGGTATTCGCGACCGTTCCCTGTCGTGACTGGCATGAGTCCAGCACCTTTTCGAGGCCGAGGACCAGGAGTGAGGGGATTGGTAGGAAATGAAACCGTGGTCCAATCGTCCTTGCCGGTGGTAAGGCCGATCTCGCCTTCACCTCGCGAGTCGCTGTATGTTTCCTTTGTAAAGGGAAGGTAGTGTATCTCGCTGCCTAAGTCTGAAGAACTGCTGATGAGGTAAAGACGGTTGTGCGTCAATGCGAGGCTAGGTGGGTAAGGAGACGTTGATGGTGACGGGGGGAGGGAAGACCAGGTTCGGGAGACGATGTTGAAGATCCAGGCATCGTTGAGTACGTCTGATGGTGAGCAGAATCCGCCGCTTATCACCAATGTGCCATGTGCCTCTTGTGGCGTAGAGCCTTTGCCTATCAGACTGGGAAGCTTCCCTATTGCGGATTGTAGTTGTTCGCTGTAGCCTGCCCTCTCCGACGCGTTTTTATTTGGCAAAGGGTGCTCACTCGATCCACCTCCATGTAAGTATCGACTTGGAGGTATTGACGCGTCTGAAGCAGGGTCGATGTAGCTCCAGCCAAGGGTGTTGGTATCAAACACCCAGACGCGTCCCATTTCCTCAATTGGCTTGTCCTCTTCGCTCGCACCTCCGAAGACGTAGATTCTTTCTCCAATTGCACATGCCGTATGTCCTGATCTTTGCCCAGGCACCTTGCCATCTTCTCCTTCTCCCAGTGAAGGCACAACCTTGTAATCCGGCTTCCCTTCGTTTCCAGCCTTTTTCAAGGGCAAACTGACGATATGGACCTCATCTCCGGCTAATTTGCCCGCTTCAGTCTTCCCTCCAAAGATGTATGCCTGGCCTGAGACGACCGTGAGGGAATGATTCGATCGAGGTAGGAAAGCTTCGCTGGAGACGCGAGTGAAGGTTGCACTCAATGGCTGTGTAGCCTGGGCGAGACCATAGGCAGCAACTGCTCCACCTTCAACCGTAGTGGAGACAACCTGCTCAGCAGCCACCAGACCAGTGACTGTGGCGGGATCCATGGTGTAAAGTGTCAAGTGTCAGGTATCCAAATCCCTTTACCTACCTTAGTGATTGATGGAGCTAGCGTTCTCAAAGCGGGATAGTGGTTTACCTCAGATGATTTGCCACGGTAGTCCTCCGTACCTTGCTTAACGTTAGGGAATTCGAAGCAAATTTGCTACGTGCAAGCATATGGCAGCTCTACAGTAGCTTATTCCATGTTTTCTATGCACAGAGTGGACAGCCAGAAACTAGAGCTACGAGTTCAAACGTGAAGTTCTGTCCAAAAGATGTACGAAAAAACAAGCGAAAAAACATAGTCAACATTCCTGCATGGATCTCAGCAATGGCTTACAACCGCCTGCAACGGTCTCAGAATGAAACGCAGATCATCTTCACTCCCACGAATCCGAATCAAGGCCGTCAGCTGTCGCAATGACCAACCGCTTTGGGATCACTCAAGCATCGTCTATGACGGGGAACTTCGTCAGAAAGATGAGGATGGACTCCCGCCCAAGCCTGCAAAGATGTTGCGTTAGTCATATGTCAAGATGCTAGCTTTGATTGGATGCTTGATGAGAAATCGTAAAATGTGTCTTCGAATTCATTGAGTGAGTACGTGAGCTCGATTCACTATCCAAAAGTGGTAAGTGAACGAGATATGTAGCAAGAAAGCCGACGCCATAGAGGATCCTCGTACAGGCCTAGCAGATCATTGCTACTAACCATCGCAAACAAAATAGCCCCCAAGTGCTACTATACTTTTCAAAAGACCCGGAATGCATAGTTTTGTTTATCATACATCCAAAGCTCCTGGGTTGTCCGTCTTTCAAACGAATGGATCGACCACTGGAGCTCGCCCTTCCATCATGAATGGTGGGCTCCGGTACTTCGGCTTAGGCTTCTGAACACTCTCGGAGACATTGTGTTTTGGCCTCGGCTGCTGGTAGAATCTATCCATGGGTGTATTGTTCGAGACCCCAGCATTAAAGTGAACCACATGCAAGGCTCCTTTGGCAGCTTTAGCGCTCAGTTGTGGGATTCGGAGGTCAACATGTTCTTTTTCATCCCAGTGGGTCCGTGACATATTACTGTTACTGGAACCGGAATACAGTTTCTTCGTCGACTCGCTTCCTGAGCGAGCACGACTGAAGATGCTAGAAACCTTCGATAAGTCGAACTTGATCCCCGTAAAAAGTGGCCGATAAGTCACGACACAACCACAGATTATAGCTAATGCTGGCTCTGCCTCGCTCCACGCATATTCTGGAAGCATTGTGACTAGCCACAGTAAGCAAAGGGTAAGATGTTAGAAGGGCACGATTAGTCTACCTGTGAAATCCCTCGTTCTTAGTTCACTTATAGTCACAGTACGCATGATACCGGCAATGCAAACGCTAGAAGCCTGTCAGCGATACGCACAGCCTCGAGGCGAGACAGACTCACACGCCACCCAGCATGAAAATGCCTGATAAGACGAGCTTCTTCCGCTTCGGTAAGTGCAACTTCCATACCTCCCATATCGGCAGAGAAAGCACGACGAGGTCCAGGAAAACATTAGAGGCAGAGATACCCCAATAAAATGCCTGAATATCGATACACCTATCACTGAACATCATCTGATAGTCGAAGGCTAAATGGAATGGTCGGCACTGGAAGATGTCCGTGAAGATAGCGACTAAGAACCATGCGACACAAACAAGGCCAACGACGAGGCTCTTTACACGGAAGGCTGCGGTACCGAAAATTCTTCTGTATAGCAGCAGAATCGATAATTTGACCATGGTTATGGTCAAAGAGTAGGTCAAAATGGAGGCCATAAAGATCTGTGCCGTAGATTAGTGCCGCGCTCTCGTCTTCGAGTATGGCCTATTTACCTTCATCAACTCTGGTAAATCAGAGGGCTCAAGCGTCGAGCTTGGCAATCCGAAATGCCCGATATCCACCGCTATGGAGATCAATAGGACTGATCTTCAATCAGAAGCATCAGAGAACTAACCTAAGTAAGAGAGCACGATCATAACATAGAATGGTATCAGACTGATGACAATTGAAATGTCGTCGGCAGCGAATTTCGCCTTGGTCTTCCATCTCGCCAGCAAACGTAGCAACACTGCAACAGTTGTGAGGACACCTAAGGCGATGCCTACATGGTAGACTCTTGCACCTCTGGGATTCTCTGCTAAGGTCTTGTTGCTAGTCATCGCTGCAAATTGGCTTTCACGGTGAGAGCCTCGTCTTCCCTCACTTGAACAACTTTCCAAGTTTGGTGACGCTCCGTCTTAAGTTCATGAGCCGAATGCTGGGGGGGGGGTCAGAAAGAATTACTTTGATCAGCCCGAGTGGAGCGGAGCCACGACCAAGGCTGTTGTTGATGATTGGCTTCTCACCCTCCCACCTGTCCATGATCGCTTTCGTGCCGTATGCGCAAGCATGTACACCACCCTCCTGCGGACTTTTGGGGAGCCGCCCCTATCAGTAATTGCTCACCAAAGTGGATTTCTCGTTCTCACCATACGTCCGGCAATCAGTCAACTTGCAGATTGTGTGTTTCCTCCAGAATACGACCGGCTAAAGCCTTTTTGTGGAGTCTCAAAATTTCAACCTCTAGCAACGTCGAAGCAAATAGAGCGCTGTCATTCACGCGATGGGGTCCGAATGTGGTCGCTTTCACATACATCACCACAGATACAGAAATCAAATTGATAACAAAATGCCTACGATCGGGTCAATCGATGGGGGGCGAAGAGGCCTCATTCGTCGCAATGCTTCGCTAATACGATCATCAAGTATCGCACGGAATGATCGCCAAGACAGCCACGCACGAAAGCTGAAGAATTGACATGTTGATCAATGTTGCCTTATTGGCTGGGACGCTGCATACGCCACCTCTGCATAAAACGCTTCCGTCACGCCTTTCCCGCGCCCTATTTCGTTCGTTCCGACCGGCCTTCAAACTTGGAATTGATGTTTCAAGGCAGCCATCAGGAACCAGGAGGCGAGCGATGTGGCACATCAGCCTTTCTCATTCGTGCATTGGGAACGACCGAATATCGTAAGATTTACCGTATCTGATCCGATGTAGTCAGTCCTCCAGTCTGCATAAACTCTATCTTTCTTGGGTTTGATCAGGCTGGCTTTTACGGACTGCAGCTGCAGCAGGAAGCTGATGGCTCATCTGTTCGGCAGATAAGGATTTGGCTTGCAGGCTCCGGTGGTCCTATGCATTGGCACTGCGGAGCTCCACCGCAATTCTACCTACCTACCTTATTGTTGCATGAAGCTAGTCCAATCTTGGCCCAAACGCGATTTTGAGAAAATCTGCATCGAGCGCAGCTGTCAATCACAGGAGACATTGTCTTAATGAAAGAGTCCTTATACACGACGTGGTAAGTTCAATCGTCATCGCATTAGGTATGAGGACATAGACCCTTATGTTTCTTAACCTCACAAAGGGTCAGCATTCGGAATCGAATGTGATCGAGGTGACGCAAGTTTTCAACGAAAGGGCTCTTATGCAATTGAAAGAATGCCAATGCAGTCCTTGCAGGATGCCTATACCTTGCCTCCACATGTGTCGGGGTTTTTGCCTACTTTCCTTCCAATGCTTCCGCTTTTCACGATTCATTCCATCCGTCCGCTGCAGCATTCGCAGATCCGTTTTAGACCATCATTTGAGAGCGTGCATCGGGAACATACGTCAGCAACTTGAAAGAGACTAGTTGCCAAATGATATGGATCTCAAGTGTATGGTAGAGGGCTTAGTGAAACTCATCTCAATAGAATGGTCCGAAAGATAGTCGACAGACCATATTGCGGTGCAGTAAGCGTCGAGCTGAAAAGACCATCGCCATGCTCAAGCAAAGAGTTGTCCTGAATCAAATGCTGGAGCGTGCCCTCCGACATGAGGATCTGCTTTGCGCCGCTGATATCATTGACGGCCACAATTTGCCAAGCCGGAGATTTCGGACTTTTGGGTTCGCCGTGGGGCTTCGCCGCTTCGATGCTTTGTCCTGTGTTGAAAAGATATCAATAAGCAGGCATAGACGTTTATCGTCTACAAATAACTCGGGGAGTGTAATGACTACCAGACTGTTCAAGCTCTGAGAAGTTGCCTCGCATACACACCAAGGCCCTACTTTAGAAAGCGGATCTTCCACCTCACCCACCACAGAACCCGAATCATGCCAATTCAACCATTCAACGCAGGCCGGGCGTGCTTGACGGCCGCTGCCCTCGTCACAGCCATCGGCCCATTTGCCGCTGACTGGTCTGATTCCCACGTCTTCAATCCCCGCTGGCCTCCGCATGCCAAATTCCACAACGGACAGACAATGTCTTCCGGCGCCGCTCTGGGCGTGCTCACAGCATACTACACCTGGCGCCCCACTTCTAATCCAGCTGACTCGCTAAGGACGGCGGCAATCTTTGGGAGTCTGTATTTCGTCACAGCGTTGAGTGGGATACTTTATCCTGGTGCTCAGGGCATGGACCCAGAATTTGGTGAGGGGTTTCCCCAAATCTGGCCGTTCCTGGGATTTTCTGGGCTACCTTGGCTCGGATATTGGTTGGCGAAGAGGAGAATGAGGGTTTGAGTGTGATAGCCGTCAGGATCGGTCACTGTCTTTGGTATAATTTGATGGTGTAGCTCGCAATTCGCTCTTGATTTACTTTCCTTCACTTGGGCCACGGGCCTAGTGGCCAAATCCCGAATCTGTGGTCTGCTCCTCTTGGTTGGATCGTTTTTCCCTCGCCCAATTGCTTAGTTTAGAAACGTGACCGAATCTCTATCTACGGCCGGTCGCTAATTATAGTTTCGATTTGTTGTCTTACTCGAAAATAATCACACAATTCATCTTGTTATTGCATTCAGACTTATTCTCAAGATCCCATTGGTTCAAGAACGCAAATCAGGAGCTCACTGAGGTGCATCGTCTCGGCGTATTATTCGATCCATTTCAGTGCCGGGTGGTCTGTGCTCTCGAGCTCTATGCAGAGGACTATGAAAAGAGAAATCACCGCCCTCAGTCTCGGAACGAATTCACCAACTCTAAGGACACCTTGGAAGATCTCGTACGGAATGTACCCTCAGATAGCTAGGTCTTGAAGAGGACATACCATCTCCTTTCGCGGAGATGTCTTCCCTTCTACAAGACCGTAGAAATCCAGAGTACCGAATCCTTTGGGATCAAGTCCACCAAAATAAGGCAAATTAGATGACCGTCGCTGGATGCGCGCTCCACGATTGGTTGAAGGGTTGTCCGCCTATCACAGAGGAGTATATTTTCACTGTCCTCGATCATTAATTTGGGTGGACATGCACTAACCCATTCGTAGTAAATAGTGGATAGGTACCAAGCGAATGTCAGCTGCCTCCCCTGTGAAATTCGGCTGAGGATTTACATGCGGAGACTGGGCTTGTGATTTGACCTTCGTGACACGTCGAGCCCATGGTTGAAAGGGCTACGGTGAGCACAATAGGCAGAGTTATTTTCTGGAACGACTAGGATCTAATTTATCCTCTGTCAACTGCCTTGTGAATGAGTTCCATCAATGGGCTTTGCTACCATGGAAGGTCTCTTCGAAGATATGTTTTATATTGACATGTCGTTGTGATTCTACTTCGCTGCTCTATACCAACCTAGCATGATTTGCATGATATCAAGGCGCTCAGCCCAGACAACATTAACGAGCAAACCCTCGCCAGTGATTCTTGATCATTGACTTATGTTATATGAGAGCTGTATCACGATCATCATTTTTCTTCAGGACAATGTCGCACATCATATATGGCGGGCGTCTATAAATAAGTTGCTACCGAATTCAGGACACAATTGGGATTCGATGTATTCCTCAAGACGTGTCATTGACCACTCCCACCTCACTTTCCGATCGGATTTGCGTTGTTTCATGGGATATCTCTCTATCCTGTCCGAGACGAACTACGTGCAGTCGTATTGCACTACTCATATTCGAAACAATGGCCGAAACGAGGAAACAGAGGACGATGATGGCATAAAGTACACATATCCGTCATGCTACTGGCCTTTGCTTTGTTTACGTCAAGCTAAGCCTCAAGACAGTTGGGTTCGAAGAACGTGGTCCCTCGATTCAGATCATCATAGGAGCCACCGCATTGTCTGCTCCAACAGCTTGTTCGCATTTGGAACCATGTACAATGCCTTGTCGAAGCGTATCAGAGCGAGAAACAATCTTGATGGTCCCACGAGCATCCTTTAGTTCAAAGAGGCTTTGTCCTAAACAATTCGTTCTCTAACGAGTCAAGACATGACAAAGGGGAATCTGTCTTGACTATTCAGTTGGACAATTGGACAATGCTGGAGGGTTCGCTTTGTCTACGAGGATATATGGCCGTCTCAATTTACCTATCCTCCTCCACTCCAGCGCCTTCATCTCTCAACATCACAGTTCAATTCTCAGCATCCCTGTTTTAACAGCCCCTTTCAAGAAATCACCAATCCTTTCGAACCAAAACTCTTCCAAACAATGGGTTGCGCATCCTCCAAGCCCGCCCAAAAGCGCCGTGGCAAGCCTATCTCCAAGAGGGACATCTCGAGGCCCCAGCCAAATCTCGCCCCGAAAATGTTCGTCCTAGACAGCAAAGCCAGAGAGGCCGCCATAAACAACCGTCGCCGGCGCCCACCCCCAAAGAATATATCATACTATCAGAAGAAGTATCCCCTCCCCCCTCCCCAAAAACAAGTCTCTCGCTACCCAAGCAAGCCCGTGCCCATACCTCTTGCACCCGTTCCTCTCAAAAGGAAGCCCGCTGTCGTTCACCGTCCCCTGCCCCCTCCCCCCGCCGCTCAGGTTGATTACTACAGTGCCAAACCACTTCCGTTGAAGCCATCGGGACGACCTCAGCCGAAGGTCATGCCCCCTCTTGCTCGCGGTCCTATCACAAGGAAGCCAGTCATCGTCCATCCAGCCCGACCCCTTCCCCAGCCCTCTCAAGCTACTTTCCACAATGCCAAACCACTTCCGTTGAAGACATCATCGGGACGACCACAGCTACCGAAGGCCCTTGTTCCCGGTCCCATCAATAGGAAACCAGTAATCGTTCGCCCTACCATACCCCTTCCCCAGGCCGCTTACATTTCTCACTACGGTGCCAAACCGCTTCCGTCGAAGCCATCGAAACGAGCTCCGCCACCGAAGCCCCTCCGCCCCCTTGCTCCCGCCCCCATTAACAGGAAACAAGTGACCCTTCACTCTCCCGTGTCCCCTCTCGGGCCCAATCCGTTTTATTACAATAAGAACAGGAAACCCGTAGACTGGAACGCTCCCATATCCCCTCTCTAGCCCGCTCCAGGGTCTTACTACAATGTCGACCCGTGGAGCTGTCTGGACAACCACAGCCGCCGGAAAACGCAAGGCAGACGATGTATGTAAAGGCGAAAAGTGAGAATATGGGGTTCATATGCTGGTTGGATGCTAAGGGGTTGTGAAAGAGGGCGAAGGATTGTAAGAGTGGGATTTGGGCTGGGTATCCTAAACTTTTTATGCGGGAGACGATGTAAGTGAAAGGCGAGGGCTGGTTCCCTTTTGATCGCAGTCTCTTTGGTGCTTTGTGTTTCCTTATGAATAATGATTTATGATAGTTGAGTAATGAAATATTGTTGATTGAAGAATTTCAGGAGCAAACATCATGCGGCTCGTTGTACCGAGGGAACGCCGTGGAATCTGCTCGGAGTAGCAAATTG
>JAABUP010005212.1_pt1 | contig 20135 bp, 29 predicted proteins | sample 5559201 | NCBI WGS metagenome assembly JAABUP01 (sample SAMN10711887, study PRJNA513373) | rock metagenome | isolation source: Antarctica rocks | place: Antarctica
TACACAAAGACACAAGACAACAGCCAAAGTGCAGCTTGTGAGTCAAGCAACACTACACTTGTCACACTAGCAAGGGCAACATCGCAGGCACCATTAGTGAATCTCTGCCTGGGAGAGCTTCACTAATGAACCTTAGTGCGTGGTTGCCTTACATAGGTGATGTCACTCCATGAGGTGAGCAAGCAAGTATCCTTAAGACAGGCTAGAAATGGTATATTGTGCAGATCGGAGCATGAAGGGTTTACCATTGGTGTCAGGCCAGCTGCCCCAATACGCCGATTGACAGCGGCTTGCAGTCCCATCTGCACGTCTACCAGCCTGTCAGGCCATGAGCAATAATGAGGAGCTGGTCGTGTGTCTCAGTTGCTAGCTTCACAGAGCACAGTTAGTCGGTCTGCTGAAAAGTTGTAATGTCACGGAGCACATCTGTTCTACATTATACTACAATAGCACAGTCACACAGTGGGCACACTTACAGGTGCCGGCGACCATAGAATAGACCAGTCTCTGCACGATACAAGACAAGGTCAAGCCTTTAGGTGGGGAACAGACATACAGCAAGACCTATGCATTTTGCAAAGGCTTGTACGGTGAATGAGCAGGGCTGCTTCATGGGGAAGGAAGTGCAATGCCTGAGCAACTGGAGCCATGGGATACATGCGATACATATATGAAAGCATACCAGGATCAACTATGTCAATTGCCATTCTTGCTTGGTATGTCGCGTGGTATTCAGCTGCAGAACAAACATCGAATCAGTACTGGAGGCAAGTACTTGAGTTGCTACTGAAAATGTGTTCGACAAAAATTTGCAGAGATATGCTTGACGATGCAGCTGAACCACGACTGCAAAAGCACGGCCGCTGCTGAAGTGGAGCAAGAACTGATACAAACCACTCAGCAAGCACGAAGCGAGATATCTGGACTCACCATCGAGCATCGGTGTTGCACATAGTCGATCGAAGCTTAGCTGCTGAGGCTGGATCCGCCGCGGGAAGTCCCTACTGCACGATTTGGTAGTCTGCAGGATCCTGTTGTCTCGGTTGTGATGTCAGCTTCACGAGCATGCCGAGCAAGACAGCTTGGCCAGACAGCGACCTTCATTTTGCTTTTGGCAACGGCGTTGCAGGAACTAGTGTCCGCCGAACACGCGCAACAAAGCTGCCAAGACCACTTGTGCCTGCTAATTACATTATGATTGACCTTTTGCATGTACTGCAAACGTGCGGCAAAGCGTCGAAGCGGCGCAGCGGCGAAACGGCAAGCATACTGTCACAATGACTCATTTGCGCGCCATCAGCGGCCGCACCGTGCACGTGGCGCTGCGTAAATATTCGATCTCATTGCGTGCGGATTCAATCCCCGTTCGCAAATACGATACGGAACTGGTATTTCCATCTTCTTGGACGCATACCGTAAGCTGACGCGGTGCACCGGTTCGAGCGTCAGGGTATCTGGGACACAAAGTGTTCCTTTCAGAGACCTGAGACTCAGCACAGTCACCTGAAGTCTGCGCTTAGCCTTTGCAGTTGCTGGCGCGAAAGGGACAAAGCTGTCACAAGTGAAAAGAACGTTTTTACAGATCTTGACCAGAGGTCCATAACCCGGTGTCCAAGCAGGAACGCCGTGCCGTGCCGTCCTTCTGGTCAACGCATTGTTCAGGCACGCAAGCAGGGCGATGGAGAAGTTGTCGACTCTACGTAGGTTCCGCTGACTGCAGCAGCAAGTGCCTCTGTGAGAGGATGCTGAGTCTATTGTGTGTATGCAGGCGGAGCTTTTTTTGTGTCAATTCGTGGAGCTGCCTGTGTGGAGCTGTTCTACTTGACAGACCCCTGGACAACACAGTCGTTATGGGAAGTGCTGACCAGCAAGTACGGCAAAGGGACCTTGGAGACACAACTTGGGCGTCAACTATTCTTGAGTGATAGAAAGCTTACTTCAGAGCAAGTGGCTGATCTGGCGTTCTGCCCATCCTTGACGCAAGGTAAGTAGTGCTCAGCGTTTTCACCATGCTTGAGAAGACTAGTAGACCAGAATGGAGTTGTGCAATTTCTAAGCCACAGTGAGCCACGCACACTACCATGCTTGCTTGGAGCTCTATGATGCTAACACGACAAATCTTGCGCAGGGCATGTTTGTAGGAGACTTGGTGCTTGCCCATCACAAATAGGGGACCACCAGGATCTGCGCACCTTGTTCAAAAAGACATTTCACAGCTTGGTGGATCACGTGAAGAAGACTACATGCCATGGTCACACAAATGACTATAAGCTGTTGCCAGCATCAGCAGTTCATTGATTTTGCATGGGGCAAAATGCATGTCTGCCCACTTCAGCAGCCTGTAGGGTGCTTTGTTTCAATTCTGCGTGTTTGAAAGCCTGTACTAAGGACCCTATTCACAGCTTTGAATGTCAGGCCAGTATGTTGGCAAAGTATGTTGAAACGCATGCGAAACACAGTCGTACAAAGTTGGATATGTGCAAGAAGGATTTCCAAACAAAGCTCTGCATTCGAGTTCTGCACGAAAGCATGACTAAAGCTGGCATGCACCTGCACACAAACTCTGTAGTGGTAGGCTACAGCATGCAACGACAGTAAACTTTAGGAGCCTCGACAGCTTCCCTGCGCCCATCAGAAAAGTGGTCTGGCAGGCAGTCGGTGCTGGGGCCTCATGTCGTTGACTTGTGACAGCTACAGACAGAAAGTTTCGGCAGCCTCAAAAAGTGAACCAAAATCTCAAAGTTTTCTCTGTAACAAGTAATACTGCCAAAGTCAAGTGTGGCGTGCTCTGAATATATTGCACTATAGAGTTAGAGCGAGTCCCGAGCTAGGATGTGTGTAGACACACGAAAGTGTGAATCTTATCTTGGATGGCCGACCAGCGAACTCAACCACCAAGTCTCACTTGAGTGAATCCCAGATCTGGCTTAGGGATCAGCTGAAGGGACCCGCTCACTAGACATGTAGCAGTCTTAGCCTGATATTCTTATACTGTGTCTAATCTGCTACACTATTCCCCACCTGATTTCAATCTCCGCATTGAGAACCAAACAGGTTGTTGAGAATATAGTTTTGAAGAGGAAGCAGGGACTGTGACTGACATCCTTCTGACTGCTATTCATCTAGTCTCACACGACTGTCCATTGAATTCATTCCTCTGTAACGAAACATCACTTTATGCTTCTCTGAGTGCATCCCTGAGCTGAACTTACATGTGCCTGGTGCACACACTCAACATACGCATGCTGGGCACAACTGATTGACCCAAGCGTTCTGACTGTGTCCGGCCAGACTGTTTTCTTGGCACTTGGTACCCCATGAGACTTTCCCACGAGCTGATTGTCTTTGTTCCTGAGACTTCCGGTACCTGCCAAGTGATTCATGACAGTTCTGCAAGTTCTCTTCAGGCCCCCCAGTGCCAACGTACAAGGAACTCATGCTTATGCCCCTTAGTGCGGACACGGCGATCTCTGTGATCCAAGATGTGAACCTCAAACTCTTCCTCAGCGTCAATGAAGATAGCGGGAGGTGGCTGAATGGTTCCAACTGACTTATATGGATGCAGCAACGAGACATGAAATACATCATGAATCTTTAGCTCCTTAGGCAGGTCCATCTGATATGCCACTGTGCCAACCCTGTTGCGTACCTTGTATGGACCAATCCACTTAGGCAGCAATTTCCTGGCACCAGGGTTTTTCAATCTGATGTTCTTAGTGCTTAGCAGCAGTGAGTCACCAACCTTTTAGTTGACTTCACGCCGCTTCTCATTAGCATACTAAGCTTGACTTTGCTGAGCACTTGCCCGAGCTTCTTTGGCCTGTTCCACAGCTGCCTGCAGGTCTTCTGAAAACGCGTCAGCAGCTGGGACCTTGTAGTCCACTTGCACACTCGCTGGTGCGAGTGGATGCTGACCTGAGCTAAGCTTTTGCTGGCCGGTCCTCGGGCTTGAAGTCAGCAGGCATATTCTGAGCTGCCACTCCCTTAATCTTATGAGGACATCTGTTGGCCCTGTGTGCTTCAGGATTCGTAGATATGCAGATGATAGCAGAACCCCTTAGCCAAAATACAATTGCTCGACTGCTGAACGACCAGGGGTAGGCCTATAGGCCTGGCAGCATATTATGACATCATCAATGGTATTTTTACCCTCAACACCATTGTGACAAGCGAATCTAGCTTATCACCAGGATCCGACAGCCTCCTCGCAGTCGCGGAGCCAACAAGCGCTTCTGGTGAAGGCTGCAAGCATCACAGTTCCAATCAGCTGATGCCGTGGTAACTCATCATGCAGCTAAACAAGTGCCGCTTTCGACCTGGGCTTCTCGGGGGGATGCCCCGTACTTTACAACGGTTCTGTGCTAGCACATCTGCAGGCCACTTCTTTTCCCGACCTCTTACACAGACTAGCGACCAGCGGTTGAGCTGCCTACAACCTCCTGACGACGAACACCTGCGACAGACAGCCTCAGCGCGCCGGTCACGAGCCTGTTTGCCTTGTGCCTGAGTGGACGAGCATTTGCTTGTGCCTGACTGGAGTCTTCGCCCGAGGGCTTTGCATTCGGTAAACCGTTATGTAATGTAGCAATTTGGTAATGTTGATACCCATGTTAGTCATGGCATATCCAACAGCTGTTCATCTCGGCGGTTTGGGCAGAGACAGCAGATCGAAAATTGTACATCATCAAAGGCCCATAGTTTGAGATCAGCTTCAGCGGATGCGCGATAAGCAAATTCTGAACACGTCGACTCCAGTGCACAAATCGCCGTAGGCCAGCATGCACAACCAGTTGACCGGCTTGCTAAGGATCGACGTGCCGGTTATCGGCGGGCCCATGGCAAAAGCCTCCGAGGCAGACCTCTGTGCAGCTGTGGCCAAAGCAGGCGGCTTAGGTCTCATCGGAGCAGGGTATATGGATCCGGCAAAACTGACACAAGTCTATCAGGCGTCACTGCAGCAACTAGACGGCAATGATGAGGTCCATCGTGCTGTGGGTGTTGGGTTGTTCAACTACTCATGTTCGCAGGTATGTGCACAATAACTGTCTGTAAACAGTTACGGTCTGCTGCTGCTCTGGCAACAACTGCAGGCAAGCAACCTATGCACGCTACAGGAGCTCCTGCAAGCAGCCATTGATCTGAAACCGAGTGCAATATGGCTGAGTTTTGGCGATTGGGACTCACTAGCTACTCCAATCAAGAAGGCAGGCATCATAATGATCTGCCAAGTACAACATCTAGAGCAAGTGGAGCCTGCCCTGAAGGCTGGCGCAGACGTTATTGTAGGCCAGGTGCTGCCCCAAGTTCATCAATCTGCAGCCATTCTCAGTCTGGTTTTACTCCAAATGCAACAGCGAAGTGTCAGCTCAGCCTGCAAGCTGGAATTACCATCAGATATTTTGTGTGACAACCGCATCAATGCCCACCACTCTGTGTCATGATTTGCCATGCTGTGTATGAACCTGAGCATTTGATGGTGCCACTGCTGCAGAGCAGTGAGTCTGGGGGTCATGGGGCAAGCCCAGCTTCCTTGCTCTCCTTCATACCTGAGCTTGTGGACCATGTGGAGAAACTGTGTCAGAAGCTGAGCATCCAGCCCACAGTGCCTGTTGTTGCAGCTGGTGGAATCACAGATGCCAGGCAGGTTGAACTTTGTCTTTGACATGCCAAACTCAAGATGGCGGTCATCATGCACTGTCAGAGGCTTTGATTCACAGGCAAAATTGCCGTGACACTATGAACAAACCATATGTTGAAATGTATATCACCTGCTTTGTCCACAACATACCGACATATCTTTTCAACATTGCGCAAGGTCTGGCTGTGACACAGTGTGCTTTACAAACCCAGTTGCGTGCTAGTTTTGCCTTTCGTGCTCACAATCCTCACTGCTCCTGCGTAAGAGGTAAAAGATTTTCATCACTCCCACAAATACTGTGTTGTCATGCTGACAATATTTTTCTGTCATCCATGCAGATGGCAGCCTCTTTTGCCCTTGGTGCAGTAGGAATTGTGCTGGGCACAAGGTTGAATGCAACCTATGAGTCTGTGTACCCTGAAGCCAAAAAGCAGGCTTTGGTGAAGGCAGGCTCTAGCGCATCAAGCCACCCATCTACCATCCGCACTACCTTGTATGATGAGTTGAGTGGGGTGGCATGGCCCCCTGCAGTGGATGGCAACTGCCTAAGAAACGAGCTTACAGCACAGTACAGCAGTCAGACACCTTTGCAGGTAACACAATGGCACACGCTGATCTGGACGCCAATGTAAAGTGCAGTGCAATGAATTGGCCAAAAGAAGGCCTTGGGCGATGCACTGCCTTCGTCAGCAGCATTCGCTTTACTCAAGCCTTCATCGAGCGGGAACACTTTGAGTGCTCAGGTTCATACACACATGAGACCATGGGGCTTTGAATGAGCCATGTTGGTATGCTTGTTGCAAATACACTGCAAACGTGCATGTCTGATATGTTGTTACTGGAGTGTAGGATGCTGTCAAACAGCATGTGAAGGAAGAGCATGACAAGGCTACAGCAGATAACACTGTGGACAAGCTGGTCGTTTGGTCTGGGTCCAGTGTGGGGCTCATTACAAGCATTGAACATGCAGAAGACATTGTGAACAACCTGGTCAGGGACACAAAGCTAATTCTGCAACAGAATGCACAATTTGCAAGACCAAAAGTACTTGGGCAGTCCAGCTGATATGTGAATTCCATGTCTTGATCCTGACATGTGGTGCCGGCATTTGTAGCAAATTGCAGAGTCCAAAGCAGAAAGATGTTGTGTTTCCATGAGGCAATCAGTAGCAGACTGTATGAGAATCAAACAACGATCAACCTGAATGCTCTGGGCGTATCGCACCACTGCACAAACTGAAGCAGTACATTCAGCAAGTATAGTCAGGACAGCACATATATCAACACCCTGTATATGCAGCGTTGCTAATACCTCCTATTTTCTGTAAGAGCAGGTCTGTTTGGCTGGTGTGCAGCTGTCTTGCTGCCTGCTGATGCTTGCTGCTCAGTCCTGCACAGCAACACTTTTGTATCGAAACTGATCATTGCTTGCTTTCTGCCTTGGCTGGTTGTATTGAGCAGCATAACTGCTGCTTGATACTACCTATGCATACTGTAATTCCAGCCGCAAAAGTACGAGCACTACAAAACATGAACAATGCTGTCAATCAGACATAGTTTACTGACCGTTTGTCTGGTACGGTTCTTGTCACGGCTGACACCCCATCCACAAACTTGGTGCGATAGATGACATTGGCATTGTTGAACATGCCTTCCTTCAAGGAGACAACAATGAACTGAGAGTAGGGGAAGTGGGTCTTGATCATGCGCCCAATGTTCTGAGTGTGACTCAGATCCAATGCAGCGTCAACCTGCAGGAGCAGCAAGCATGCTTTCTCTCCTTCATTGCATAGCATGCATTACAGCATCTTTGCTGTCATCAATATGGCAATGTCACATCGTCAGCTGACAGCATGTGGAGCCATGTGCCAGGGGCTTGTTGACCTGACTTCTCAAACAGTGCAGTGTACCAGGTGAAGGCAGACCTATGATACTGGTGTCATCACAGGGTTCCAAGCCATGGAGAGCTTGGCTGCACAATTGTGCCACACAATCCGTGACACAGAACCAATGATGCAACCATCAGACCAACAGACACTGGAGATGAAGAGGCTAGGAGCAGGCAGCGAGCACATACCTCATCTAGGATGTAGATGGGAGCAGGCTTGAACAGCAGCATAGCCAGGATGAGGGACAGGGCTAGGAGGGAGCGCTGCCCCCCACTCAGTTCACTCAGGCTCTGCTTCCACACATCACCAAATCCCACCTGCACAACGGCTACACCTGCTTTGAACCCATCAGTTAATCCTCTGCGTGTAGGCAGGAAGAACTTGCGAAATCTGTTATGTGACGCAAGATGCCATGAAAAGACATATAAACCCTGGGCAGCCCGAAATAATACTTGGCTTCTCATTGAGTTGACGCCAGAAGGCGTAGTCTTTCTTTTCTTTTCTAAAGACATATAACAGTACCACTTGGCAGCGTCACAGTAACTGCTAAGCACATAGGAGAGACATAGAACACCTTTGCAAGATTTGATGCAGTGCAGGGTGACTCAATGCTCTCGTACTGGTTGTTTTGGCTCATGAAATGGGACACACCTTGACTTCCAGGCCAGCAAGGAAGGTTTGGCCCTCAGGAGGCTCCAGCTTAGCCATGGTGCCGGGGAGCAGGCTGGTGAAGATGGACCCAAAGTCCTGGTTCACCTTCACCCAGCTGGCATGCAGCGCCTCCCTCTTCTTCTCGTCCAGCTCTCCTATCACCTGCACCCAAACTCAAATTTGGTGATGTCTACCACTATGCAAGCAGCACTGACATCTGGCTTGCAGAATTGCTTGTTGCAGTCAATAAGCGCAAACACGGCATACTGATTATCTGTCATGGCAGGTTGTGAAAAACCTTGAAGGGACAAGCTACCAGCTGTCATTTTTTGGTGGAAGCTTGGCAGAATGTACCTTTTCAATCTTGTCCTTGTCCATATGGAGGATCTGTTTCTTTTGAGACAGCTCAGCATACTCAGCATCCGCCTTCTCAAACATTGTCAGCACCTGCGCAGCATGCCAAATATTCTCTAACAGTATAGTGGAAGGTATTTCATGAGAACTCCCAAATCTGACCCCTCAGCAGCATATTGCCACTGCCAACCGTCAGCACAGCAGGGTCTTATCAAAGCAGTGGATGACAGACATGTGTGCTTCAGTTGCCACCGTGACACCACAAATTATTTGGCTTCCTCTGAACACTGTCAACACAGGATGTTGCTGGTTGAATAACTGGTGGAAGCAGCTGAGGCAGGCTGGTGAAGCGGTACCTTGCGATTGACCTTGTTTGCAAGGCGCTGCAGGGACTGGTTTGCAGCCTCATACTCTTCAAAGGCTGCTTGCACATTCTGGGCCTCAAAGTCATAGTCTGACCCTGGCTCGCCAAAGAAGTCCTTTTCTGTGGCAATCCAGGGAAACTCCTGCACCCCATGCACCACCAAGTGTTGAAAGTGCATTACCTCCAGTGATGGTGCATGTTATCTGCTGACAATGACATGCATAGGGTGCGTCTCTAGGTGACCAGACACCACAAAAGGCAAGAATGGTGACGGTGAGTACCATTGCTGCAGGCAAGAGGAGAGCATGCTTGCTAAGCAGCTTCAAGCCTCACCTTCTGAAGGCGCTTGCAATGGTCCTCCGCCTCTGCAATGTCTTTCTGCATCTTCCCCAACCTACAGAAAGAAAAGAAAAGAAACATGTACGCCTTGCGCCGTCAATTCTATGAGAAGCCAAGTATTTTTACCGGGCTACCCAGGTTTCCCAATTTATATGTATACGTGCAAGATCCTGTTCGTATCTGTACATGGCATTGCTTCAGCTTGCTTACATTATTGCAAACGTGCTTGCCTTCTGCTGTCAGCTTTGGGGTTACAAGCAGGCAGCTGAGACTATGCAGATCATGCTGCTGAATCACAACAGCTTTGGCTGCACAGTGCATGCAGAGCACTGGCAGAGCATGTCCTAATACACAGTCAGATGTCCTGCCAAGCTATTCAGCCTTCAGTCTATGCCATGTGCATGCATGCTGGGCAAACAACATACTTGTGCTGCAGCTTCTTCTTGTCCACAGCCAGATCTGTGAGCTGCTGAGCCAGGGCAGCCTTGTCAGCAGCCAGAGCGCTGATCTCCCGGTCACACTCCTTCAGCCTCTGCCGCAGCTCCTCCAAGCGTGCTGCTGCTGCATCATACTCCAACTTGGCAGCTGCCACGGCCTGTCCCAGCTTGGCAACCTCTGCCTCCAGCACTGTGAGGCACAGTAAGACAAGTAAGCTCCAAGATTGCTGCCATTCCGCATGCTGCTGCATGGGTGCTACACTGTGTCAAGGAAGCTGTTTCACCATGCAAGGGTTGTAAGTTTGTGCCTGGGTGCTGCACCATGCCAACATGTGTGGGTTTGACCATGTGAAGTATGTAAGCCTGTGCACAAATGCCACAATCTGGTGAGGATGGTGTCTCACCCTGCAAGGCTTTCTGGGCTGCCTGTAGCTGCTCTGTGAGGGACTGGCGTTCAGTGGCAGCAGCCTCAGATTCCGCCTTTGCCTGCGTCAGCTTCTGTGCAGCGTCCTTGGCAGTCTTCTTACTGGCTTCCAGGTTGGTCTTGGCAGCTTTCTGCTTGGCCTGTGCAGCCTTGGTACGCTGCTCCTTCTGAGAGCCAAAGTTGGCAATGTCTGCGGCCAGCTCCTGTCACAGCAGTGATCAATTGTTTAGAAGCCCATAATCCCTGAGCATACGCAGCATGCTGCTATGTCAATGCATTTTGGCGCATTGCAAGCAGCATACCCAGTAACAACAGCAGCAGATACCACTTCTGACCAACAAACAAGAATGCTCTGTCTGTGTAGACATGTATACTTGGACATAGCCATAGGCAGCTACACAGTCCACATTGCACTCCTGTCTTGTATTGCACAGGTGTGGGTGTGGGTGTGGGTGTGGGTGTGGGTGTGTGGGTGTGGGGGTGTGTGTGTGTGGGTGTGGGGGTGTGGGTGTGTGTGGGTGTGGGTGTGTGGGTGTGGGTGTGGGGGTGTGGGGGTGTGGGTGTGTGGGTGTGTGGGTGTGTGTGTGTGTGTGTGTGTGTGTGTGTGTGTGTGTGACACTCAAAAAACATAACATACATGAGCCTCCTAAATGGAGCTCACTAGCTTCAGAGGCACGTGCATGCAGCCATGTGGCGACCAGCTTGAAGTTGCATGGCTGGGTGATGCAATATAGTGGGCAGGCGGCTGACCTTGGCAGCTGTGACCATATCTGCCTTCTTCTGCTGAGCAGTGTGAGCAGCCTGCTTGGCCTGCTCCAGCTCCTGCTGTGTAGCAGCCATGGCATCAGCCATCTGGGCAGACTCACTGCTGGAGATGTGCTGCTGCAGCAGGCTCAGGCTGTGCTGCTTCACCTCCAGCTCTTGTGTCAGCCTGTCATTGGCAGCAGACAGCTCACTTGCTGGCAACTATCACACCTGTCATGCTCAAGGCTATGCCACAGGGACATCTCCTGGCCTTGGCTGCTGCAGTGTAGTGCTCGCTCACTGCATCGCTTGCTGCATTTTGGTTGGTGCCAACTGCTTTGCACTGTTGGCAACAGCAGCATTGTGTCCACAGATCATTGGGTATACTTGCGGGGTTGACTGCTCAGCATTTGTGTGGCCATGGTATGGCAACTCATTGTGCAACACGACAAGGCAGGTATCTTCTGTTCGCGACAGCAACTGCATTGAGGTTGGCATTACATGATCGACTTGGGTCGGACAATACATGGACTTGAGAAGTTGAGCAGAGCTCAGCCAGCTTGCCCTTGTTGTGCAATACCTGTTGTGTGAGGCAGCGGCAGCAGCCATACTCTGCAGTGCAGCCTGGGCCTTCTGCAGAGCAATGGAGTGGTCAGCCAGCTGCTGCTCTGCCTCTGCCAGGGCATGTAGCCGAGTCAGAATGGAGGCGGTGCTGTTACGCGACCCACCTGCAAATTGCACAAGCTTCAGACTGTTATGGGCAGCACCATCAACATCGACTCTGTCCATAGCAAAGCTGTGACCAGGCATTCTGCTGGTTGCTGCTGCTGCTGCTGCAGAAAATGAACTGTCCTGGCAGCAGCAGTGATGTGCTTGTGCACATGTTGTAAGTGGAGTGGCTTGCACTTTCTGCAGGTCAGGAGTGTTACACAGGAGATGTCACAACAAGGCAGTCAAGCTGTACCTGTGAGCAGGCCTCCAGGGTTGAAGTCATCGCCTTCCAAAGTGATGCAGCGAGTACGCACCTCCTTATGGAAGGCCAGTGCCTTGGCTGTGCTTGAGTCCTGCAGTGTGCATTGTGCAACTTCTCATGCCAGCAGATTGAACCAAGCTATTACCCCATAGGGAACACACAAGCAGGATGTTGATTTCAGCATTCTCTTGATGCAGCAAAGCGTGTCCACTTCTGGAGCTGAAGGAGCCATTGGGGTTTGAGCTTTGAGTCGTGCTTCCTTTGCAATTCTACCATCCTGGAGCAATGAGATGGCATCTCTGATATTTTGAAAGCAATGTAAGCTGGATCCCAAATACAAGTGCTTCCTGGAAGCTGTTAAGACAACTTGCACATCAGCTGTCAGCAGGGATGAGACCCTGCGCCTGAGGACGAAGTATCAGTTAGGCCTTCTGTAAGGCCTGAGGCTCACCTTGCAAACAAAGGCGTTGCCAAAGACATACTGCATTGCAGCAGTCAGATCCTGGTCATAGCCCACCAGCTCAAGAGCTAGCTGGGCACTGCCATTGCTGACACGCTGGGCAGCAGCTGTCACACTAGCTGCAGCCACATGAGGCTTCACCTGCCGCATGCATCATGGGATTGTTATGAAACATGGTGGACTTGGGAGTTGATCATCTATTTTCTTGCCTGCTCAACATTGTTGTTGAGAACTACAATGGCACCTGATGCCAGTTCTACCAATACATTTGCTGGACAGTATTGGTGTCTTTTGTAGATGCGTCTCATGTACATTCAACTACAAGCACACAAGTCAATGTTGTGCACACCTTGTTCAATGGAATGATGGTGACACGATTGCGCAGCTGACCATTGCTGAGAAGCGCCTTGGCAGTGGTATCAGAATCCACCACAACCTGCAAGCCAGGTACACTAACTGTTGTACACCTGCACATGTGAAGGCAGCGCAGCAACATGTACATCTTGCACTCAAGCTGTATGACCCTAGTATAATCAGAGCTGGCCAACAGAAAGTTTGCCTGCTAGAGTGCTCAGGTATGCAGAGCAGCCCATGCCATGTAGCCTTTGGCTTTCACACCAAGTCTTGCTGTCAGTATGTATGTGCAATTCTGTACGAGTCCCTTGCTGTGCAGACATCCCGGAAGTACAGTGAATGGTTTCAGCCCAGATTTGGCAATGCACCCTTGCCAACAAAAGCAAAGCAGAACACAGGAGCTGGAGGTTGCATTCAAGAGTGTGGTTGAAGGTGCAGCAATGCTCACCTGGTACAGCTTGCCACCGGCCGCCACTTCCAGGGCAGTGGTGGTGGCAGGGTCCTGCAGGTGCACTAGCTTTGCCACCACCCCCTTTACCTTACCCCGATTGAACCCCCGCTCTGGATCCCGGTACTGGAAGTTCACACCTGCAACACATGCATTTGAAGCATTGGATGACATGAACAATTTCAACATTTAGGAGTTGAGGTTTGTCATACTGATGAGCAGGTGCACTGATGTGCAGGCACTGCCAAGCTTGTGGAGCCAGGCATATATTTCAAGACATCTCCTGATGCTCATTTACAAGCCACACCTTGACTGACAGGAATCTGTGCAGACAGTGCTCCACCAGAATCTGAGAGGTATGACAGGCATTGACCCAAAGAAGCAGTGCGTCAAGCTTTTCATCTCCAGCACAGCCACTTGCTTTGTTTGCAGTTTCAATACAAGATGCAAATGGAGACGTGTACATTCATCTTGAAAAGATGGGCAATCATACCTGCCAGATGTGATGCAAGGTCATCCACTGTCTCCTTGCAGCGCTGAACATGCACCTTCTCTTCAGCAACTACTGCTTCCAACTGCTGCGCTGCCTCTGCATCATACATTACATCATCCAGCCTGTAGGACAACAAAGCAACTGTTGAGCGTGGCCTTGCAACCAAGCTTCCTCAGCGTCACGGATGCCTTGCTTTGTATGTGTTTGCTTGCTAGCTGGCAGACAGCAGCATGGGATTTTGTGAGTCCAACTAAAGATACCATCCCTCTCTGTCTTAGATGGCCAATGCAATGTTGATGCAGCGAAAGATGACATGTCAACAGGGAGCAGATCAAGAGATGAGACTCATAGCAAGAACCAGCAGTCCCTGTAGCTGATGTATTCCAGGCACATGAGTTTGCAAAGATGACATTTTGCTGAAGCAAATGGCAAAAGAGTCCAAGAGTCCAGCGCAGCAGGCACCTGCTACAGCAGCTTTGTACCGCAGCCTCTTCCTTGGCCAGGTCTCTCTGCAGTTTGACAGCTTCTTTCTCTAGGGATTGAAGGCCCTTCTGCTGTTCTGCCAGCTGTTTCTGCAGATGCTTGCTGCGCATGTCTGCCTGCTTGGCATCAGCCTCTGCAGACGTCTGCATCCAAGCTTGTGTCAGAGCAGCTCACGTGCAGCAGTTGACCACTATTCTGTGGCAAGGTTGCTTTGAAAGTCAGCTGTGGCTGAGAAACATATCATGACAAATGCTACGGCAAGCCTTGAACAGGCTGTTGCAGTGTTTTGTGAGCAGTGCATTGATGCAACCACTGATGAGCTTGTCAAGTGTGTTGAGTGGCTGGCATGGTGTGCAGAGCACCTGTGCGTTTTGGGCGTCTGCAAGGCGCTCTTGTAGACTCCTATTGGACTCATCCCGTCCATCGCCAGCCTGAGCACCAGCCAGCTCTCTCTCAGCAGCCTCCACCGCCACAGCTGCTTGCTGGCAGGCAGCCTGGGCCTGGTCACTGTCAGCCTGCGCTGCAGCTAGGCGTGCCTCCATTCCTTCCTGGGCTAGCTCCTCAATGGATGCCTCAATCTGCATTTCAACACAGCTAGTGCTGGTCGGCAATCTTCTCATGATTGGGACCATCTTCAGCGGACCAAATTTCATCTGCCCATGAACGCTATGTGCATATGTGGTGGGCACAGGTAGCCTTCGTGTCACTGATATGCAGACATGTCTGTTTTATCAACATATGCATGATTGCCCCCCAATGCCTCATGAGTCTAGCCTGCTGAACAAGCTGAGCATGGTGATGATGCAGTAATGTGAGGCAGGGTGATGCAGCTGGCTAGCAGCTGTTTTGGTATCCCGCAGATTTCTGCAAGACCCTGTACATTGCAACAAGTATGAGCAGCACAGGGTGTTGCTCAGAGGCATGCCTGCTGGCAGGCAGCTTGGTCAGCTTCCAGGTTCTCCTTCTTGTTGGTCCAGGCGGTGGTGTCCTTGACCAGGCGCTTGCTCAGCTTGTCTGCTGTGTCGGCCAGCTCCTTGACCTCGCCTCCACTCTGCAGCTCTTTCTCCGTCTGCAGGCATGAACAGCCTTAGCCAACATGCAATGTTGAGGCACAACAGAAGGATATGCCGCTTCTAGACCACTCTGCACCTGGTGTAAACTGACAGGACAGTGTCTGCATAGTAGCTGATGATGTTATGTTACTGCATTGGGGCTTGTGCTGTTACTGCTGACAGTTGATAGCAGGAGAATGGCACGTCAGCTAAGCTTGCCTGTAGCGTCCTGATGTCTGCATCCCTGCTCTTCATCTCTTCCTCTAACGATGCATGCGCCTCACTACCTTCCTCAAGCTTGGCCTTCACTGATTCAATCTCCCCTTGCCCATCGTCTCTCAACCTGTGCAGCATATTGTTGTGTTTCACTAAATCGTGCTATGTCTCTCATCAGCAACTGAAATCCTGACTGTGATCTAGAGCCATCTAACACCGTTCAGGTAACAACAGTCTGTACTCAACTTGAAAATCTTTGTCCAATGTGTAGAATGCTACATGTAAGCAGTGACTCAAGCCAAGTGTCGTGTTGGTGGACAAGCAAGCTGCAGCCATCATGGTCATCATGGTTGAAGCAACTGTGAGGGTGCGTCTTGGTGCTATCATGCAGGTGCAAGGATGTGTTGCTGACCATACCGCTGGGCTTCCTGGTATCGGTAAGCTGCACAGAAGCGTTTGAGATGGCCTAGCTTGGCATCTGCCGCCTGCCACTCCATATACTGCCCTTTCTCTTTACGCAGCTTCTCCAGCGCAGGCAGGATGTCCTCATGCAGCACCTGCAGCAGACTCACACACAACTGGCTGATTCATCCTGAAAATGCTATCACTGTTGCAGCTTGCTCAGACTGGTGCTTGTGACAAGTAGCAAACACTGTGTCTGCATTGCACACACATTGCGCTCCTGGCCCAAGCTTGCTGCATATACAGGCTGCCACAAGCATGCTGGATGTTTGGGGATGATCTGCCAAATACCTTGTTGATTTCTTCAACTTTGACTTGCTTCTTGTCCAGGGTGCGCAGAGCTGCCTCCTTCTTGCTCTCATACATGCGCGTCCCAGCAGCCTCCTCCAGCATGCCCAGAATCTCAGGTGGTTTCATGTTGAGCACCTGATGCAGCACAAGTCAGTGGACAAGTTGCAGATGCAGGTGCAACGTATGTGGGAGCAGTTTAAGCTACTTGGGGGCAGCCTGGCGATCTCACCTTTGTGATTCTGCCTTGCATGATCAAAAAGTGAGGGTTGTTGACGTTCAGCTGCACAGAGTGGAAGAGGTTCTGCACTCGACTGCAAATGCACAAAAGATGTCTCGTGACTACTGCTAGCTTGGAGCTGTCACCAGGTTTCCCATTGGTGAGCATTCATGAAAGCACTGCTGTCCAGCCTCACCTAGGTTGGGCGTTGTGCCCATTGATCAAATACTTGTTCCTGCCACCAATGACCAGCTGCATGACACCATGTGGTTGGACACACAGCAAGGTCTACTGAGTCTGAGTGTAAAAATTGTACAGACTAGCTTAAAGCTGAGTGACACCCAGCACCTGCCGCGTCACAGTAATCTTGTCATCATGATCAAACCCAACAGGACTGTTCTGCTTGTCCTCATTATTGAAAACTATCGACACTGTTGCTTTTGTAATCCCAGCTTGGCCTTGCTTGTAGACCAGCTCTTGCAAGCTGCTTGCCCTCACCTACAGCGCAACCAGCAAAGTTGCAGGGGTGTGGAATGACAAGAACATGGGCTCATGATGTTAGCAGTCTGCTTCGCAGACCTGCTGTAAGTTTGTGATACCCAGCACAAAGCAAATGGAGTCCAAAATGTTGGATTTGCCACTGCCGTTCAATCCCGTGATTGCGTTGAAATATTGATCAAAGTTGGGTACAGTGACCCTCTGAGCGTACGACTTGAATCCGTCAATTGTCACCTCCTCTATATACATTTTAGACCGTGTGGACTATATATCTCAGCTGTGCACCGGGGTTTGCGGCAGTACGCATGCAGCGGTGATCACTATTGCTTGTCACTACATGTTCGATCGTGACACGTCAAGGACTGCTCAAAGCACGACACGATGCAGCAACATCTGAGCTGAACCTTCAAATGTCGCATGCGCCTGCGATGTGCCAGCGCAGATCAAAGCTGTTGCTAGCCAAATCATGAATTTGGGCACACGAAATCTCTTCGATTTTGAAAGCCCAACAGCAAAGCTGGTCAACTATTCTTGTCAATGTGGCAGCGTTCCACGGCTTTTTGGACGGTTGCGTTTGTACGAGCGGGTGGTGGCAGACTCCTGTCAATCGCACAGCACATGTGATACGACCAGCCACACAATCGTCGTTCACTAACCCACCAGTGTTAGCCAGATCCTTATTTGCTCTTCCCACGGGAGCGTTGCTGCCTGGCAGAAGTTCTAGAAAGTATTGTAATGAATGGGGAAGAGTCTGGTACCGAGACATATGAGGAGAGTGACTACAGCAGCGGCAGTGACAATGACATGCCAGGCGAATCTGGCAGCAGTCCTGAACGCAGTCAAGAACGACGTGTGCCCAAACTTGCTCTTGGAGGCGCAATTCTGACAGGACCTGGCAAGTCTCAACGGTTTGCAGTACTTCCGCTTGGCTTGAGCTCATCTGCAGCAACAGCAGAAGAATCATCAGCCAGTCAGCAACCAGCCTCACACCAGTCACCTGATACAGCGTCCCCGCAAGCAGATCAGACGCTAGCACGGAGGAGCTCTCATGCAACGGCAGAAGCACCTGCTCAGCCAGGTGATGCTGCAGACAGGCATGACAGCGAACGGCATATGAGCAGGGCAAACAGTCAAAGAAGACCAAGCCGACAGTTGACAGCACCACAATTCACCATTCAGATTGCTTCTGAGGCATTTCTTATTCATCCTGATGCTTTGGATCAGCCACAGTATCATCATTTGCCGCAATTGGAAGCAGCCAAGCAGATTTGCGCAACACGGCTGGGATTGAGAGGGGAGACTCTGACATTCTACGAGCTTCGCGAAGTACAGTCTGTGTCAGAGTGCTCAGCAAGCAGCTCACAGCTGGCAGTAGCTGTTCAGGGATCAAGTATGCTTGGTGCAGGATGGCCACTGCAATACACTGGATGAATCTGTTCACCTAACACTGCTGGTTTTCTGCAGTGTTTTCACTGGCAGCTTATGAAGAGATGTTGAACAGAAGCAAGCAAGACAGGGCTGAGGCTCAGCAAAGTAAGCAGCAGACGCCAACTTGCCAGAACTGCTGCATGCATCTGACTAGCTGCCTACTGTGCGCATCAGGTTCAATTCTGAATGTTTGTTGAGCTGAGCTTACAAGTCAAACCAGATCCTTAAAACCTCCTGGTGGCAAACGGTACTTATACATGTTCGATTATACTCGGGATATTCAATCATGGAAGTCCCGGAGGTTTCTCTTTCAGATGTTTGTGTCAAGCACAAAAGCCATGTTGTTGAAATGCACTTGAGAGCTGCAGGTGCCGCTGCTCTGACCAGCTTGAAAGGGCTGGTTGAAGAGCAAAATCAGGAAGTGTCCAAGTGTAGCATGCGCATTGGAGAGCTGGTGGGGTCCCTCAACTGCTTTTCTGTACAGTACAAAAAGATATGCATTTTGCAAAGATGCTGTTATACTGCCACACTGCAATCTTGCAGCATCATCCTGAAACATGCCTCTGCCAGCATCCCTGCCAGTGATACGTTTTCAACACCACAGTGTTGCATCGCTGTGAGTCACTACAGCTCACTGACAAACTGCATGTCGTGCCCACAATCATGGATGACAGAAACTTTGAAAATGTCAGGAGCAGTTCTGGATTCCCCCGGGCTAAATTCTGAGAGATTTTGATGCATTGCATCTGCAGGAAAGAGAAGTGAGAGGGAAGGAAGAGTACTGCAACAGGCTGCAGAGGGAGCTTGCCATTCAAAGGTGATGATGCTCTGCTGAAGCAAGTCAATATGCCCCTGTCTTCCGTGACTTCTGTGGATTGTTCTCCGACAAGATGAACAGTGCATCTCAGGGAACACATGTACAAGAAGACAGATTGTATACAAAGCTCAGTACAACAGCTGCCAGCAATACATTGACAACTTCACCTTGCTACACACCTGCCAATTGTACCGTCCAGGTCCTCATACAAGGCGTACAGTCTGAGTGTTGGCAATGCAGATCCGCTTTTGGCTGTGAATGTACATACACAAACCTATCAAAGATGCATGGGAGCAAGTCTGTGCTGTGTTCAGGGATCAGCTGCAGCGATCAGACACACGCCATCTAGAGGGCCAGAAGTCGCTGCAAGCACTGAAGGCAGAGTTCGACAACTTGTCCACAATTGTTCCCAGACGCTCTTCGCTGGCATCCTCCTCCTCTCCCCTTGGCTCTGGCAATCATGCACCAGGTCTGCGCTGCTGCATGCTGCTGTTGCATGGCTTCAGTTTCCATCTGCACTGCTTCATGTCAAATTTGCAGGGATGCAACTTCACTTCAACCTTTTCTGACATATCTGTTGTTGGCCCACATGCTGCAATCATGTGCAGCAGCACTGGGCACATGTTGCGCTGATATGTAGTTCTGGTCCTGTATAGCAAGCAGCTGCCATTGAGAATTTTGGCCACATGAGCAATAATAGTCAAGATGCAACATGTACACACAATGCTCAAGCACCAGTTCCTCTGCGATTGTCTGCAGCAATGCTGATTAGGCTCTCTGGCTGCCGTGCTTCATCAGCTCTAACTGCCACACTCTCGCTTCACTTCATACTGCGACTGCCAAGAATTTTGGGTGCTGTCATGCCAGCTGGGAATGCAGCGTGTCTTTGGTGACACTTGTGAGCTGGTCAGAGATGAATTTGCTGATTTTATTTGCTTAAACACACTGTCAGCCATGTGATCAATGTCCTGATGCCTTGCAGGGTTGATCAATGTCAGGCTGAGCCATGATATGCGATCAAGCTCATCCCTGTCTGCAAGTGAAGGCACCACTCAGAGACTAGTTGATGTACTGGAGAAGTAAGTCACTGAGCCTGCACACTGC
>JAABUP010005213.1_pt1 | contig 20127 bp, 17 predicted proteins | sample 5559201 | NCBI WGS metagenome assembly JAABUP01 (sample SAMN10711887, study PRJNA513373) | rock metagenome | isolation source: Antarctica rocks | place: Antarctica
ATTACGTCTCTAATGTTCTGCCTGCCAAATCTCTCCATTCTGCGAGTGAGCCTTCCTCAAGAGCTCAAGCGAGCCGTCGAAATGACACCAAGTTGGTCTTAGTAAGAGGTCTCATCAACGAAGCATTAGCACTGAGCTTACTTTACTCAGGAATTATGCTATGACGCCTATTGAAAATCACATTATTGAATTCTCACACCCTATTTCGTTCATAGTTTCATGCTCAACTCTTCATGGACACGCTGCTACTACGATATCTGGATTACAGAACTACCACTAACATCTTCCTTTATCACTGGAGGGCGCAAGTGCTTTTTCAATTCAAATATGCCTGACTTAGATTCTAATGCTGAGTTCCTGCGAGCACCGGATGGCTCCGTAAAGGTCACAATAACGGATACTGGAAAGACATTAAAATTGAAAATTAAGTCCTGTAAGATCAACCTCCGAAACCATCTATCTTTCCTCTTGACAAAAAAAGTCTTTTCCCCCTTATCGTAATGTCTTCAAACGAGACCGTATCCTCGAATACCCAGCCTCAAATAGCAAGATCTGAGTCGGAACAACCCAGGATCAAGCCCCACCGCAACTCGGAGAGACTGGCCGCTTTGCGTATGTATTCTCAGAGTAATTCAAGGAATTGGTATCCCCCCGGCTATAAGACCTCGACTTCGACACAATCGAGGATCAAGCGATAGGCATCGGATCTGACAGGGTGAAAATCAATAGAGCGTTCCGAATTAAGATGGCGAATAAGAAAACATATGCTTGTTTCGTCGTTGATTGGACCTCAACGTCGTCAAAAGTGTAGGGGATTGTGAAATCTCATACATCTGCTTGGGGGATCATTCAGCAGGCACAAGTGTCAATTCAAAGGGCAGGAGCGGGTCAGTTTGGCAATTTGCATGTCGTGATAGTGTGTTTGAGATTTCTAGAAGACGCCTGACCCTGTCTCACCAATCTAGACGTATGGAGACTGGGAAAAGCTACCTTTCTATTATCAGGCCCCTAGCTGAGACTCCTTAGCTCGACTATGCCACAGCTATTGAATATAGCCGTTGAGGATCGTATGACAGGTCCTGTCGAAAAAATATGCCCACCACCATTGGTGAATTATTACTATTGCCGTCGATGCCTTGTATCCGTAAATTCCTCTGTCCTATGATTGCTCGTATCAATCCAAGTCCACAACTTCTCCTTTGGCAAAAGGACGAGTCTTTGCCTTTCGCGCCGATGATGATGCTACGAGTTCGTCAACCTCCTCGTCGCGTTCCCTCTTGATGCCGTGCTCCGACTTGACTGCAGGATCTGGCTTCACGTGACCTTCACGCTTAATGTTGGCTGCGCGCTCAGCTCGATATCGGGCCTAGACTGTCCTTAGCATTCTATAACTAATAGACGATCAAGATTCAATACTTACTTGCTGCCTTCTGACAATCTCGTCTTTCTCTTCTTGAGTCAATGTTTCGAATGGTCGCTCCTCCAAAGGAATAGGAGTGGAAGATCGGACGGGAGATGGAGATCTTGGTATAATTTGTAGACCTTGGAGAGCCTCTGTAATTATTCTTGAGCCATCTGCGGTACAATGTCGACGAAGTTCTGAGCTTACTCCTTGAACAGTACTTGAAAGTAAAGGTGGCGATGGGGAGATCTTTACCATCATGGTATTCGGCCTTGAATACTCTGGGGGGGGGAGCGCTTTCCATATTGCCGAGCCTATACCTGACGTCAATCATATCTCATCGACTCACAGATTGGGTACTGACTCCACAGAATGTGTGATGTTCCGTCCCTTCATTTCCTTCTCGGCGACCTGATCTGTGGATGAAAGTCCTCCCATGTCCCAGAGCTTTCCCACCCCAGCGCAAATCATTTTCTTATTGAAGATCTTGACGCAGATAATTCCTAAGTCTGCGAGGCGTGGCCTAACATAAGCTCTGGCAGACTCTTCTTCAACTTTAAATTCCGATCAGTAGAAGAAGTAGGGTCTGCTGATTGACACTTACCAAAGGTTATTTCAGCGAATTTAAAGGGCCTAAATTCCCACCCAGAACCTCCAATATAAGAAACGCCTTTGATCATTCTCACATGTCGAGAGACGTAATCGTTGGTCGTTGGATTACAGTCCGCTTTCGTGATCAATGGCCTTTGCACTAATTTGCCATCCAAAAATATCTCGAGGCCCAACGCATCTGAGATAAAAACGTGTGATCTTGATACGATGGTGACAATCTCAAACTTGGCGCCTGAGACAGCTTCGATATACTTCGAGATGGACTTTTCGGAATGATCACTATCTTGATCAAAAAACTCGCGTAAGTCTCGTCCGTCGACTCGAATTGCCATATCGATATCTTCGATGACGGCCATAATGTCTCTTGGGGTGGATGGACGCCTTCGATGTGTTGGTAGAAAAATTTAAGGAATGTCAGCTGGAGCACATGAAGTGTTCGAGAGTAAAACCCTGGAATCCCAAAAGTGAAGTAAAGTGAAGTGAAGTCTGAACAGGCACCGATGATTTCGACACCACAGCTCTAACTGTTGGCAAGCGCAATCTGAGTCACGTTTAATCAAAAACGATCATCCTATAACGTCTATCATCACACGGGCATTATAATTCATGGCTACACGTGAGCTGGGTAGCCGATCAGGTTGATGGGAACGCATGCAAAAGGGGAACCCTTAAACATTGCTGAGACACATGCTTCTCACCGAGAACGCCAGTCAATGCAGCGCATGCTATAAACAAATAAACCGATTCTTGCCTACTGCGCCAATACCTCGCTATGCACAACCACCATGGACCCCTCGTTCAATAATTCTGTATGGAAACATCGGTGCTATAGCGGGATGCATCCAATCTTTTCCACCCGACAGGCTTCCGATCACCATGGCCCAACGCGGACTGGAAGATTAGACCCATAAGTTCCAGATAATAGCTCCTGCCTGACAGAGCTCAAATCATCTCCTCGACTGCCATGCTGCTGCGTCTGGGACTGACCGCCCATCCATCCGACATTAGCACTGAGCTCATTGACGGCATCCTGTAATTTTCCATTTGCCTGCTGATTATGCTTTGCAAGCTTTTGATCCCATCCATCATACTGCAGGTGCATGCCTCCTGCTCTCTTGGCCGCCTCTCGTATTGCAAGGGTCCATGCACCTGACATTTCTTCGTAGGCGTTTTGCTTGTGTAGATTATTTTGAAACGAATTCCAATTCGGTAGGCGGTGGATGATATCCGTTGCACCATCGAGAAAAGTGAGAGACTGATGAGCTTGGGTTTCATTCGGTGGTAGGAAGTGGGGTGTGAAATCGGCAAGTGCGTCGAGAAGAGCTATGAGAGGTTGTCGCACGCGATTGTAGGCATAATCTGATGTAGAATCACCACCAAAAGGGAACGAACTTTGAAGTGCTGATTGGTATTCCTGGAGAACATTGAGAGCGGAGGACACGCTGGGTCTGGGTGCCGTTTGCTCGACTTCTGAGCCTAGGTCAGGGTGCCGTGTGCAGATAGACTGGAGAACACCCCGCAGTGACTCCGCATCTAGTGTCTCCAAGAGTCGAGGTAGAGATAGTGGTCTGCCAACAAGCCCTGTTCTTGTTCGCTTGATGTTTCGATGGGCGGGTAGGGAGCGCGTAGAGACTCCCGGAGACGGTGACAACATTATTCGATCATCTGGCTGAGGCTCATCGTCCTCCGCCTTCCGTTTCCGACTCATGGAGTTAGTGCTGGAGTATGACACTGTGGTAGCCATATTAGCAGCATTCAAGGTCCATGGGTTTGGAGTATGCGGACTTGAGTGAGATGGTGAAAGTCGAGTATTGAATAGCTGATGAGGAGGTGATGGTGTGGCAAGGACACTGTACATAATTGCGAGAGGCGCTCTGTGATTCTCTCTCTCGAGATCACCCGAGAGCAGGAAAGGTGGAAGTGTTAGACTAGCATGGAGGTGAAAGGAAGTGGGGAGGAGCTAGCGAAGAAGTCTAGGGCGATCGCTTTTAGGAAACTTCGCCTAGGCACTAGTGTTTACATGTGTGATGACGAATGATGGATGAATATGAGCTACAAGATTTGCATGTCAACTGTGCAATAATCGATCTTTGCTACACACCGTACTGCATGTTTCTTTGTTCTAAAGGTCCTTTGTTGCACCGCAAAAGTATTGTTTCTACCTTGCTGGTTGAGTGATTTTACACACCTTTCCAACCTTCAGTAGAGGAGCTGCTATGCAGTTCATATACAGAGGCCGAATGACATTATCTTACAACAATCCTGCTAATTCGAAACGGATTTGGCTGGCTCAAGTTCATGATACATGAAACGTGATGAGTGAATCTTCGCTGAAACCCCGCTAGCCAAACCCCTTCGCTATGCAATGCTATCAGATGCATGATTTTCTCTCTCAAAGATACAAAGACTGTGCAGCAACAATGTCTCTCCTGACTTTTGTCAGGGAGAGCTCAAACTTTTGCTCCAGCTCTTCACTGCCCATCACCTTGGCGGCTTGCGCCATCTGCCTGAGCAACTCCTCAAGACGCCTGAAGAGTCGAATCAAGTTACCCTCGTATACATCCGTCATTTTACTGAGACTGTTAGCATTCAAAACAATCCAAAGAATCTTGAATTAAAGGCATACCAAATATCCGCAAATGACTTTCCATGTGCCCAAGCATAGACCACATCCATCAGTTGGTATTTGAATGTTTGTATGTATTCTTCCTCAACGAGAGGTAGCTTGCTCTCTTGCGAAATCTTTGCTATCATCCTTGCTTTGGCTTGAACCTCACGGAATGGTCGCGCTAGCTCTTCCTTCAATGCAGGCGCTTCGGACTTCTCTTCAAAGATGAAGCAGCTCAGCACGGAAGCACACAACTCCGGCGTGAGTTCATTGAAGAAGCGGTCGAACAGAAGCTCGCTTAGGAGTAACTCATCACCTGTACTTATCTCACAAGCGACCCTCGCCTTCAACTCGACTACCTCGGCATCATTGATGAAGTGAAGACGCCGTAAGACCCGCTTGCGGCACTTGAGCTCATCAAGTTGCATGATGGCTAGGGCAGCAGTGATCTGCTTCTTGACTGATTTGATGTTGTCGGAGATCTCGACCTTATCGGCGTACTGGTTGTAGAGGTCTGGAAGCCTTGGGGAATTGTGGAGCGGATTTGCGAGCAGGCGAGATTCTAGGACTTCGATCTTTCTAAGCAGCTTCTTGAACGAAACGTCTGTGATTCCCATATTTTCAATGGGGTCAAGGACAGCGATACCGTCAGGGAATCTCCGCTTTACTTCGTCAATAGACTTTCTCACAGTATTGCGTTGGTCTGCTGATTTCAAATCGGCGGGGAGGAAGATCCTAACGTGGCCGATGGCCTCGACGCATGACAGCAGAACTGGCACAACTTCCATCTTTGAATTACCCCCTTCCCTCGGGGGCACTACGCCGTGCGGTATATCGGAATGGGTTCTTGTACCGTTTGACGATGTGTCTGCAACTTGTAGGAGCACGTCGACAACATATGACTGTTGAGGACTGATATCTTCGGGTTTTTGGTCCCTGGCAGGTTTTCTTGGAGTGAAATTAACAACTGCTCCCCAACCAAAATCATTGTCGTTGAACTTGATCCTCACAAGTCGCCCAGACTGCAGGAATTGCAAGCAATAACTCGGATGATTGATAATATCGCGCATGTCCTTCGTATATATGTCCAATTGCTTGCGCAGATCATAGTATTCCTTGATTGTACCTTCATCGGATATTATCATGTCTGATCTCTGCGTCTCCAAGTCATGGAGTTCTTTCTCAAGCCCAGAGACACTTGCAGTATTTTGGAATTGATAGAAGCAATGCTCCAGCATGAACTCCGGCGAGATACCTTCGACCCTCATCAAGTTGAGAATCATGTTGTAACCCAAGTAGAAAGCAGAGTTCAACTTGTCTTGCTCGCCCCGAACGATTTCCTTGGCAATGGCAGGCTCCATCTTTTCATCAATCATCATGATGACAATTCCTCGGTCATCAAGACCTCGTCGTCCAGCTCGTCCTGACATCTGTACGAATTCCGATGGGCTTACCCAACGCTGAGAGACGCCGTCGAATTTGCGGACGCTAGTGAAAACGACTGTCTTCGCGGGCATATTAAGACCGATAGAAAAGGTTTCTGTAGCGAAGAGTACCTTAATGAGCCCTTCTTGAAAGAGAATCTCGATGGTTTCCTTCAAAATTGGTAGCAATCCAGAATGATGAATCCCAATGCCGCGCTTCAGTAATGGAAGAATGTTTTGAATCTGGGGCAATTGCTTGTCCTCTTCGGTTAGCATCTCCAGCGCGCTATCAAAGACTTTCTGCACCATATCTTTCTCCGAAGTTTCGTTGAAAGTCAAATTGCTCATCTGGAGGGCATAGGACTCGCACATATTCTTGCTGAAACTGAAAACGATGACAGGGTTGTAGTTCTTCATCATGATCATCTTCACGATCTTGTAGATATCAGAGGGTCCCTTCGTGCCACCCTTATTCAATTTCTTGTTCTTGCCCCTGCCCTTCCGCTTCGCCATGGCATCAGCAGGGTCATCTCCTTGCTTGTCAGCTATCGTGGTCATAGCTTTGTTGAAGTTGTCTTCTCGAAACACCCCTTTCTCGTCAACGACGAGGTGAATGCCATCCGCACCTGCAGGAAAGAAGTAGTGCTGAAGTGGTGTTGGTCGGAAGTCCGTGTAGACAACGTGGACAGGTTGGCCGTGTGTTTTGGTAATCCATTCTGCAAACTGCATTGCATTTGGTATCGTGGCGGAGAGGAAGACATAACGGACTTTGTCTGGCAATAATATGATCGTCTCCTCCCACACCACACCACGAGCTTTGTCTCGCAAGTAGTGGATCTCGTCAAAAACCACCCATGCCACCTCTCGCATTATCTCGGAACCTCGGTACAACATTGATCGCAGAATTTCTGTAGTCATAACCAAGCATGTTGCGGTAGGATTAATTGTCACGTCTCCAGTCATAAGCCCTACATCGCCAAACTCCGCAACAAATTCTCTGTACTTTTGATTGCTCAAAGCCTTGATTGGACTTGTGTAAATAACCCTCTGGTTGTTCTTCAAACTCTGCGCGATAGCATACTCCGCAACCACAGTTTTCCCTGCACTTGTGTGAGCGGAAACAAGTACACTCTCCCCTCGTTCTATTGAAGCGATCGATACTTGTTGAAAAGGATCCAAGGTGAAAGGCCATGTTCTCACAGGGTTCTCGGGAGCTTTGTGCTCTGATATTGGTACATAATCGTAGTCTGGTGGAAGTGCGACCTGATGCCTGACTTGGTGAGACAACACAACCGCATTGCCCTCTTTTGATGCCTGTAGTCCAGCCGAGGCTGCTACCTCTCTTGATTGTTCCGTTTCGAAGGTATCAGTGACTAAAGGTTCCGCTTCAATTTCTCTCCTCTGTCGCTTAGAATCAGGTTGACCGTCTCCGTTCGTTTCTGCAGTAGGTCTCTTTTGCAATTGGGCTTCTACAAGCTCCTGCATAGATACATCCCCTTCTACATCTGCAGAACCATTCTGTGTTCCATCGCTGCCTTTGGCTTCTCCACTCGCCAATCTCTTTCTGCTTTTGTCCTTCCGTGGTTTTTGTCTGCTTGGCGGCGCGTCGCCAGCGGCTGGATTCTCGAACACATCGAAAAGGTCATCCATGGTAACAGGCGATGACCGAGTGCCACAGTCCTAAGACTTACGACTTCCTAGTCTCTCAGATCAAGAAGTCTTAGATCGTATATAAATATTAAATCGTGCACAATATCTTGGTTTAGCCGGTGTTCCTCCGGCTTGGCAATGGACCTTCGCGTAGAATTTTGACCTTTCCCTCACTCCCCAGTCTTGAATCACTGACGATATCTGCAAACGTGATAACATTCACCAACATTTTGACATGGCAGACGATGATCGGAAGAGCTCAAAACGCTCTCGGTTCGACCAGACAGAGCCTCAGGTCAAGCGTTCGCGATTTGATCAACGTTCACGATCTCCTTCCAACAACACTTCAGAGACAAGAAGGAGTAGAAGTCCTTTAGCTTCGAAGACACCGTTGAGCCCTGGGTCAGGAGATAAAAAGAAACCTTCTGATGCAGCTGCAGCTGCTGGTACGCTTTAATGGCCCCAACTGCCGCGATATCAGATGGTCTAACACCAGCCTGTAGTGGCCGCCGCAGCTCGCATAACTGCCCAGATACAAGCCAAGAAAGGCATCCAGCATGTTGAGGTCCCTCCGATCCGGGCAGTGAGTTCTATCGCAAACTACACATCCACATTACAATCTAATATGATACAGACAAGCAGCCCAGTCCCTAAATCGGCTTCTCCGAATCCAAATGCAGGTTCAAGCACAAGCAACATTAATGGCGATATGTATATTGCAGATGGAGACTACATCAAAGACATAGAAGTCAACGACCTACGAAACCGATATACACTGACCAAAGGCTCTACGCAAAAGATGGTAAATATTCCTGTCATGTCCACTGATACTCCCAGGTCTCTCGCTCTCGAGTATGCTTTAGGTTATGCGGTGTTATGTTTCCTATCCATCATGACTTGTGGATGAATGTTTGAAGCTTACATTGGGCTGATCTAGCACTCTGCAACCCCTCTTTTGCATCTGCTGACCTCCAATGCGTGACATCTAGATCAAAGAAGAGACTGGCGCCGGTACGCAATACCTGACTATTACAGATATTTTTTAGGAACAGAAGCTCATAGTGTAAAGATGTCACGACTCGAGGAAATTACTATCCCGACAAGAGCATGGCTACCGCGGCTGTAAGCTGATCGCGTCCTGTAATGACATTGAGTCCCACTCACGATACTCCAGAATCCACCGCTCTACCTTCATATCACCAGCGTCAGCAAAGATGGCCTCGAACAAGCAGTGCAAAAAGTTGAAGAACTCATGAAGCAAGAACTCCCAAACCTAGTGGACGAGAGACGCTTTAGACGTAGAGAGCCAGATCAAGTTGAGCGTGATGAATTTGGGAGAGTAGGTAGTACAAAACTCCTCATGTCCGCTACTAACCTCGAGCAGCGCAAATGGCCTGAAGAGCGCATTCCCATTGACCTAGAACCCATCCAAGGATTCAATCTACGAGCGCAAGTAGTCGGACACGGAGGCGCATACGTCAAACACATCCAGCAAGAAACCCGCTGCCGCGTCCAAATCAAAGGCCGCAATTCCGGCTTCATCGAACACGGCACCAACCAAGAAAGCGACGAGCCAATGTATCTCCACGTAGCCGGCCCCGACCCAAACGAAGTCCAACGCGCCAAAGAACTTTGCGAATCGCTCCTCGATAACGTCAGGGAGCAATACCAACGCTTCAAAGAGAACCCACCCCAACAGCGCGGCTACGGCTACCAGCAAGGCGGCGGCGGCGACCGTCAAGGTGGCTACGGCGGTGGATACGGCAATAGCTATGGCTCCTACGGCGGAGCTCAATCCCCAGCTGCTGCTGCTCCAGCTACACCAGGCCCCCCTGGCGCCAGCAGCCCGACAGACTATGCTGCGCAGTATGCACAGTACTACGGCGGCCAGGACCCCTATGCCGCATACGGAGGTTATCAGAATTACGTAGCTTATTATCAATACTACCAGCAACAAGCCGCCCAGCAAGGAGGAGAAGCTCCCGGCGCAGCAGCGGCCCCAGGATCTGATCCTCCTCCACCTCCGGCCGACGATGCTCCGCCGCCTCCTCCAAGCGGCTCTCCGCCTGCTGCGAATGGGGGATATAATTCGGTGAGTACTCCTCATTTGGAAGACGGGCTGGCGAGGGAACCACTAACGGACGGTACGATAGGTGCCGCCGCCTCCAGGAATGTGAGTCAATTTGAAGGAAATGGGTTTAGGGATGTGGAAGGACGCAAAGGCAGCCAAGTTGATCGCCGTCTTCCTGTCAGACGAAAGCACGACTGAGCCTCGCAATAGAGGCGCCAAGCTCTAACGTAATATCGGATATCTAAATGAAGGGATACCGGGCGTTGAAAAGCGGACTTCCATCATCTCAGCCATTATCCAGCGTTTCAGAAAGGCGTTCACGTTTTATATTGAATTGATCGCGCAGTTTGAAAGTTTAGAGGCTCTGGAGGCACCTTGTATTCTAAGACACGCGCAATGAAAATCAAATAGAATGCATCTCGAACCTCTACCCTTCGCGTCGCCACCGAGTCATGCATCTAAGTTGTAGAGATGAGTATAACATATGCCACGTAAGCTCTCAATCATACTCGTCCCCATAAAAATCGCTCCTCTCCATCTGAGTGCTAACCCACTCCTCACTCGCCAACCCGTCCCTCTTTCTCTTCTTCAATCCCTCCCCCTCCATACAGAAATCACACGCCCGATCACAAGCCTTGACTTCTTTCTCGCCAAAGAATTCCCCAATGGCCATATGCCGACACCGATCCGTTTGCTCGCAGTACTTGGCCAGCGCCTGGAAAGACTCGGCTCGGGATTTCATCTGGATTTCCTTGTCTTTCGCCGCTTGGCCTCCTTTCCCAATAGCATGGCCATTGCTGTTTCCAATATCCTTGCTGATCCTACGGCCAACGCGATCGCGATCTTCTCTGGAATAAAAGAGCAAGCACCGTGCGAACCAGCCATCTCTACCGGCCCTCCCAGCTTCCTGGTAATATCCCTCGAAGCTCTTGGGCAGGCTCCAATGAACAACGAATCGTACGTCTTGCTTGTCAATACCCATACCGAAGGCTGTAGTGGCGACAATAATATCGTAACCTGGAGCACTGGCAATCCATCTGTCCTGGCATTCTGTCCGCTCCGTAGTGCTCAAGCCTGCATGATACGCTGCTGCGCCGATCTTGTTTTCCCGAAGCTTGGAGGAAAGCACGTCACAGTCTAATCGATATGGGACATAGATGATGCCAGAGACGGCATCCGGACGTTTGGTGTTATCCGAGGTCTCTTCGGAGACTTCTTGAGAGCGCGCTGGGTCATTGGCACGGCGAGCATAGATCTGTTGCAACCAAGATACGAGCCAGGAAAAGCGATTATCCCCTTCATCGGAAGTGGAAGTGAAGCGGACTTCGTAGACTAGATTCCGCCTGGTAGTGGACGCTATAAAGCTTTTCGTGGTACTCGGGTCCATTCCTATCGTTTTGATTATATCTGTGCGAACCGAGGGTGTCGCGGTGGCTGTCAAGCAGATGATTGGAACATTGGGGTAAGCGGAGCGAAAATGTGAGAGGTGACAGTACGCTGGACGAAAGTCATGGCCCCATTCGGAGATACAGTGGGCTTCGTCGACTGCGATGCGGGAGAGTTCGCCTTGAGAGTATATTGTGGCAAGCACACGGCGAAAAGACTCGGTGAGGACAAGTTCAGGGGTTACATAAATTACCCTAGTCTGAGGATGTCCTACAAGAAGTCTATAGCATTAGCCAGAATCAAAGGAACCATTAGGCAAAACGCACCGCAGCGCATGTCTTTAAAGATGTCATCACGGTCCGCTAAATGCACGTTCGAATTAATCGTCGCCACACGTATGTTGATAGCGCGTAAGGCAGCGACTTGATTGTTCATGAGAGCGAGCAGGGGAGATACAACGATCGTGATACCGTGATCGATGACTGCTGGAAGCTGGAAGCACAGACTCTTGCTATATGATGGATCAGACAGAGCAGTGGATCTGTGGATGTAGACAAATCACCCAAAAGAGGTAGCTGGTCAATGTTAGTAAAGCGCACGGGGCAGTCTCCAATCTCCTGAAGTTTTGGAGGTACTTGCCAGCTTGGACAAAGACATCGTGTCCTTCTAAAGCCGCCGTAATGATCTCACGCTGGTAAGGCCTACGGTCAATCAGATACCAGGTAACCAAAATCCATGAGCAGGCATGGAATACCGGAAACTGCTTTTACCAAAGACTCTCCTCAAGGTGAAGTGAACATCTGCATGCGGCTCCTTACCAGCACATCTAGACATCTCTGATGACTCGAAGTCAAAGTTCTTGAACGTTCACTCTTTATATCCGGTGCACTAATCTGACCCTAACAGCGATTAAGAAAAAGGAAGAGACAAACAGAATCAGTAGTAATGTGAAGGAAATACAGGAAGACTTGGTGTCAAGAATGGTCTTCCACGACGCTTTGAGTGAACAGTAACTGAAGACCGTGTTGAAATACAGGCCAATCCGGCAAAACCTGTCTTGAAACTTAGGTTCATGGCTGACGAGCGAGCTGCATTTGGAGGTAGTGTAAGCAGACGAGTCAACAACATCAGGCTATCTAGGCAAGCACGACATCGGCTTGGTTGAGTAGTCCATAGAGGATTCCTTGTAAGGAAACTGCGATCAAGAAAGATTGTTGATTGGTCCCACGATTGTAGATCATGGGCGCTAAGCCTATTTGAGCAATTTATGGAGTTGGGCTGTCTGATCCTTGAACGGGTCGTTGCGATCTCGGATCCGTTGGTTGAACACGAACACACGAACACGAATATGAGATCTTAACGACCCGTTCAAGGATCAGACAGCCCAACTCCATAAATTGCTTAAATAGGCTTAGCGCTTAAATCATTAGCACTCTTGGCACCCATGGTATGTTCGTGAATGAAATGTTGCGGCTGACCTTTTCTCTCTGTACACCCTCAACCCATCTCCCATCGCCTCCACACCACCGATCAACACAGGACACCGTCGACTGCGACCTTCTCCAAGCTCCAAAACTACTGAGCAAACCCCACCCATCCCTCGCAATGGCTCGTGGCAACCAGCGCGACAAAGCCCGCGGTAAGTATCCCATTCTGGTTGCTTTGTCCCAACAACCATGGAGAGCAACACTAATCCGAATGCCTTTGCCAGAGAAGAACCAGAAAGATATGGCCGGTCAAAAGAAAAAGAACACCGTACGCAACCCTACCATCTTCTCTGCTCTGTCAGGGCCCCCTTCAGGCAACCAGGCATCTAACCCACACCTTAGCAATCGGGCACCGAATTCAAGCGCACCCAGGAACAGCAGGCGGCTATCATGCGCCAAAAACAGGCTGAAGGTATGGCAGGCCTTTCCCTACATGATGAAATATCTCGATTACGGGGAAATGGTTGGATGTTATAGGGGCTATTGGCTGACTTGAATACAGCGGCGGCAAAGAAAGAAGGTGCGGCTGCTGGAGGCGCGAAGAAATGAGAATGTAATGGAAGGGCTCGCGCCTGTGTTGGCACTCGGGATTGGTCGACTGATACATCTTGGTGGATTGCTGTTTTTCTGAAGCGATAGATGAGGGAATGAATCATGAAAGTGCTACCTAGTTGCTAGGATGGGTCAGAAATCAATTCAATGGAACTCGAGATCACTGTCCCGTGTCCCATGAATCGTTCAACTACGACCAGGCAGATCCAGGCGAAGCATTAGCTTCACGCTTGATAAGGCTGTGGCGATTCTCAAGTGACAAGGTCCTTGCACGTCTCATCAATCATCCTGCTACTCAAGAGAATGCTTTTGGGAATTTTGTTGAGGAGACATGAATCATTGTTGGTGATGTTGAAAATACATGAGCCCTATTCATTACACGCTAACACCGTCACGCTTTTCTAAAATGCTATTGGAGGGAGTGCTATCCAGAACCACCTCAGAATGGCATTGGGACAACCAATTCTCTCAAGACATCATTGTTAATCATCACAAGGCTCATCAGGCAGATCGTACAATATTGGCCCCCACACCCGCCAGTGGAGGACTGAAATGTGGCATATCTGTTGAGCAACACGCAGAAGCTCCGTCTGTTGAGTCATGGCCCGCGACGGTGCTTGCAGCGAACACTCGGGCTGGTAACGATTGGAGATTGACATTGGAGTGAGAGTCTTGATCGCTTCGACTTCCTCTTCGACCATGTCGTGGAGGTCTTCGTCGAGGAACCTCGACAAGTCCATGCAGACCGTGGTGGTTGGGTTGCTGGCATGGACGAGATTTGACGTTGCGAACTCTAAATCGTCGGGGTCGGGTACCCTTTGAATATCGCAGAGTGTGTATGCTTCTCTGACTAGTTCCAGAGCGACGACTTCTGTTCTCCGCGAGGGTTCACACCTGATTTCGTCGTCCGAAATAATGGCTGATATCCGAGCGAAGAGATGATCGTAGGAGCGTTGAGGTATCGATTTCTCCCAATGTAGTAGATCGAGAATTTCTTCAAAAGTCCATCGGCAAGCCGTTTGATAAATGAGGTCTTTGTATTGATCCTGCAATATCCGTAACCGGATATAATCAAGGGTAAATGTAGGAGGCAGGGTGTCGGAGTTGGTGCCGACGAGACTAGTGGCTGACGCTGCGAGTGTATGAAGCCCTGAGGACTTTCTCCTTTCACGTCGCTTTTCTGTCATCCAGGTACGAGCTTGACTTACATCCCAGCCCTTGGCTATTCGCTGAAGGAAATCCTCCTGTTCGAATTCAGTTGTGTTGTCCACCATAGCGGAACGTCGACTTCTGATAGTCAGGTTTGCGAAATCCTAAAGAAAAGCCATTAGGCAATATGTCTTTATTGACATACCTGATGCAAACTCACTAATTTCATGGTTTCCAGAATGCTAAAAATGCGCATCAGACCATTCCGTACCTCCGTAGTATTTGCAGACCGAACCCCATGATGCACTTCGAAAACCATCAAATCAACCAGATGATGTCTTTCTGGGGAGCAAAAGCGACGCAGGAGAGCGCCCAGCCAGTCACTGAGAGCAACGAGGTCACAGGTATCGTTTTCCAACTCCTGAACAAGCAGGTCGATGTCGAGCCGTGTATCGATCACAAGCCATTCATCAATTGATAGACAGTCTTTCAAAAGGTCTTTCAGTATCTCGCGCACTGTCTCGAACATCGACGGTAATCTCATCAACCTCGTCTGAAGTGACCCCTTATCCCCTCGCAGGCTGGTGCAACAGCAACAGTGGCTGGAACCGCAAACAGACGAGAATCCCTTTGCCACAAACAACCCGGCGACTTCAAATCCTATAGCGTTCCAGTACTTGAGTGCCTCCGTTACTCCGGAACCATCTTTGATCCCACGTATGGTGGGACGATATTGAATCTTGGGATCGAAGTTCAGGTCGTGCCGTAATAATAGGTTGGTGAAAAGACTGTCGAGATCTATTTCACTGAGGGTAGCTTTGGTAATAGGAGGTGTATGACTGGCAAATCGGTAGTCAAGAAGACAGGGAGACTCAATGTCGGACGGCCAGGGATGATCTGACGCTGAACAGCAGTCGTGTCTCATTTGTGCAGGAGTCAGGTCAGGATCTGAGGCGTACGAAGGAATCTGCGAGCTGTATGATGCAGGTGATAGCGAAGATGGGGTCGTAAGCTCGGCGCTTTCATTCTCGTTGAGTCTCATATGCTCCGTGGATGATTGTGCTGCTCTCCGAGTCGACATGACTGGGGTAATTCGGTACCTTGAATTCATTTTTGCTCTTAAAATACTGAGCAGAAGATTGATGAAGGTAAGTTTTTCATGAGATTTTGACGCTTCAAACTTCGTGATGATAGCAATCGGATTGACCGGCAACGGATCGAGAAAACTCTTTGTCGCGATCTGAGCTTTGACAGGGACAAAGACAGCGTTACCCGAATTCAAAACCGTGCCTCTGGAAGTCTATGGAAAGTTGCGAAGAATCTGAAGGTTTGATTTTCGACGTGAGAAACAGAGAATAATCGAAAAAATTCCAGCAGCAAAATGTGCAAATACAAACGGAGGAACAACAAATCTGCATCGTAATAATCCTTGTGCGGCTTTGAGAGTCAGAGACAAGGCAATCTGCATAAAATCTATGAATACGGCCGTCATATGAAATGAGAGAATGAGGCTGGACAGAGGAGAGAGCTGGTGTGCCACAGTGGAGCATTGTCGTCCAGGCGCTACGCCCTGGGGTTGTGGATAGTTCTCTTCAAGGTAAGGTTAGCCACCGAACGAAAGGCACCTGCGACTACAAAAAGATCTACTCAAGGAGGATGCTTCTAGATTTGTTTAAAGAAGGCAACGAGTAAACGTAGACAGCTCCGTACAGGTCTGAATATGAAACCCCGATCCGAGCGTTCGGCCAACGAAACCGACCGTCAGACCGACGATGTTGCATACATGCTTGATGATATGGCTGTCGCTCACTAGGGGCTGCAATGGGTAAAAGTGAATGCAGCTCCTAGAGCAAACAGCATCTAGTAGATGGATTAGACTTTTTCTAGCCAGATATGCAATTGTAGCACAGATCTAGAGACCATGAAAACTGGTTGACCAAATTCCAGAAAACCCGTACGCTCGGATCGAATATCGTGAAATGCCGGCAGGAAGCCAAGACTCAAGGGCCAGGTACTGCCGTACCGAAGAAGGGTCCTGGCAGCTGAGTCCAGGAAGGAGAAACATCCTTTGCAAGGATCATCATCAGTAATGTACTTGGATGGGTAAGCGCGGCGCGTTTCTGAAAGCGAGGAAGCATCAAGGCAATAAGGCCACCATAGGATCAAGACAACGAAACAGGGCGTCGTTCATGTGCTGTGATGTTAGATCATGGGCAGCATGCTCTGAGGCGAACCTAAGGTGAGGCTGCCGCTTCCGCCTCGTGAAATCAACCAATCAGAAGGAGCATCCACGCCTATCTAGGTAAGGCTGAACAGGGGACACTATCTGACAGCAATTCATCAGTTGCTACTCCTGTCTCTACAGTCTCCGTATTTGACCCCGACACAGTTTGTCAAGCTACAAGTAAGATGCTGAATTGAGCAATCACCAGATCATCGCTCTAGAATACTACCTTCGCGTTTGAGCCCCAATCAAGGTGATAAAAAGCAAGCTGTATCATACGGCGGCGATTCTGTTCAGTGCTGGTTTGGCGGCTTGGGGAAGCTCCAGTGTCAGCCACTCCAAAGCTCGAATGGAATCCCATTGGTTGGTGACATCGATCGCGAAAATATGGAACTGTTATTGAACGACACTCCGGCCGTACATTCTTCAGAGCTTCCCCAGTCAGAGCTGCTCTGGGCCTTCGCTATTAATGGAATCCTTGCCATGAAGATTTTACGCTCATTCGCACAGAATGCCCAGAAGATCAAAAGATCCATTTGAATTTTCTCTACCGTCAGTGTTATTAGCGTTACTGGGTTGTCAATGATGTTTCTATTGAGAAAATTATGATCGTCATCTTGATTTAAATGAGACATGAGACACGAAGATCAGTGAATTTCAAGATCCAATGTCCGGTGAGCTGGTCAGCCAATTACCGGTCTGCTTTCCCCGGCAGCGCCAAAATTTGTCCTACATCAATACACCTCAATAATGAAGGTCACCATTGTGACCGTTCCCATACTCTCTGGGCCATGTATGATCCCTAATCATCAATTGCTTTCGATTTTCTACCTGTGGAATTCTTCAAAGCAACATGAGCAACATTACAATGAGAATCAGTCTGTTTTGCACACTTGCCGTGATAGGAGTCTTCATTAGTGTTGCTCAAAGTTCACAGAATTGCACTATCAATCCCTCATACCTCGATTTTGGCTTGAATGTAAGCAAGTATGCAGTAGGCTGTCTACCAGACGTCAACTTTGAACTCCCTGCCAGCTGGGCTGGTCAGATCTCAGTTCCAGGCACCGAAAACGACGAACTTTTCTTCTGGCTGTTTCAAGCAGAAAAGCAAAACCAGAGTGACAAACTCATAAGTGAGCGTGGACTTCTTAAAATAAGGCGAAGCTAACGATTATATTAGTTTGGCTGAATGGTGGTCCAGGATGTTCGAGCCTTGATGGCTTGACGAAGGAAAATGGACCCCTGCATTTTTCTGGCAACTCGACAAAACCCTCATCGAACCCTTACTCGTGGACAAAGCTAGCCAATGTGCTCTACATCGACCAACCGGTTGGAACTGGCTACAGTGATGGAGATATGGAAGCTACTCTCAATGCTCAGGTGACGCAAGATTTCGAAGCCTGGTTAGGCGCTTTCTACAGGCTATTTCCCAGCTTGAAGTCCAAGAATACGTACATCATGGGCGAGTCATACGCAGGCATCTATGTGAGTTGAAGAAACTTCCTATTGAGGCTTTGTAGCTCAATCATTACAGATTCCATACTTCACCCAGGCTCTCATCAAAACCAACAGTAGCCTGTCTCTCAACATCAAAGGCATAGCTATCGGAGATGCAACTTTCGGCAACGGTGCAGCCTTGACCGACGTCGTAGCGACTACTTATCTGTTAGAGCAAAAGGACATCCTAGCCATCCCTGACGACATCATCGACGTATTCGAAGAAGCCGATCAGCGCTGCGGCTTTACCAAAGCACTGAAACAGGCCGGCTACCCTCCAGACGGTATCATCAACATCCCCGGCGACCCCGAAGGCGAGAACTTCAAGTCAAAGAACAAACGGCAAACCACACCAAATAATGGCTGCCCACCCAACCCCAACACGCCTGCCCTAGTCAACCAATCCATCAACGCCTGCAACACAGCCCCCCACTCACCATCCGCCTGCGCAACATTCACCACAGGTCTCAACTACCTAACCAGCACCCGACCAAGGTACTTTCCCCTCCCCCACCTCCCCTAACTCCTAATCCAAAACCCTCCAACTAACCACCCCTTCCCCAGCTTCAACCCCTACAACATAGCCTACACCTGCCCCACCACCCCCACCACCACCCCTTCAACAGCATACCTCTCCCTCCCCGCCGTCCGTCTCGCCATCCACGCCCCCAACAAACCCTACACCGACTGCAACAGCACCATCCTCGCCACGCTCGGTCAAGAATACGTGACGCCGCCCGCTTATAGCGTCATACCCGCCATCATCGCCGCAGGTATAGATGTTCATGTTTACAGCGGGGATTATGATTATTTCTTGCCGCATCAAGGGGCGGAGTTGGCGATTCAGAATATGACGTGGGGGGGGAGGCAGGGACTACAAGAGAAACCCGACAAAGCATTTTTGGTTGATGGGGTGGGGATGGGCAATTGGGGGTGTGAGGTATGATCCGGCTTGTTTCCACTCTATGCAATCAACATCGAGATTTCTCATTGACGATTACCATCAATACTGACTCTCTGGCACGAAACAGCGCGGTCTCTCATACCACCGTATCCTCCGCGCAGGCCACGCGGTGCCATACGACCAGCCCGCTGTGGCGTTTGCGTTTGTGAGGGATTTTGTGGTTGGGGGGAAGGGATATGAGGTTCCAGGGGGTTAGTCGATGAGGTTGGATTGAAATGGTAGACTGGATGGGAATGCGGGTATAGAGGTTGGGGTTCTGGTGAACGATAGAAGCAAATATATAAAACTCGAATGAGCAGAAAATTGACTCTATGCCGAATGTCTTGCCGTCATGTTCGTGGCCTATGAAGGACTTGAACCTGACTTCTTTGAAAATTTTGAGATGTCGATTAACAACAGCGTGAAGTTAGAGCATCAATCATTGCAAGCAGGTCTTTCGCATCATGGTCGTTGGAATAAGCCTTTTTGCTACATATCTCGCAGTAGAAGCTAATATTCAGGCAACAGACCAGGGTATCTTCGCTCCCAAATCACAACATAAATACATCTCACGTCATGCAGCGAGCACGACTACTACATCAGCCAAGGGAGATCTTCAATAATAGCCATAACCCCGTTGCCGGACCCAAGGCTGATGATAAGACGAGTAATCCCTCGCTCCCGACAAACCCAACTCCGCCGCCACATTAACATAGCCATCGCCATTCATCTCACCACCCTTATTCTTGATATTCTTGAGCGATTCTTCGTCGCCTTGCCAGGGCGTGCGGCTATCAAGATCAATCAGTCAATGCACAACACCAGGCCGATCAAGAGAATGCAAGCATACCAATAAACGCAACGAATCTCCTTCCCCGCCTGACTTTTCGCCCACTGTTCAAAACAAGTCCGATGGATATTATTCCCGCACGCAGCCTTACACCAAACGATCTCTTCGCTCTCGGGCTCGAATTCCGTAAAGCAGATCGGACAGTCGCCGGAGATTTCTTTGCGGTTGGAAGGGGTGTCTGGGGAGGCTGAGGCTGAGGTCGAGGAGGTAGGGGTGGGGGCAGAGGCGAATATGGAGCGGAGTTCGGGGGCGAGGAGGGCGAGTTGGTATTG
>JAABUP010005214.1_pt1 | contig 20119 bp, 29 predicted proteins | sample 5559201 | NCBI WGS metagenome assembly JAABUP01 (sample SAMN10711887, study PRJNA513373) | rock metagenome | isolation source: Antarctica rocks | place: Antarctica
CCCCAATCTTTCTGCCTCTGTCTGTCCTGATGCCTGTCTGTAGTCTTGAATTGTTGGTGCACTGTCTGTGATGTCTGCCTTGGGCACATTCTTCCTTGACGTGTCACTAGCTCAGCTGTGAGGCAATACTGACACCTGTTACGCAATACTGACAGCTGTTATGCAGCACTGACACCTATGATGCAATTGTGACAGCTGTTGTGCAATAGTGACAGCCGTTGCGCAACGCTGACAGCGGTGTGGGTGTCATGTTGATCATACTTATCGCACGCTGCTTGCACACAACACAGCACTTGTGCAAAACTTGAATTTATGCTGGCGCTGATGGCATTTGAAACATTGTATATAATGAATGTGCATCATCTGACATCAGCAGCTGGGTGGGTTGCAATGCTGGCGCTGATGGCTCCTGGCTGTCATGTTCTTGTTCTACTGATTCGGCTTTTGTCAGCATGACCTGTGCCTGGTATCATCCAAAGATTTGGTCCGCTGCACTCTTAAGTCAACTCAACCAAACAATTACAGCAGGCAGAGGCAATATGGGCAGGAGGGCTGTGTGTCAAGTTTGGCCAAACAGCTTGAGTGGTATGTTCTGAGTGATGGCCAGCATGCGAGTGATGCTGTTGGCTGCAGGTTTCAGCTGCGGTGCCTGATGGAGACTCCTCTGCATGTGCAGCAAGGCCAAGTCATCACCGGCCAGCTGCGCCTGGCAGCTCACAATCGCCAGAGCTATGATGTCTTTGTGGACCTGACTGCTCCTCCCTTACACCCTGGCCAGCTGCCTCAAAAGGTACTGCCCTCCACTGCTTGTGCTAAAGAACAGAAAAGAAAAGACTGTGCCTCTTGGCGTCAATTTGATGAGAAGCCAAGTATTATACCGGGCTGCTGAGGCTCCTTGTGCTGATCACTGGCACCTGCAACAAGCTAGCCCACCTCCTTTGGTTCACTCATGCGCTCATCCAATGGCTTGCTCACTTACTCACTCACTGGCTCGCTCACTCACTCAATGGCTCGCTCACTGGCTCGCCCACTCACTCACTGGCTCGCTCACTGGCTTGCCCACTTACTCGCTCACGTACTCGCTCACTGGCTCGCCCACTTACTCACTCACTGACTACGTAATGCATATGATCCACAGCCAGCTGCTGATTTGACATCATTGAAGCTGCAGACAGCAAGGTTCTACTGACAGTAGCCTGATGACAACAAAGGTGCAATCTTGTAGCATGCAAGCATGGTAAGATCCCTGCGACGAGTCTCTGCCAGAGAGGCACAATGCCTTGCTGTATCTGGTTTCTTAGCATGTGCATCTCCACTTTCATGAGTGAAAATTTAAGATATGCAGGGTTGACCTTGCCATCAGCAGTATATCTGCTGTCATGGTAACTAATGTCATGCACTGCCCTGTTAAACATGACTTGCACTGTGGCATGTCGGCCGTCAAAACTGAGCTGCAAATGATGATTGTGCTGCAGGCGTCAGGCAAATTTGACCTGAAAGAGCCCTACTACCGTCAGCTGAATCCCCAAACATCAGCTGCCTGGCCTCAGCAAGAGCAAACTGCAGAGCAGGCACCGCCTCAGCAGCAACAGCAGTCCTATGTGCAACAAATGCATGCTGGCTCAGCTCAGATGCAGCAAGGGCCCAACTATGGCTGATCTGCGCAACAGCCAGGGGTGCAGCAGTACCCCATGATGGGGCATGTGTCTCAGGATAGTAGGCAACAATCTGATGGTCAGTGGAATCAGCAGGCGTATCAAAACATGTGGCAATGATAGGTGCTGCCTCTGGGCTGAAAGCTAACCTGGTTATGAACGAGTGAGTTGTGGTCAATGAGGAAGAACCAGAAAATGTATGTTCTGAACTCAGGCCTAAGCTTGTCATAGCACAAGCATGGTACCTGCTGGCAAAGTGTGAAACAAATGTCTAGTCTTGGAGTGCTAATTTGCTTGCATCAGGACAGGATGCCAAATGTATCAATGGTACAGTGTGAAGAATTCATTGTGGGTTGAGAGGCCAATTGAACTTATTTCGTTTATGTCCCTAGTTTCTGCCATCCATTGATATTGAAAACAGCTGTGTCCCTGTCCTGCACACTTTCTGCACCTGGACATAGGCTGCTAATGACTCAAGATGATGATGGTGACGTCAAAACTCTGCTGATTCTGTAATGGCTGTCTAGCTTTGGGAGCCTTTCCTCTATGGTGACCAGGCTGACTGCATTGTCTGCACTTCACCCTCACATGCATGATGTCTTATATATATTTGGTTGGTATGATGGCACACTAGCAAAATGTATCCAATTGTGTTCAATGAATGCCAGCTCCATCAGGTATAGTTGATGGTAAATGGACAGGACCCTTTGCAGTCACTAGCTTTTGCTTTGCACAACAGGCAATGTGATCGTTCACTTGCAACTCTGCCACAATCTTCTTCCAGAAATCAGACTTGAGGGTCTTTGGGAACGCTGTGCCCTGTGCTTGACCCTCCATGAATATGCCATCTCCAGGTTCTGACCCCTCTGCAAACATTTGCCCTTCCATCAGAAGGGCAGAATGTGATGATGTGTCACCAGCATGTCCATAGCAGGCAGCGCAACAACACTTGATGATGAATTACAGAACAAAATGCCAATCGATTGCATGGCTGCTTCTGATGACTGAGCCTCACACAAGCCACCAGACCATTGCAGCATGTGTCAACTGCACATCAGGCTCTGAGAGTGCAACACAGGATGTCACCACTCACCTGGGACCTGTAGCACTTGAACACATTCCCCTTGAGGAACACTGGGGTCAGGTGCTTGTGCAGCCAGGATCATAGCTTCACTTATTTCTCCTGCCAGCTTGGCTGCTTTCAAATTGGTGACCACAACCACCAGGCTGTGTAACAAATGTTCCTTGGCCATGTGCTGCTTTAGGCCAGCCATCACTTGCTTTGTTACGCCACTGCCAACGTCCACTTTGCATTTGTATAGCTTGACAGAATCTATCTCCTCAACAGATGTGACTTGTGCCACCTGAACACAAGCAAGACGTCATGTGTATGCTGCACAACAGGCTGCTGCACATGTGGCCTGTCATTGTGAACATAAACACATGCAAACAGGCAAATGAATAATTGCCAAGCCTACTGCCGGTAAACAGGTTGACGACGCCTCTCAGCATTTGGCTGCTTGTAAGGGCTACTCAAGCCAGTCACGCTTGTAAACTGGTGGCTGCAAAACGATTGCACACCTGCAATTGTGCCTTGGCGAAAAGTTCGTAGATTGCAGGTTGCGAGCCAGCTGCTGCGCCAGCGGCAGAGCCAGTGTCCTTTGGCTGTGTACTTGCTGCACCAGAAGCTTTCTTCCCTGCGTTCTTTGCGTCTGCAACGCGCAAAGCTGTAAGATGTGCCAGCAGAGTAATCCACTTCGAAGGAGGGACGAGACGCACCTTTCGATGGGACTGATTTCGGCTCTTGAGCAGACGGCCTGACTTTTGAGTCCACTTGCAGCTGAGACAACAGAGAATCCACCTGCTGAATTGCGAGATCTAGCTCAGTAACGGTTGACATTGTTCACAAACTTGCCTCTCAGATTCTCGTTGCAGCTGACAGCGCAGCATCAGCATGCATGAAGCAGAATGCAAGCACCCTTCCCTCACAGATGGTGTTGTTTGCCCATTTTAATTTGTTTTTATGTCTGTTTCGTTTTGTGACGAAAGACTGGAATTTTAGCCAAATGGGCATGGAAGAAATTGCAACAGCCCTGCTCAACATGGTGTTGAATTGCTGTCACTGCACCAGACCAATGTGGAAGCACAATTTACTGTATACATTGCTCACTGCCTATATACCCAGTAATATTTGTAGATTAGACAGGATGGAAGCTGTAACAAGCAACAGGCAAACGTTGCGTCAACAATGCCACAGCACAGCCTAGCAATGTGAATATGTTTCTGTGACAACACCAAGGTTGTACATGAGAAACCAACAGATTTGCCTGGCAGGTGAAGGTTTGTGCTACATGAAATGTGCTAAAAAATGCAAAGGAAACATGACCTCAACCCAGCTCATGTTGCAACTGCAATGGCTCAAATTTGACAGACTTGACCAGGACTTTGCCCTGGGGAAGCTTGGAAAGGTGCTGTGCAATTGCTTGAAAGTAAACAATCTGTCGTTCCCGGTCATAAACAATCATTAGGTCACTGATCAAGCTGAGCTCATTCTGAAACAACTGCTGCCAGTCAGGCTTGCCCTGTGCTACTTGACAGCTTTCCTGAGCAAGTTTTTTCGCTTCCTGCAGCAAACCCAAAGATGTTGATTTTGTCAATAGTTGCCATGATCCCCAAGCCAATCCATCAGGGAAATGCTATGACTTGACACAACCAATGATGTGCTCATGGTCAGCCAAATGCAAGCACATACATGCTGTAAATGAAGGCAGACGCATTTGCAGGCTCATTAGAGCATAATCATGTGCTTATGAAATTTTGTTTCGAGGCAAAGGAACTGTGATAAGGCGCAGTAGGTACACATCATCAGCATGGTGCACTTGTTGATGATGCACCTGCAGGTTTGCACAAGCAACGCCAAGATTTGACTCTGCAGCTTCTTGAGCTGCCATGGCTTGCCATGCTTTGACTGTGCTATGATTTGATGACAAAGCCAGAGCCTTGCGCAGAGACTCAGAAGTTTGCTTTAGGTCATCATTAGACCGTATCTGGTGTGAAGCCTCTTCAAACAAACCTGTGTGTGGCACAACAGGCACCAATCAGACCAGAGAGCAAACATACATTCCCTTGTGTTGCAGCAGTCATGCAAACAGCCCATGGCTTTAGAATGGACAGATACAGATGTGCAATAAGCAGGTGCATAATGTTTTCTTTAGATTAGCCTTAGCATGCATGATAAGGTAATCTTGCGTGGAACTTCCTGACCTACCTACAGCCCCACAATAGAGAGAGGCAAGCACAGCCGGCGAGGTGCCTTTGACCTGCGCTCGATGAGCTGTTACTGCTTGAGCTTGCCCTAGTGCCAGCTTTGCCAATACAGATGGCATGCCTTGCCTTAGCTCTGCAGGCCTGCAGCACCAGTATGCACAAAGGCATGAGGCTGCAAAGGCTTGATGAGTGCTCTTTTTCTGATAATGAAGCCCATAGCAATTGCAGGCTTTTGACAATGGCATTCCAAGCTGATGCAGCATGCAGAGTGGATGCAAAGTCATCTCAGCCATGTGCCAAATGTGCCGCTACACTGGCTACCTATCAGCTTGTCTAGGGCCAGTAAGCTGATCAACGTGTTCATCAGCTGCATACTCGTAGACCCCTGCTGCCCGTCTAAACAGCCCTGCTGCTGCCACATGCTGCTCTGGCATGCTTTTGAGCTGCTCCATGTCATGCTGTGCAATCTCTGCTGCCAAAGAGTATGCTTGCCTCTCCAGGGCAGCAGCATACGTCACACATGCCTGCAAAAGGCCGTCAAGCTAGAGCAACAGGCTGCATGATGCGTCAGGATACATGTTTGCTATGAGCAGCAACATTTCAGGTGAGACATTGTCATGAGCGCAGCAAACTCCTGACAACTCTGCTCACCATGGCCTGCTCTGCAACAACGCCTTTCACACGATGATATGTTGTTGGCGAACCGCCCAATGGTGAGGTCCACTCAAATTGCAAAGCCTCTTCATTGTTGCCGTCCATTGCAGCTGCCTGCAAAATCAGCACTTGTTGCTGGCAGACCAGGATACAGGATACGTTGACCGACACTGCTGACTTGCCAGACACGTTCCTACCTTGCTGCCAAAATTGTTTAACAGTGCATAGTACCGCTGTATCCTGTATCAACCAAACCTGCCAATGACACTTGTAGGCCTTATTCCTTCGTGAAGCTGAGCCAAGACCGTCAAACACGATGATATGCAAACAGACGACTAGCCACAAAAACAATTCAGCTATGACAGACCCCTTAAGCTGCTTGCACAACTGCGGCCTATGCGTGAAAAGGACCAGCCTCTTCAAGCGAGGTTCAGTCGAAAAGCAGCGTACCAGCTCAAGCGCTCGTCCGCGGTGACGGTTGTGCTTTCATACGCCTGAGCTCGACAAGCTGTAAGCTCTCTCAGATTTTCCAAAGTCAATGCATCTGACCGTAATATATTGTTGAAAGAAAAGCTTTTGGTGTTCAGCGGTGGTGTCCAGTGATCACGAAAAGTCAGGCATATTGGCGGTTCCTGCTCAGGCGCGGCTGGGGCGGGTGCGCTATACACCCAAGCCGCGCTGCCGCGAAGCATCTCGACCCTGCGCTGCCGGGCTGCCTTTGTGATCACTACCGCCTTGCTGCTGCAAGAGTCCCAAGAATTCCATGGAAGCTCGCCGAGATGATCTGGGCGTGAATGAGTGACAATTACACTGTAACTGCCACTGTCTTTTGGGCGTCTCTTAACCTGGATGGATTGCTGGGGCAGCTCTGCTGAGGTCGCTGCATGCATTTCCGGTGCTGATGTGTGGCAAAAATCCTGCCTAGTGAGATCGCAAACGGCTCACAGAACATTGCGCTTGGAGCAAAGCCCGGTATGGTGTAACTGATGCCTGGCTAGGTAGGGAACAAGTGCTTTTTGGCCTTCTTCTTGAAACTGTATACTTTCTTTGGCACTTGATATGGTACACAAACAGCCCATGAACGATGTGAGTGCGGAATAGGATGCTTGTAAGCTATGTCAAAGTGCAACTGTACTGCTGTAGGTTTGCATGGTGTCAGAGAACGTGATCCTGTTGCCAGCCTGACGTTGCCTTGCGTTGCCGACCCATTGGTCCTTTTGCGAGCTTCAGAAATTCAGGTTGGTCCTCTTTTGTTGCTTGGCTTTTTGCAGTGCTTTGTCCCATCCGCTAACGATACGCACCTCACGTGAGCGCTGCTCGTTTCAGCCTTTTCAGCTCCTGCCAATTCCGTCATGCACATTATCACATCCCAGTGCATTCCAAGCATGTTGCTCTCCTCTTTGCGTTTTGTATAACGAGAGAGTTGTCGAGGTTCGCTCGAAGTTTGCTGGGCTGTAGCCTGTCCCTTGTTTGACTGACTTTGCTGTGTGGTCCTTCAGGGTTCTGCGGCAGAGCTTCATGAAGATGGCAGGATCAGGTCTTGCGTACCAGGCTGAACATAAGCCAGTGTCAAGTCAGGCCCCAGAGGATCTAAGCTTCCTGACACAGATATGGATGAATCACAGTAACAACAGTGACCGTCTGAATAATGGCTCTTTTGGAGGGCATACTGTAAAGATGCCCCATGTATCAAGCGTCCCCAGCAGTCCAGCAGCTCCAAGTTCAGCTCTCCCGTCTCAGAACACCCTGTCAGCTTCAGATGCCATCCTCAACGCAGGACAGATACGCAAGGAACCACCAGCACGTGCAGCTGGCTTGCAATCCCAGTCTGGCGATGCTCTGCTGCAGGCCTTTTCTGAGCTGCCACAGCAGCAAAGCTTGAAGGTGAACACAGCAGCTCAACTTGCTGCTTCCAATAACGCCAGAAATTCACAAGAGACTCAAAGAGCGCAGAGTCCCTTCTGGCTCAGACCACCTTCCCAGGGTGCCGTCAACCCTCAGGTATTGTTTGATCTGGTCTTTGGTCTCTTAATCATTGATTGAATGCTTATGCAAAATCCATACATTTTGTTGTTCACCAGCATGGTCTCAAGCTGATCTGTGATGCACCCAGAGGCTGTGCAATATGTTTCAACGACCTACCGAAACTTGCGTTGTCTTATGCAGGTCACTGCTAACCCAGTGACAGCTGCTGCTGCTGCCACAACATCAACAGGAGTGTTTCTGGGGAACCCTGCGTATGGCAACTTCAATACCGCCAATGCCAACCCTCAGCTGTATGCTCAGCAGCTACAAGGTACGGTCGCCAGTTTGCATGCTCTAACTTTGTGCTCAACATGGCTTGCTGCTGTGATCCTTGCGACAAGTGTGCGTTTCTTACAGTGCTAGCAGTCTGCATCACCCATACTTTTAAGCTGTTGTCAGAAAGGTTCTTTTCCATTGTGCTGATGCTTCAATTAGCGCTTGGTGCGCGCCATTGCAACGTGGCCTTCATGTACATGTCATGCATGCAGGTCAGCCACGTAGTCCCTTGTCAGAGACATTGCATCCAAAGGCTGCTGCTCAGGCTGCAGCCAATGCTGCCAGGGCTGCAGCTGCCTTTCAGCAACAGAGACCTTCAGGCACGTGCCCCTTGTCAGAACTCTGTGCACAACCTGGTGCAATGTTGTGTCAATGGCCCATGTGAAATTGTTGAAGTTTCTTTTGGTCTTGAAATGCTCCAGACGAATTCCAGCCTTTTGGTTGGCGTCATCACACCCTGTTTGTCTTGCTCATGGTATCTGGTGGTGTCCTATGCATTAAAGACAATTTGTCTGAATGTAGGGGCTGCACCTGCAAGTCCGTTTTGGGTGACCACTGGGCAAGCTGGAGGGGCCAACCAGCCAATATTGAACGCCTCACCAGCACCTCGATTCAACTCACAGGTACAGTACTGTCTATTGTGGATCATAGCATGTTGCTTGGTTCAGGGTTGACTTGTGTCTCTTGCAATTGTTTGTCAAGGCCTCAGGTCATACATGGTTGTTCTGCCTTATCATTGCTTGCCACTCCATGGCAAGGTATTTTCATGGAGCAGCTCATTACGCCCCGTGTGTGACTGTTGTTCAGGTGCCTAACCAGCAGCTGCATCATTTGGCTGCCAACACAGGCCAGAGACTGCCATTGCACATGCAACTGAATGGCACGTCCCATCTGTCAGCTCGCCCTCAGGCCTACAGTGCTGGCCTGGCCAATGCTACCTACATCCCAGGGACTGGTCTGCAGTATGGTGGCGCTGCTCCTCATCTGCATCAACGTGCACCCATCCCCCATCATGCTTCAGATGCCTCCTATCTGCAGCAGGATCCACAGGCCTTGGCAGCCGCTGCTGCTGCTGCCGCAAACGCTGCTGTCTACAAGCGTACCGCTGGGTTGCCACCTCACATTCAGCAGCAGCTGCTGCGTAGTGGCCAGGTGTTGCCTAATCAGGCTGCACCCAGGCCTCCAAATGGACTGCTCTTTGAGACTAATGATATTGACCTGTCAGGTACCCTCTCCATGCTTAACCTTCAGCTGTATGGCCGGTTGCAACTCGCAACATGCGTAGTGTGTGATTGCTGCACTTGTGTTTGCACTGTCAATGCACGGCATTTGGGTGTGTGCTGTTGCTGCAAATGTCGCCTCTGCTGGTCAGCAGAGTCTGTCTTGTTTGGCTGCTGCAGGCTTAAGTTGCTTTGCGTGATGTACCAGCATGTTGTCATGTTCACTGGCTGGTGTCCTGTTGGCAACATGGCTGGTGTCAACCTGCAGATCTGCACAGCCATGTACTCATTTATGTCTCAGAGTGTGTCACCTGACTCCCACATGTCTTCCCACTACTTACTGTGTACTTGCTGCATGCAGGCCTCACCCCAGCACAGCTGCAGATGCTGATCTCCAGCCCACCTGAGCAGGTCTGGCGCCTGGCTGCACAGATGGGTGTTTTCAAGCAGCGCAGGAATGGGCATGTGAGTGCACCTCTGCGCCAGGCTGCACCCACCAGCTTTGTGGGCAATGGCAGCAGTGCCAGTCAGGCCAACTACATCAATGCCATGGCCCACTTGCATCAGCTGCACGGCCACCACAGCCAGAACCCACCCCAGCCTGCTGCTGCTCCTCTGGGTCAGACTCTGCCTGATGGCTATGCTCAGCAGGTCAATGGCGGCTTGCTTCAGCAGCAGATCCTGAGGCAGCAGCAGCAGCAACAGCAGGCCCAGCCTCAGGTCACTGATGCCCAGAGGATTCTTTTGGAGCTGGGAAAGACCCTAGCCGGCTTGGGAATCACAGTGGAGGCTGCCATCAATGCTGGCCTACTTGGTGGACTGGCAGTTGCTGATGTCCACACCTTGTGCGAAGCCTATGCTGCTGAGGTGCAGCGCATGCAGTTGAGTGGAGTCCAGCCCCAGCCTCACTTGGCTGGGCAGGTGTTTGGGAACCAAGCTGCTTTGAAACCTGAGATCAATGTGGCTGACCTGCTGGCACGCTCTGGCTCTGGAGCCGGTGCTGCTGCCACAAATCCTGCCATCCTAGCTGCTGCACGACAGCAGCAGCAGCAGGCACTGGTCAGTTCCGGCGCTTCCAACTGTATTCTATCTGTTTCCATGCAGATTGCTTTGGATGTTTAACATTCTTGGCCTGTTGTTCAGTGGCTTTGCAGCTTCTGAACAAAACGCTTGCATTGATGCAACAGTCACTAACAGGCATGTGATCATTCCTATTTCTATCTGTTGCTGCTCAGTTGCATAACTCTGTCTGGTGCTGCTTTGCAGTATGCCCTATAAATTGTTCTTGGCTCCTCTTGTATGTTGCCAGCCGCTCAGAATCAGAGTGCGGAGCTGCTGCAACAAAGCATGTCTGTCATTGAAGCTTTTGTTCCCAAATGAAAGATAGCTTGTAATGTGCGCAGCTGGCGAGTCAGATGCAAGGGCCAGCAGGCTTGGGCAGGATGGCAGGATTAGGTGGCAGTGACATGAGCCAGCTCAGCCCTCAGGATGCTGAGCAGCTTGCTCTGCTGCGCCAGCTGCAGCTCTCAGGTCAGCTGCCGGCCAACTTTGGTGGGGCCGGCACAGGGGGACCCCACAGTGCCTTTGGCTCGGTGTCTTCTGCCCCAGGCGCCGGCTTCAGAGCCCCTTCCCCCTTGGCTGTGGGTGGTCAGAGGGCTCAGTCACCTGCCTTTGGCACCAGTTTTGGAGGCGGCACTGTCTCTCCTGCCTATAGTACCACCAGTCTCCCTGGTGGTTTGGGTCTGCAGTCCAGGCCTGGCTCTGCCTTTGGGTCTGCAAGCATGGGGGGCGGGCCCATCACTACTGACCCTGTCATAAGACGGCCTTCCCCCAACCCAAGCGTGACTTCCCATGCTAGTAAGCAAGGTGATTCCAACCGTGCACATACCACACTTTCATGTCCCAAACTGGTCTCTGTTCTTGAACTGCCTGGCCCATCTTTGCATGTGCTTGTCCTGCTTTTTCTCTGCTGCACAAATGTTGGCTTGCTTCGCCTAGCATGAGCACGACCCCGCATGTCACGCGGCCTTCAGCGTTTGCTGCGGTCTGTGCACTGCACATGTTCCATCAGCAGCAGATCTTGATCCCAATCAAAAGCATCAGACCAATAATGTAGTGTGCTGCAGCTGCAGGGTCCCCTCGCAAGTCCACCCAGGTTGCCAATAATACCTCACCATCCTCCGGTCCCTTCACCTGTGCCTCATACAGCTTCTTTGGAAGCGCAGACAGCCGCAACGAACACAGCATTGAGAGCCCGCACAGCAATGATGCTTGGGCCACTAAAGACGGCGTTGCAGCCAAGGATGGTCGTGCTGGAGACAAGAGTGAGCATGGCTCTGACTCAGCACGTAGTGCTTCTGAGCGTGCTGCTTCAACTAAGCAAGAGTCTGATGTCGATGAAGCAGCTTCTGCGCCTTCGCATGGACAGACAGGATTGGATGAGGATCTGGGAGTCCCTACAGATGAAGAGATTTTGATGAGTCACCTAAATTTGGGTCCAGGGTTTTGAGGCCTTTGTGGATTTGGTGGCACCCTGGCGCATTCTGTGTACACCAGGAGCATATAACCAAATCCAGTTGGGGTCCAACATAATCAACGAATGCACTCTTGTGTATTGTGTTTCTGATGTTTGCTGATGTTTCCAGGCTTTTGCAACTCATCTGTGTGATAATTTCGGGCATTATTTCATTCTATTTCTGCCTCTGAGTTTGAATAGTCCCCTGTGACACGGGGCACCATACACCCCTTCACATTCTTCTTTTTGGTAGCTGGTAGCCATGCTTGTCTAGACATTGATCCTGAAGGTCAAGTTGCATGTTGTTTCATGTATAGCAGCAGAAGGAGACCTCCTAAACCAATTGGTGTTCTGAACTTTTACTAGTGGAGTGTGTTTTCATTGCTTGTGGGCAGCTCGCAAGTGAAGAGGAAGTCATTATCACAAGCCAGTGGTATAGCCCCATCAGTATAACAAGCATGTTACTGCACTGCTTTTTCCCGGCACTGCTTTTTCCCAGATGTGCATCGAACAATGGCCAAGTGTGTGTACCCTGATTTAGTTTGCCTTTTGTTCAGCAGATTGTTGCAAGGTCTTGCAATGACTTTGTGTATCTTGACAATAAGATGTGCTGTCATTGCAGGAGGTAACATTCTTGTGGTTATTTAGGCAGCAGCTAGTCTTGTGCTGCTGCCTGCACTGGTGCCTTGTTATTTTGCTGTGCTGCTTTTATTAGGGGGTTGATTGAGTTTTGAGATTATCTTGACCATTGACCAGTGCAGCGTTATGGCAACAGAACTGCAAAAGCTGATGTCCTGCTTAAGATTACTGTATCTGTTTCATCCATGTGCATGCAGTATGATGCCCCGCAGTTTGTTTGTAACAAGAAGAGAGTTTTAGTTCTCTGCAGTAACCAGGCGCATTGCATCAGACCTACAGGATGCTCTGCAACCTACAGGAAAACCTTGGAGCTGGTGCTTTGTCTCTGGGTCATTTTGAATCAGTCTCTGGCTCAGTCTCTGGGTCATTTTGAATCAAATTTTTGATGCCACTTTGCAAATGCTCGAACCACTGAAATGTGGTGACTTTGATTTCGGCCTACACAGCTATCTTCGGGCAGACTCTTATGAGAAAGGCCTGGCAGGCTTGCACTTGAGCGGGTTTCACGGCCATGTGCGGGATTTTGCTTGTTGCCCGAGGTGTTGCGACAATTAGCAAGCTGGAAGCTAACAAGGTGATCACCTGCTGCAGACTCACAGAGGCTCAGCCACTCAACCCACGGCTTGTATGTAAACCTGTAAACCTTGACCATGTTCGACAGGTTTACGTCGTGCCTTTGTCTGAACGTCTTTCGGCCAGCGACCAATCAGCAAGCCTGCACAGGCGTGGGCCTGATAGCTGGGGTGTCGAGCAGGTGTGTTACTTTGCTTACCTTAGTGCTTTTGCTGGCGTCTATCACTAGCCTATTCGGTCTGACTCCGTGTACCGTGCTCTGTGACTGCACACCCTGCTCAAGTGCTGCTTGATTGAGCAGCTGGTCCTGCAGGTAGCGCTAGGTCCCACTGCCAACCTGCACATTCAGGGCTCCTTGCTTCAGCTGAGAGGCAGTACCCCAGGTGTCACTCCAGTCAAAGATGGCCATGGAAATTTGCTTGTCCTGAATGGTGAGCTTTGCGAGTGTTTCCTGCAGCCTTTCACCCCAATCTCAAATGCATTTGCACCTTCAGAAGAAGTCACAGCAGCCTGCTGATTTTTAGTACAGGGGAGATCTTTGGTGGACTAGATATTGCCCCTGGAAGCAACGACAGCCAAGCTCTTTTGCAGGCTCTGAGCGCTGGCAAGGCTCCAGATGTCTTCAACTGTTTACGTGGTCCCTGGGCAGCAGTATACTGGCATGCAGACACACGCACACTCTGGTTCGGAAGAGATGTCTTAGGTACAGAGCCTGCATGCCGGTCTTTCAAAGGGGTCTTGCTTCAGCCAACATTAGCTGCATACACTGACCTGCTGGATTGGTAGACCTAATAGAGATGCGCAAGACAGACTGCTTTGGAGAGACAAGACTTGTCCTGCGCGTTCTTAGCTCATCATGAGCTGGAAAGCGAATTTGTTTTTGTTATTGTTGTTATTATTGTTATTATTACTGTTATTGTTATTATCATAATACTGACCTGCTGTGCTGTTACAGGCCGGCGGAGTCTGCTGATGCATCTTCCATCGTCCCCAGATGATTGCTTTTGCCTAGTGTCAGCAGCACCGGCAGCCTTGGTCACAAAGTTGGACAGCAAAACCTGGTCAGCAATACCAAGTGGTGGCAGTCAAGCTGCTGATCAATCTGGCGTTGAAAAGGGGAAAAACAGCATGCAGCCTTCTACGCTGCAGGTTTGTCTCTGGAAAGCTACTGCAAAGGCTGATGCACAGTATCAAGGACACAGCTTGTATGTGCAAACTCTAGCTCATGCTGACGTGCTTGATTGTATGAATGCAGCATTGCAAAGGCTCACCTGTGTGTCTGGAGAACAGAGCACTCTGCAGCTGATGTGCATGATCTAGAATCAGCTGTCTGACGCTGTCTGACGACAATGCACTGACAAGCAAGTAACGCGACATCTTTGCAGTCTTACAGTGCCTACACAGCTGCATATCTTATCCTGCATGCCACCGTTGATGCTGCAACTTTTGCCCTTTCCATGACATATAAATGTCATTCTGCTTTACCTTTGGGCTCTTTTTGAACTCATGCTAGAACTTCTGCCTGCTCTTGACTTGCAGGAACTACAGCCTGGCTTGTACAGCATGCACTTTCCTGCATCTGAAAGTGCCCCCATGACAGCTGAGCTCAAGCATCATCCCTGGCAGGATCCTCTGTTATGCTCTATAAGGGACTTTCAGCGTCCCCAAGCCTTCATCACACCCCACACAGCAGCAACAACAGCAGCAGCGCCAATTGCAGCAACAACAGCAGCAGCAGCAACAGCAGCAGCAACAGCAGCAGCAGCAGCAAAGGCATCTCTCAGCACAGATGCTGCTCCTGTTGGTGCTGCAGCACCATTGATGGATGCTCAGCCAGACATGGAGTTGTACTCAAGTGCTCAATTTGATCAGGCTGTGGAGCTCACACTCACAGCTCTTGCTCGCTCTGTTGCTGTGCGGTGCCTGTGCATTGACCAGCACTCAACTCACCTCCATGGACACAAAGCAATTGGAAAGCACAGTCATGGGCATGGACACACAGCATCTGGTAAGCACAGTCAGCACAGTCATGGGCGTGGACAGATACATGTACATGAGAGCTGCACTCAAGGCTCTGGCCAGTCCAACACAGGTGCCCTGCAGACTCTGGCAAGCGCCTCTGATACCAGCGGCCCACAGGTCTCAGCTGGTGATCACTGCAGCGATGGCTCCAAGCAATGCACAAGCTCAATTGCACAGCTCTCGCAGCTTCAGACGCATGCCAGTCAAGCCGCTCTTGCTTTGCCCAGTCACCCTGAGCTGAGTCATACACCTTATGAGCATACACTACACAACTCTGAGAAAGTCGCCAGGTCTTGCAAACAGCCACAGAGCAGCAGACACAGCCAGCGGCAAAGCCAGCCAGGCCCTCATCAGGAGACACAGTGCCAGCTGCGCCCTGCTCCAGTTCTGATTCTGTTCAGTGGAGGAGTAGACTCAACCCTCATTGCTGCCTTGGCCCATCAGTCCTTGCCAGTCGAGATTCCCATCGACCTAGCTTCAGTCTGCTTTGTCGAAGGCAGGTCTGCAGATCGATTGGCAGCTCAGGATGCTCTACTGGAGCTGATGCAGTTTGCACCCACAAGGGAATGGCGCCTCATCCAAGTGCATTCCTCTCTGGAGGAGGTAGATCAACACCGCGACTGGTTGCTTGGTACGCCCACCTCCTTTGGGCTATGGCCTATGGGCATAGCTCCGAGCTGCTGCCTTAGGAGGCTCCCTGTATGATCACTGAGAAGCGTAAACTTTTCTTTTTCTTTTCTTACGCCTACTTCCAGGCAGAGCAGCTGTCATACACTTTGAATGTATCTCGCAACTTTCTTGCTGTCAGACATGGCAAACTGACCGCTGTTTGGTGCAGCTGGACCTGGATCTAATGTGTGTTGATTGTTGCCATTGGTATCATGCATATGACAATGTCTGCCAAGTAGTGCTGTTGACTTGTACAGTGATTTTCTGCATGCACTGACAGGCATTGCCTCTGCGTAGAGGACTGCCACACACATCAGACTCAACAGCAACTGTCTATGACTGCACACAGTACTGCAGACACTTGAGCCTGCATCAAAACAGGTTGATCGGTGCAGCTGCTGGACACCTTGGTGCCATCATTGATAGCTTACCACCAATCAAGACAGCTCCAGTGTCTTGATTGGTGGTAAGCTATCAATGATGGCACCAAGGTGTCCAGCAGCTGCACCGATCAACCTGTTTTGATGCAGGCTCAGTGTCTGCAATACTGCCCAGCTGCCTTGCAGCAGCTCTGAGACTGCTTGCGCATTCAGGTCGGTGTGGCTGAGTTGCGGGTCTTGCAGCATAGGCCAGCTGGATTGGGTTAGGTGCCGCATACGTTTGCAATTGTCTTCCTGGCATGTTGACCTCTTCAGCTGATCGACATGACATACATGAGCATGTTTTGTGCCTGCTTTGCACCTGCTGAAGAGCAATGGCGTGCTTGCAGGCCTGCTGCATCCATCAGCCACTGTTATGGACCTCAACATTGGTGCCGCCCTCTGGATGGCTGCCAGGGCTGAGGGCAAAGTCACTGTTGCACACGGGGCTTCACCCTCTGCTTCCAACAGCCCCAGCCAGAGTACACACAACCAGCAGCCTGACACTCAGGACAGCCAAATCTCATCCACTCACCCGTTTGTATACGCGTCAATGGCTGCTGGCCCAGGCACAGAAATGCTTTCAGCTGACTGTGGGATCAAGTCAGACAGGTTCCAGGCTTGTGACACAGGCACAACAGAGCTGTGTGCCCCACAATGTCAGTCGCAACACCAATTGCAGCTGTCTGGCCCAGATGCAGAGTGCTGTGGGACAGCAAGCCTCCAGCAAGCAGCCCCAGCCATGGGTGCATCACCTGCCATGCGCCACAAGCAAGCTGCTGGGGTGGATGCTCCTTCAAGCGCTACATGTCATCAGGCTGAGTCTGAGGTGGGCACTCGGAATCCGGCTGAGTCTGAGGTGGTCCCTCAGAATCTGGCTGAGTCTGAGGCAGGCCCTCAGAATCTGGCTGAGTCTGAGGCCGGCCCTCAGAATCTGGCTGAGTCCGTGGCAGAGCCTCAGCACCAGCAACGCCCAGCAGCACCTGCAAGTACAGCAGGCATGCATTGTGTGCATGGCAAAGCAGGCACCACAAGCTATGATTGGTACAAGTCAGCTGCCAGGGTTGTACTATTGGGCCATGGAGCTGATGAGCAGCATGCTGGCTATGGCCGGCATCGCACCAGCTTTCGAAACCATGTTAGTCCCCTACTGCCTGCTTGTGCATGCTGTCTGACAGAACAGGAGCGCTGTGTGACTTGACATTAGCAAGCATTGTATGCTTCCTGAAATTAGCGTCAGGGGTAGTGGGCTACTCGCCCTTTTTTCCTATGTCTTGTTCTTTGTTGGAAGCAAGACCTGACTGTCTCCTGCTCTGTGTTGGTCGCAAGATGTATGCAACAATCACAGTTTTGACAGACATGTTCTTGTCATCTGCAATGCAGTGCAATACGCTGAGCAGCAGTTTGTAGTTCAAAGAAGACAGCTTGCTAGATCAACTTGAACATGCAACAACAAGGCATGTGGCAGCATGACTCAGATTTATATTGACTGAAATGGATTGATTGATTGATTGATTGACATTGACTGTGCAGGGATGGACTGGTTTGCATGAAGAGTTAGCAATAGACATGCAGCGCCTGTGGCAGCGAAATCTTGGGCGAGATGATCGCCTTGTAGCTGATACCAGCAGGTAGCTATCTCATGAGGATTTAGGGTTTGAACGTAAACCCTAGCCAAACCCTAAATATAGTCATGATGTACACAGAAATGCTCTGTTGTTGATATGCATTGGATGCATAGTATAGTAGCTTGCTGCGTGTGCAGCATCTCTCAATTCTGCAAATTTGCAAATTTGCCTTGGATGCATATATATCATCCGTTGTTTGCTGTGCAATCTCACCTCACTGCATGTTCTGACTCAAGAGTGAATCCTTGTTTCATGTTTTCAGGGAGGCCAGACACCCTTTCTTGGATGAGGATTACATCCATGCTGTCTTGCAGCTTCCTTTATGGCTTGTAGCAAACTTGAAGGATGCGCCGGGACAAGGAGACAAGCTATTGCTCAGGGCAGCATTGAGAAGGCTTGGCTTGCCAAGAGCTGCAGCCAGAGTCAAGCGGGCAATACAGTTTGGCACTGGCATTGGCAAACTCTCAAATGTGAGAAGCTTTGGAAGCAATAGGGCAGCAAACAGTCGAAATGCTGGATCCTTGGACCTGATGTCTGTGCTGCATGTGTGATGTGAACAGCAATGTGCAGACAGCCACTTTAGAATATTATTGTGTCTGTGTCTACTGTTACAGTTAAGTGTTACGGGCCCATAGTGTAATTGATGGCCCCGGGATGAATTGCTGCTGTTCAGAATACGTCTTGGAAACAGTCATGTCATTATGGTTTGTCAGTGCTTTGCTTATGTACGGTGCAATGCGATACTGTCATGAAATGTATGCGCTTTATCTGTTACAGTGCACAAATCTAGGCCAATTTGCAACAGCCTTTACCAGGCTTCCTGCCATTTATGAAAGTGCGTTGACACAGCATCAGACTCGGATGCATACAAGCAGTCAAGCCGACATTTATAACAACCTCTATATATGTGCATGCGCAGCTGCAACACATGGTAATTCTGCCCAGCTTGGCCAAACATGCAGGACTGAACACCAAAGACGTCTAGCATGTCAAATCAAGCAACAAATTGTTCTCCGGTTGCTTCACAACATCTTGGTTTGTGCCTGATGCACAGATCAATGGGTCTTGATAGGTCCCACATCCGATGCTGCATCAGGAACAGCATCCCGGGCAGCAGATTTGCTAGCTTGAAAGCTGAGCGTATTCTGCGACTCATGCAACACTCTTCACCTTGTCCTTGGCTGTTCATAGCTTGCTGGCAATGGAACAATGGCCCAAATAGTTATATCCCATAAAGCAAACAGCAATTAAGCACGACACCACTGACTGGTGCATACTGCTGCCTGACAGGGCAGCTCACCACAAAAGAAGAACTTCAGGCTGCCAGTCAAAGGTCTCTATGTGCACCTGTTGACTGCCAACATTGGGCTACGCGAAATTATTGTGCTGCCACGGCTTGAGATACACCAGGTTGAATTACTTGCACAAGCTCAAACTCAATTAAAGACATGTTATCCTCCATCTGCACATGCACAGTTGACAAGTGAGTGGCACATCATGGTGACACTGCAAATATCAATAGCCCATAGCCCGGCATTCACCTTGACTTGGAAATCTTGGTTGGGTTCTGCTACTTCAACCTTGCCCCACTGGTTGACAGCAAGCCGCATGGAGCCCCTGAACATGTCTATCCTTGCATTGCGCAATACGATGTAGCTCCCAGGTGTTGATGTATCGACTGCAAATGGTCAGAAGTTATGAGAAAATAGGCTACAGCATAGCTACAGCTGACTTAGCAAGGCTCGTGCGGTACCTTGCTCATTTCGAGCAGCGAAAACAATCACGCCGGTCTCGTCTCCCACCAAGCACTCAGCCACTTTAGATGCAGAGGAGCCAGCCCGCCCAGTCGATCTGTTGACCACGACTTTGGCGTCCACAACCTATAACAATAGCATATCGATGTTGCCTCATCATGCCAATTGGACCGGCAAATACTCAACGTTACAGGCAGCAAATCGGACCCGAGGACGGTTCGTACCTTCAGAACGAGGTTATGCCCTGTTGTATCAGGTCGAAGCTGATCAACTGTGGTGAAAACTGGGGCACGCTTTTCTACGCTAGGCGGTGGCATGGTCGAGCTCTACTCTAGCAGACGCATCGTTCCGTGTGGCTATCGGACGCCGTCGGCAAGTCTGGCAACCACCCCAATATTTTCACAAAGTCGTCTGCGTCGAAAATTCACAATAGCGTCTGCTTGAGACGAAGGAACAGGGCAGATGGGCAAAATGCACTTCATCAATCTTGCTTGACAATCTTGATGATGCTTTTTCTGTTGGAAATGGTGCTAAGAACTTTTCTGGCTCCATAGCTGCTTGTTTGCAATCTGTTGGGCAGCCCATGCCTTTTGGCAGGGACGCTGTTCCTATCCTGGAGGTTGGTACAATTGTTGAAGCCCTGCGTCAGCATTTGGACGGCACCCATGACTATGCCCTGCATTGTCCCAGAGCAGCCCCTTCTGTTGGGGTTGTTGCATGTACATACCACCATTGGTTTAGACCTTTTAGCCAGCATAGGCGGTATTGTCAGCTGCCTGTTTCTGGTAGGCGCATGCAGCGGT
>JAABUP010005215.1_pt1 | contig 20111 bp, 19 predicted proteins | sample 5559201 | NCBI WGS metagenome assembly JAABUP01 (sample SAMN10711887, study PRJNA513373) | rock metagenome | isolation source: Antarctica rocks | place: Antarctica
TAACGCCCTTCAGCGGTGGCAGCAGCGGCTCGATCCGAGCCCACGCCTTGTCAGAGAGAACAGCAGTCCGCGACATCCACCGATCATCCGGCCCAAGGACCGCTCAACAACGGAGACACGCCCTAGTCCGGGAGCGGCGCCAGAGAGGCGGTGTAGCCGTGGTTGGCTCGGGGCTCGCGGTCTGCGCCGCGCGGACGCCCTGACCTGGGTGGTCGTGGAGCCCGACCCCAGCCCATGAGCACCTGTCGGGAGGAGACCTTGTCCGCCGTGGCCGCACTCATGACTCGCAACCGTGGCCAGCCGGTGACGCCCACGGAGATAGTCCACGAGGTCAACCACCAAGGCGGCACTCACGCAGAGCCAACCGTGCGGACACACATCGTGGCGCACAAGTGCATCAACGCAGCCACGCCACCCCAGTGGCCCGACCTGCGACGTGTGGATCGCGGCCGCTACGTGCTGGCAACCTTGGCGGCACGAACTGTTCCGAGGGCGGTAGTGCCCGCCCCGGCCTCTCTCCCGCTAGCGCACCGAGTCGACGTGCGCCGTGGCTGGCCCTGGGAGGGAGCGGTGCAGTCCGCTTTCGCGGGCTACCTCATCTCCCACGGCTGGCAGATCACCAGCACCGCCGACACCGCGTCGAAGGCTCGCGGGGTTGACCTGCTCGCAGGCAAGGGCGAACGCCGCCTCGGGGCCGAGGTCAAGGGTTGGCCGTCCAGCGGCTATGCCGACCCCCGACGGGCCGAGGAGGTGAAGCCGACGCCGCCAACCAACCAGGCCGGGCACTGGTTCAGCCAAGCCCTGATGAAGGGCCTCATGCTGCTGGACACCCACCCTGGCTTCGAGTCGTTGGTGGTGGTCCCGGACTACCCGAGATACCGGGACCTGGCCGCCCGCATCCGAACGGGCCGGACGGCTGCCAGGGTTCACGCCGCCTTCGTGAGGGAGGACGGCACCGCCGAGTCGGACACATGGACACCGTGACCTCCCTGACGGACCGGCAACGTCTACGCCAGCCTCACGCCGACCAAGGCAGCGGGCTGACGAAGGACGCCGACCTGGAGCGCCAGGGCCTGCACAATCGGGCCAAGGTGTTCGAACGAGTCGCGGGCGTGCCCTTCTACAACACCAGCCCACTGGACTTCCGGCGGCTGCTCGACGACCCCGCGCTTCGGGTTAGTCGCCGGAGTCGGTATGTACCTCTACCACAAGGGAACCGGCTGACGCCCCGGACTCCACTCCGAGGTTGATGTTGCGTACCGAGAATGAGGAGGGGTTGCCGGTGAGTTGGAGGACGCAGTTGACGTTCGGTCCGATGCCAAGGCCACCGCTTCCTGTCGCGTGACAGCCGATGAGTCGGTAGTCCCCGGGGTGCTGCTTGCCGCCGTCCAAAGCGTGGAAGAGCGTGGTGACCGCCGCGTCGGGTGCGTAGTCGCTGGCTCGTTGACGACTGCCCGCCCGCCATGCCTGTGCGACGCAGGACACGACGAACTCAGGGTCGCTGTGGTCTGGCTTCGGACTGCAGCGGCTGGCTGGCGCCGCTAGTCCCACGCACTTGGGCGCGGCGGCCCCGTTGGTGCTGGAGGCGACGAAGGAGTCCGGCACCCAACCATTGGCCGGTGCGTCGATGCGGTCCCACTGGTCGTTAGATCCCGCTGACGCCAATCGGGTTGGGGCAGGGACCGTGACTCCGGTGGCTTGAGCGCAGACGAGGTGGACGAAGTCACCGCTGACAAGGCTGAGCACTCCGCCAGCGCTCATCGTGGGCTGGTCGCGCACCGAAACGTCCTGGTCTGCAATGACCGGGAAGGGGCCGAGGCTGCGGTCTGGGGCTTCCTGGCCGACGGAGGGGTTCTCGGCGTTGCCTTGACAGGCTGGGATGACCGCGCCCACTGCCCCCGTTTGCACGACCTGGTTGCTCAGCCACCCAAGCGAGGTGAAGTCCCAGAGTTGGCTGGCACCGCCATTGGCCCGTACCGACTGGCCGTAGGTGCTACAGAGCACGGTCAAGGCCTGACCGGCGTGCGCCGCCCCACGCGGGTCGAACACTGTGGTCGAGGGTCCGCCGTAGGTGACCAGGTTGGGGTTCCCGTCCTGCGCGAGCACCTGAGCAGTGCTGCCCTGCGGAACCGCAGGCGCAGATGTTGCGTCTGTGGTCGCAGGCGACCCGCCCGGCGCGCTGGGTACCTCGGGTGTCCGGGCATCAGAGCCAGCCGCTGGCCTCAGGTTGGACGGACCGTCTCCAAGTCCGGCAATCCAGACGGAGACCGCGACGACCAACAGCAGGAGGACCGCCGCGAGCGCCGAGAACCACACACGCCGCCTTGACCGGGTCACCGCTAGCCCGGGCGCTGCGGCGTCTGCTGGTCGGACCCGGCTGTCGATCGTCTGCTGTTCCTGTGGTGGCGGGAGCGGGCTACGGCCCTCCGCCCCGCAAGCCCGGCAGAACCTCGTGCCAGCCAAAGTCGCGCCGCATCTGGTGCAGAACGCCACGCTGTCCTCCGAATGCCAATGCAACAGTGGCAGTGCCTTGGGACCCCCTGACACGGTGCAGCCGGACGTGCCAAAGTGCGGCGTGTACCTATCCTGACAGAAGGAGTCCTCCTCGTGCCGTCGTCGGGTGAGCCGTTCAACCAGACTGTAATCTTGCAGGCGTCTCCCGAGGAGACGATCCAGAGGCTGCTGGGTAGTACCGCCGGAACCCGAGATCACACCTTCAACATGGCTGGTCCCAACAGCCTGGTAATCACTCGGCGCTACATCCCTACGTGGGCGGTCATCGCGGCGGTGGTCGGCGTCTTGCTGTTTCTGATCGGGCTCCTCGCGCTCCTCTACCGTGAGACGGAGGTGCTTACGATCACCGCTACGGAGGTGCCGGGCGGCACGCGGGTCACGTTGAACGGCATGGCTACCGCTGAGTTGGTAGCCCGCCTGAACGCGGTCTTTCAAGCAGATCAACAGGTCGCCGCAGGTGGGTCAGAGCCCAGCCGGGCGCCAGCGGCACTGCCAGCACCGTCCTCAGGGAAGACCTGCCCGAACGGACACCTTCTGCACGGAGATGAAGCCTTCTGTGGGGAGTGCGGCAGCCCAGCCTCAAGGTGGTGCGAGAACGGACACCCCGTCAGTGCCATGCAAAGGTTCTGTCCCGAGTGCGGCGCAGCCGCCACCGACAACGCAGACCCGGTAGGAAGCAGGCCCGCCAGCCGCAGCGCTGCGCGCCCAACTGTGGCCAAGGCCACGCCGACCAGCAAGGGCACACGCGAAACGCGAGAAGCACCGAATGAGCGCTCGTCCTCTCCAAGCGCTCCGGAAGAGACCGAGTGACCGGGCTGAGGAAGCAGCACGACGAACCCGGGCAGCGCAGCGCGCCGACTGGCGATGGAGGCGCGGATGACTGCCCGCCTGGCCCAGGTGGTGGTGGCCACGCCTCCGAGTTCACGTCGCGCGAGGACCTGTGCCGCGAGCACGGGCGCGTGCTCGATGGCGACCGCGAGGACCCAAAAGGCAGCACACGTCTGTCCCGGCCTCGACCGGGGAACTCGGTCCGGTCAGCCTGAGGCTCGCTGGCCTGTGGACAACCTTCGCGGGCCGTCCAGGACTCGGGGCAGAGCCCGCCCCGCGTATCGCAGGTACTGGCCCGTCGGTGAGCCCGACGAGCAGCGCGTTGCGCAGGATCGCGCCCCCGACCCGCAGCAAAGTCTGCCTTCCCGGCGCTCGTGACCACGCCCAGCACGTCTTGCAGCGCATGAGCCGGGCGCGGCGTCCGAGTCGGCGTCCGCGCGGTACTGCCGCGCGAGGGCTGCTACCCCGCGCGCATGTCCTACCCGCTCCTCCGGCCTGAGCCCGCGCCAGCAGCACCGTACGGCGGCCCAGGGCGTCGTCGTAGTCGCGCTGCCCCGCCCGCGACGGTCTCCAGAGTCGTCGCGCCGTCGAACCCCATCGACAGGCATCGGTACGGCACCTGCTCGCCGCGTTGCTTGCCTGATGGACTTCGCGCCTTGTCAGATGGGGTCGGGGTAGATAAGGGTCACGGCGTGATGGGATGCCGCCACGACGGGTGCGGCCAACCCCACGGACCATGCCTGCTGATTCCTCGCGTGGGTCAGCCGATTCCGCAGCACCCGGCCCGCTTCGAGGCGGTCTATGTACTCGGGACTCAGCAGCAGGTCCTTGCCAGCCAGGGTGAGGAGTGCCTTGAGGGGAGACTTGTCGTCAGCGCCGAGGCGGTCTCGGAGCGCCGCCTCAACCGCGAGCAGAGACCAGGCGACCGACACCACGAGCAACTCATAGTGGAACCAGGCCAGGGCGAAGGTGGCCCGCGTGGTGTGTAGGAGAGCCGCAACGCCGGTGGGGGTGCTCTCGGTGGTCGCCCACTGGTCGGGCACCGAAGCCAGCGCCGCGTACGACATCGGTCGTACCTGGCCATGATCGTCGACGCCCGCGACGACATTCACCCAGCGGGGGTCTGGGAGCGGCTCCGCGGGACCCTGGGAGGTCAGGTTCACCGCGTCACCTCGACCACGCGCTGCAGCGCCCGCAGGATCAGGTCCCGGTTCTTCGGGTGAGGGTTGAGTGACAGTGGGCTCGGGTGCGGCACGGCCAGCGTCGGTAGCAGGGGCGCGTCGTCGTGCAGGAGGTAGCGAAACCAGCCCCGCCTGGGCTTGTCCCCGAAGGTCACGACAAGCCGCAGTTCAGGAAGCAGGGCGATCAGCACCGCGAGGTACTGGGCGGAGTCTTCCAGGTCTTGAGGCCCGACTGCCCGGATCTTCCTGTCGCTCCCCACGTACCAGGGGACGATGTTCCAAGCCAGGGTCGACGTGCGCGACAGACCGGCCGCCTCATGAAGCCGCCACATGTTCTCGGCGGAGCCATCGTTGTTGTCGGGGCTGATGATCCCGCTGCCTTTCGCGGCCGCACGGGGTCCAGCATTGCCGGTGGAGCGCGCTCCGGGTGCCTCGAACAGGAACAGGCTCCGGGTGTGGATGCCAGCCGAGTCCGGGTCGAAGGCGGGCACGGCCAGGCCGGTCTCAGCCGCGATCCGCTCAGCGAGGTCGTTCAGCGGGGCGACATGGGGCTCGTGCAGCCGGGCGAGTTTGGCCGCGAGGAACGCGGGGTCACGGTGGGCTCGGGGAGCCTGAGAAAGAGACATGGCCTATGCCTACTAGGCAACCCGTGAGGTGCCCGACCGCCAGTCCCTTGGGAGGCCCGAATACTCGTGGTGCGGCGCTCGTGCACCGCGTACGCTCCTTGCCATGGGCAGCCTGCACGACCTGGGCGAGGCGCGGCTCAGGAAGCAGCACGAACTCTGGCAGCGCGCCGAACTGGCAATGGAGGCGCGGATGGCCGCCCGCCTGGCACAGGTGGTGGTGGCCGACGACTCCGAGTTCACGTCGCACGAGGACCGGTGCCGCGAGCACGGGCGCGCGCTGGACGGCGACCGCGAGGACCTGTAGCCGGTGCGTTGCAGTGGCGGCGAGGAGTGCTGTCCTGGCGCCGTGAAGGACGAGCCTGCCCAGGATCTGTCTCAGAGCACACGGTCGGCCGCAAATGGGACGCGGACCGTCCGCAAATCGGGTTGACGGTCAGGTCTCCGCCATCCAGGGGCAGAACTGGCTGAACTTTCGGTCGCGCGGTGGCAACGGTCTCGCGGAGGCGCACACCGTGGACAGTCGCGCTGCGTAGCCAGGCGGCGTTGGACTAACGGGTCGTCGCCTAGTCGTCCTCGTTGGCTTCATCGAAGTCCAACGTCCACTCGACTAGTTCAGGTGGCACAGCAAGGAGCCCCATCAGGTCCTGGATGGCTTGCCCACCGAGACTCCACAGCAAGGGAACGGCCGTCACGAGGAGGTCGCCGAGCAGGGGCTGTGTGCTGGTCACTCCGGAAGCGGTGAGAGTGCGGAAGTCCAGATTGATGTGCTGACCCGAGGCCAGGGTTGCCGTCGCCTCCTGGACCTTGGCGTCCGCTCCGAACGCAGCAAACAGGGTGCTCAGCCGCTCGCCCTGCACGACATCGGCATCGCTCTCGCTGTTGAGGCTGAGAGCCTCGCGGCCGTCGCCCAGGCGAAGCGAGTTCAGAACGGTCCCGACCGCTCTTGTGCGGAGGTCCTCGACCTCCAGGCCGGGGCCGGGATTGCCACTGATCGCGTTGCGAGCCTCGGTCGCCGTCTCGGCGGCGTAGGCGGTGAAGTCGGGGCCACGCAGGCCCAGCAGGCGTCGTTCTAGGACCCACCGCCAGGGGATCGCGTCGCTCACTTCTTCGAGCCTTGCAGGGTCGGCGACGACCGCACACGCCCGCGCCCAGAGGCGGTCAATGTTGGAGCGGATCAAGTGCTGGAGGTTGATGCAGGGGTCGCTCACGTGCAGGGTGCAAAGTTGCTTGACAGTCACTCCCCGCCCCAGACGCTGCCAGAACTCCGCGTCATTGATTTCATCAAAGTCCAGGAGGAACTGCAGGGCCTCGTCCGTGATGTCTCCGACGAGACTCTGCGTTCCGGGGAAGAGGTCTATGCGACCGCCGCTGCCGACCCAGACTGCCTGCAGGAAGCGGGACATCCGTCCCGTCTGCCGCTCGTTTAGGAGGCTGCTGATCAGGCGCGCTGCTCCGCTCGTGGCGTCGGCGTCGACCTCGCGTGCCCCCGTAAACCCGTCCGCGACGATGTCGGTGGCTCGCTGCGCGTCGTCACTGTCGACTAGCCCTCGCCCGCCCTGAGCCAGCGCCGTCGAGAGCAGTCCGAGGACGGGCGTGGTGGATCGGCGTGAGATGAACGTGGACACGGCGGCAGGGTCAGTGACCAGAGTCCTGCGTTCGCTCGCCGTGGTCCGCAGGTGGGCGATCTCGTCGGGTTCATCGTGCGGCGTCGCAGTGAGGCCAAAGACGATGGGCTCGACGCCTTGCAGGCGATCGAGGCCATCCGTGAGGTAGGCGATGTCGTCGTTGAAGCGGAGGTATACGTACCGGTCGTTGACGGTGGCGTCGTTCGGCCACGACAGCACGAGGTCAGGGGCGAACGTATGGTTGAAGTACTCGGTGCTTTTGCACTTGGTTCGGCTGTCGAGCGCCTCGAACTCCTTGATGACGAGGTCCTTGACGGCGGCCACGCTGTTGCGGGGACTCTCGATGCCCAGGGCGGCCAAAATCTCTGCTTCGTAAGGCCGGGGAGTGGTCATGCGTCGCCTCCCGTATGCACGTCGTGGTGCTGCAGCACGGCGCGGTGTTCCCTTGAGATCACGAGTGTTTCCTGCCGCTCCGACAAAACGATGATCCAGAGCCTATCCGCCACTGCTTCGCAGGCCGCGTGATCGAGCAGAGGCTTCGCGGTGGCCTCATCGGTCTCGCACAGCGTGTGTTCACAGTGCTTAAGAACTGCAGCCGCCACGCGGTCGGCGGTCATGAGGTCCTTCCAGGAGTTGACGAGGAAGGGTGCCCAGGTGATCCACATGAAGTTGTCGCAGCGTTCAGGCCGGTGGAGATAGGCGCAGTAACACTTAGCGAGATACTTGACGTACTCGGTGCCCTGGTCATGGGGGCTGTCGTAGAACTTGCACTCTGCGAGGAACTCTTGACCCGCAAGGTCGCCCCCGAGCAAGTAGCCGCCGAGGTCATAGGAGAACGGCTTCTTCTTGGCTTCTGTCCACGGGAACGTCAACTTCTTGATGGCAAGCGGGTTGGGATTGACGTATTGGGCGTTCACGCGCGTGGTCGCGTCCAGCCACTCTTTAGCGCGCCGGGCACCCTCGCGGCCCTTCTCGTGGGTTTGCTCCCCCGACATGCCGCCCAGCCAAGCACGTTCGCGCTCGACGGCGTGGGGATACGCAAGTGGCGCGCCGGTCAGACCTTACTACCGGCGTCGTGCGGGGTAATGTTCCCAGTTGGCGTTGGCCGGGCCACCGCCTCCTTACTCGGCCGGACGTACCGCTGCAGGTCCCAAGATTTGCGTGCCGGGACTTCGCCATCAGCACGACCGTCAGCACACCGTCATCAGCCAGATGCGTGAGCGCCGAGTGCCGGAGTTAATGGAGCGTCGCTCCACCGAGGCGGCCTGGAAGATCTCGGCGGCTCGCCTGTACGAGAGCCGCGCCCGACTTCGTGGCGGGGTCCAGCCCAGCCGAGGTCGACCGGCTCCTCACCCGACGCGACAGTCAACGTGCGCGGCTGATGACTGGACGCTGGCGATCGTCAGGGCCACCTGCCGACATCAATAGGTAAACCAGGCTCGGCAACATGGCTTGTGCCTCGTGCTGTCAGGGGTGGCACCGTGGCACGGTGCAGTGGACAGACGCCAGGGAGGCCCAACGGCTGCTGGGTCAGGTCCTGGCCGCCGTGCAACGCGGCGAGTTGGGCGCTGACGGCCCGGCGGCTACCGCGCTAGTGCACCGCCTACAAGGTGCGCTCCTGGCCCTGCAGGCCCAGAGTCACCATCAAGATTCTCCGTCGAACACCCCGAGGGACTGAGCCCCCGCGCGGCTCCGCTTGGCCGCCGGAGTTGGGTCGTACTTCTATGCCCCGGCAACTGAGCGCTTGTACCTAACGTTCCTTTGGTATCATCGCATCATGGCCAAGCGCACCATGAGGGACTCCTCTGCACCAACTCGGGCGGTCGGCTACCTGCGGGTGAGCACTGCCGAGCAGGCCGACAGTGGGGCTGGCTTGGCTGCTCAGCGGGCCGCCGTGGAGAGCGAGGCCTCCCGCCGAGGATGGGTCCTGCTGGAGGTCTACGTGGACGCCGCCGTGTCCGGGAAGGCCATCGCCGGACGGGAGGCCCTGGCGCAGGCCCTTGATGCTGTGGAGACCGGCGACGCCGAGGTCCTGATCGTCAGCAAACTGGATCGCCTCTCCCGGTCGCTGCTGGACTTCGCGGAGATCATGCGACGAGCCCAGGCTGGGGGATGGAACCTTGTGGCGCTCGACCTAGGCATCGACCTGTCCACCCCGGCCGGGGAGTTCCTGGCCAGCGTCATGGCCAGCGCCGCGCAGTGGGAGCGGCGCATCATCGGGCAACGCACCCGAGAGGCCCTCGCCGCGAAGAAGGCGGCTGGCGTGCGGCTAGGCCGCCCCAGGCTCATCATCGACGAGATCGTGGCCAGGATGGTGGCCGAGCGCGAGTCCGGAAAGACACTGACGGCCATCGCGGACGGCCTTACCGCCGATGAGGTACCCACAGCCCAGGGCGGGGCTCGCTGGTACCCCGCCACAGTTCGCAAAGTCCTGTCCGTTGCCGTGGCCCCTGCCGGGTGACCGCCGCTCTAGGAGTGGTGATGGGGGATGGCGAGGCGTAGCCACGCTCAACCTGGGATTCTGGTCGCCCATGACCGCCGCCGACCTCTCATCCGAGTGGAACATAACCAAACGGAGCGTGGAGGTGGCCCAGAGCCGGGCACATAACTGGCTGCTGTACTCGCTTTGCGCCCTGGGAAGGACCCGTGAGTCAGGGCCGTGTGGGGCGGGCCTGGCAGCCCAGCGGGCCACCATCGAAGCCGAGGCTGACCGGCGTGGCTGGCAGTTGGTGGCCGTGCACGAGGACGCGGGCATCTCCGGCAAGTCCATGACCGGACGAGCCGGGCTCGATGCCGCCCTCCTGGCCGTCGAGAAGGGCGGCCCAGGTGCTGGTCGTCGCCGAGTTGGGACCGGCTCTCGCGCTGGCTGCTCGACTTCGCGAACCTCATGGAGCGGAGCCGCCGGAAGCGATGGGCGCTGGTGGCCATTGACCTCCGTGTCGACACCACAACTCCCGCCGGGGAGATGGTGGCCTCGCTGATGGCGACGTTCGCTCAGTACGAACGACGCATCATCGGGGTCCGCACCCGAGAGGCGCTGGCCGTCGAGAAGTCCGAGGGCGTCGTCCTGGCCCGACCTCGGGTGCTCCCGCAGGAGATTCGGGCCTGATGGTTGAGGCGTTTGTTCTGGTCCTCCTCGTCGACGCACCTCCGCTCCGCTGTCACCAACTCATGGTTCCCTTGCCTCATGGCCGACGACGTGACGATCCCGGACTCGGAGGAGCCTGGGGAGCAGGGGGTCGTCCCGCTCCCTCGGGTGCTCCCGGACTACAGGCGGCTGTTCAAGAACACGGTGCTACCCGACTACAGCGCGATGTTGAAGAACGTAGTGCTGCCCGACTACAGCGCGATGATGAAGAACGTCGTGCTGCCCGACTACAGCGCGATGTTGAAGAACGTCGTGCTGCCCGACTACAGCGCGATGATGAAGAACGTCGTGCTGCCCGACTACACAGCGTTGCTCGCCGGACTCGTGGTTCCCGCGATGACGGCTCGGCTCCACCAGGTTGTGTTCGACGCGGCCGCGGCGGTCCGCGATGTAAGGACGCACGGGGCGGCAGCGATGGACATCTCGGCGGTCCTGACCGAGGTCGATGCGGTCGAGAGATCTCTGCGAGTCGATCTAGCCACGATGACTGGCCTACTCCGGGAAGCAGAACCCTTTGCGGACGAGCCCACGACGACGGTCGGTGCCGATCTAACCGCACGTTGGAGCAACATCGACGATGCTGATCTCGTCACCCTTGACGATCTGTACAGCGTGCTGAGGGAACAGTTGTTCGTCTTCGACGCGCTCAAGAACCTTGCTCAATCCTCGTCGCTTCCGACGCCGTTCGAGGTCTACAACGCCGTCGTAAACACCCTTGTGCTGCTTGCCACGCTCGCCATGTTGTTGAAGGGCTGAGGTGCGGTATGGATGGCAAGGTTCACTGGCGAGACCCATCCGCCCCTCCGCCCGACCGATCAGACCGTCGCCCGCACAGGCTGCTCGAAGCCGAGCAAGTTGACGATTCTGGCTTGTCCTTCGAGCGGTCGCTAGGGCGTCCTCGGTAGCGTCCGGGCTCATGGAGGGCTTCTCGGACAAGGTTGGCTTCATCTGGTCAGTCGCTGACCTGTTGCGGGGGGACTACAAGGCTCACGAGTACGGACGAGTCATCCTGCCCCTCACCGTCCTGCGACGGCTCGATGCCACCCTCGCGCCGACTAAGGCTGCCGTCCTAGCGAAGGATGCCGATCTGGAGCGCCAGGGCTTCCACAACCGGGCCAGGGTGCTGGAGCGAGTGTCGGGCGTCCCGTTCTACAACACCAGCCCGCTGGACTTCCGCAGGCTGCTGGACGATCCCGAGCACATCGCCGCCAACCTCCGCACCTACATCGCCGGGTTCTCTCCCGGCGCGTCAGACGTGCTGGTCAAGTACGGCTTCGAGGAGCACATCAAGAGGCTCAGCGAGGCCAGGCTGCTCTACCCCCTCGTCGCCAAGTTCGCCGACCTCGACATCTCCCCCACAACCGTCTCCAACCTCGCGATGGGCTACATCTTCGAGGAACTCATCAGGCGCTTCTCCGAGGCCAGCAACGAGACCGCCGGGGAGCACTTCACTCCCCGCGAGGTCATCAGGTTGATGGTCAACCTGCTGCTCCACGAGGACGACGACGTCCTGCGCAAGCCCGGCTCAGTGAGGACGCTCTACGACCCGGCCTGCGGGACCGGCGGCATGCTCACGGTCGCTGAGTCCTACATGCGCGACCTCAACCCGCAGTCCAACCTGGAGGTCTTCGGCCAGGAACTCAACCCCGAGACCTGGGCCATCTGCCGGTCCGACATGCTCCTCACCGGCCACGACCCGTCGCACATAGTGCTCGGCAACTCCTTCTCGACCGACGGGCTGCCGGACGAGAAGTTCGACTACATGCTCGCCAACCCGCCCTTCGGTGTGGAGTGGAAGAAGGTCAAGGACGAGATCGAGGCGGAGCACGAGACGTTCGGCTACAAGGGTCGGTTCGGAGCCGGGCTGCCGAGGATCAACGACGGCTCCTTCCTCTTTCTGCAGCACATGATCTCCAAGATGAAGCCGGTCGAGCAGGGCGGCTCCCGGCTCGCCATCGTCTTCAACGGCAGCCCGCTGTTCACTGGCGCGGCGGGCTCCGGCGAGAGCCAGATCCGCCGGTGGATCCTGGAGAACGACTGGCTCGAAGGCATCGTCTCGCTGCCCGAGCAGTTGTTCTACAACACCGGCATCAGCACCTACTTCTGGGTCTTGTCCAACCGCAAGAGCGCCGAGCGCAGGGGCAAGGTGGCGCTGGTCGACGCCCGCGAGATGTACGTCAAGATGCGCAAGGGCCTGGGCAACAAGCGCCGCGAGATCACGACCGAGCAGATCGAGACCATCACCAACCTCTACGCCGACGCGCTTACCCTCTGCGCTGACGACCACCCGCAGGTGAAGGTCTTCAAGATCATCGACTTTGGTTACCGCCGGATCACGGTGGAGCGCCCGCTCCGCCTGCGCTTCGAGGTCACCGACGAAACCCTGGCCGCGTTCATGGAGTCGAAGGCGTACCGGGCGCTGGGTGCACCTGCGAAGGGCTCCGTGGACGCAGTCGCGGCGCTGCACGAGGCCGAGCGTCAGCAGGCAGCGGTGATCGAGGTGCTGCGCTCTCTAGTTGGCACGAACGACGCCAGTAGGAAGGGCTTCGCGACGCGGCTCAACCACGGGTTCGTCGCTGCTGGGCTCGCCCGCGACTCGATGGTGGACAAGGCGATCTGGGAAGCCATCGCAGTCCCGGAGGCCCAGGGCGAGTTGCAGACCGACCGAAGGGGGAAGCCGCTGCCTGACCCTGGCCTTCGGGACAATGAGAACGTCCCCCTCGACGAAGACATCAACGTTTACGTTCGGCGAGAGGTCGCCCCGCACGCTCCCGGCGGTTGGATTGATGAGGCGAAGACAAAGATCGGCTACGAGATCCCCTTCGCCCGTCACTTCTACGTATACGAGCCGCCAAGACCCTTGATCGAGATCAACTCGGAGATTAAGCAATTGGAGGCTGAGATCCAGCGCCTCTTGGCAGAGGTGGCCGGGTGACCTATCTAGCGGTGGATGCCGCCATAGCGAAATCAACCGCGTTGACACGTTCGCGTCTTCGCAACGCCGCCAACCTTACTCGCGAGAAGCGGCAAGATCGCGAGATCCCTCTACTCTCCCTTTCCGTCAGGCACGGCCTCAGGTACCGGGGCGAGGGGGGATTGGGCAGGCAAGCGCCGAGTGCGGACTCCTTGGCCAACTACTGGGTCGTTCAGCCGGGTGACGTGATCGTGAACCCCATGTGGCTGCTAGAAGGCAGCGTCGGGGTTTCCGCTCTGTGGGGTGCGGTCAGTCCCGCCTACCGCGTCTACCGGCCATGCTCGGGTACCGATGGGCGCTTCCTGGCCTACCTCCTCGGCAGCAGTCCGTACATTCAGCAGTACCAGTTACTCATACGCGGACTCACGACTTTTGACCGGGCCATCGGGCGGGAAGACCTGGACGACATTCCAGTCGCGCTACCAGAACTTGAGGAACAGCGAGGAGTCGCAGACTTCCTCGACCGCCAGACCACTCGAATCGACCATCTGATGGAACTGCGCGGGCACCAGGTCGAACAGGCCAAACTTGCACGTTCGGCGGCGATGATCGAGACGTTCTTCGGCTCTGACCATCAGCAAGTCAGGCTTTCGGCGGTGGCTGCTGTTTCCCATGGCAGACAACGTTCACCCGAGCACGAGTCTGGGCCGTTCATGACGCCCTATATCCGCTCGGCCAACGTCAAGGATGGTCTGATCACGACGGACGACGTGAAGGAGATGAACTTCAACCCTGCGGAGCGCGCACAATACGGCCTCCGCGTTGGCGATGTCCTCGTCACCGAGGCGGCAGGCAGTGCAGAGGCGATTGGTGCGTCAGCCATATGGCGCGGAGAGATTGACGGGCCGGTCTGCTTCCAGAATCACGTTCTCCGACTAAGACCTTCGACTCCTTTGTGGGCGAACGAGTACCTGTACTGGTGGGCACGGGCCTCGTATGCTGCGGGTGCAATGCGCGTGTACGCAACCGGCGCGAACATCTTGAACCTCGGCTCCGAGAGCATCAAGGCCATGATGGTTCCAGCGAGGTCCCCTGACGAGCAGAGCGATTGCGTGCAACTCTGCGAAGCCCGCGTCGGCCATCTCGACGACGTAGCCACCGCCACGGCTGGCCATCGTCAACTGCTCGCGGAGCGCCGGGCTGCCCTGATCACTGCGGCGGTGACCGGCCAATTCGATCCGACCACCTCACGAGGCGTTGCCTGATGGCCGGGTCGCACACCGAACTGCTCTTCGAGAAGGCCATCGAAGCGCACCTCCTCGGGCATGGGTGGATCTCGGGGTCGGCCAGCAACTACCGGCCAGCACTCGGGCTCGACACCGCCGAGTTGTTCACCTTCATCGGTGCAACTCAGCCGAAGGAGTGGGAGCGGCTGCTGGGGCTGCATGGTGGCGCTGACGCAGCACAGCGCAAATTCGCCGAGCGGCTGGCTTCGGAGATCACCCAGCGCGGCACCGTCGATGTCCTTCGTCGAGGTGTCGTGGACCTCGGGGTGCGCATCGACCTGGCGTACTTCCGTCCGGCTCACGAGATCACGACCGACCTGTTGATCCTCTACGACGCCAACCGCTGCACGGTCACCCGGCAGGTGCACTTCTCCGAGCAGGACAGCGACAAGAGCCTGGACCTGCTCCTGTCGGTGAACGGCCTGCCGGTGGCGACGGCGGAGTTGAAGAACCCCCTGACCGGCCAGGACGTGCACCATGGGATCCGGCAGTACCGGGAGGACCGCAAGCCCACCGATTTGCTGTTTGTGAAGAGGGCGGTGGTGCACTTCGCCGTCGACCCGGACGAGGTGTACCTGACGACCCGGTTGGAGGGCAGGGGCACCCGCTTCCTGCCCTTCAACCAGGGCTCGGGTGGCCCCGGCCAGTCCGGTGGCGCCGGGAACCCCTCACACCCCTCTGGCTACGCCAGTGCCTACCTGTGGGAGCAGGTATGGGAGCGCGACGCCTGGCTCGACCTACTCGCGAGGTACGTCCACGTCGAGATCAACGGCAAGTCGAAGAAGGGGACGAGCCAGAAGCCCACGGTCTTCCCGCGCTTCCACCAGTGGCACGCCGTCCGCACCCTGATCGGCCACGCAGCCATCCACGGGGCGGGCACCAGCTACCTCATCGAGCACTCGGCAGGGTCGGGCAAGAGCAACACCATCGCGTGGCTGGCCCACCGCATGTCGAGCCTGCACACCCCCGCCAACCCGGCGCTGCTCGGCGAGGGGATGACGGCCAACTCGAAGGTGTTCGACAAGGTCATCGTCATCACCGACCGAGTCGTGCTGGACCGGCAACTCCAGGACACCATCTTCCAGTTCGACCACACCGTGGGCGTCGTGAAGAAGATCGACGAGAACTCCTCGCAGTTGGCCGAGGCGCTGGCCGGGGAGACCGCCAAGGTCATCATCACGACCTTGCAGAAGTTCCCGTTCATTCTCGACCAGGCCGCGCATGCCCTGGCAGGCCGAACCTTCGCCGTCATCGTCGACGAGGCGCACTCCAGCCAGACTGGCGAGTCTGCGAAGGCCCTCAAGTCCGTCCTGGGCCAGGCAGCCCGCGATGTCGTCGCCGTCGGTCACGGAGCGACCAGCGTCGAAGCGGCGTACAACGCCGCCGAGAAGTTGGAGTCCAAGATCGAAGCGGGGGATGACCCGCAGGATGTCCTCGCCGCGTCAGTGGCTGCCCGAGGACGCCAGTCGAACTTGTCGTTCTTCGCCTTCACCGCCACCCCCAAGGCCAAGACGCTGGAGTTGTTCGGCACCAAGAGCGACTTCGACGGACTCTACCGGCCCTTCCACCTGTACTCGATGCGCCAAGCCATCGAGGAGGAGTTCATCCACGACGTGCTGCGGAACTACATGACCTACTCGACCTACTTCAAGTTGGCGAACGCGACCAGCGACGACCCTGAGGTCGACCAGCGCAAGGCCAGCGCAGCCCTGGCCCGGTTTGTCTCGCTGCACCCCACCAACCTCGCCCAGAAGAGCGAGGTCATCGTCGAGCACTTCCGCCGGGTCACGGCGAAGAAGATCAACGGTCAGGCCAAGGCGATGGTCGTCACCCGCTCCCGGCTGCACGCCGTGAAGTACTTCCAGGCCATCAAGGGCTACATTACCGAGCGGGGCTACACCGACTGCCACGCCCTCGTCGCGTTCTCCGGCACCGTGCTAGACCCCGACCTCGGCGAGGAGGTCGCCTACACCGAGACCTTCCTCAACGGCTTCCCCGAGCCCGAGACAGCCCAGCGGTTCGCTACCGCCGACTACCAGGTCCTCATCGTGGCCGAGAAGTTCCAGACCGGCTTCGACCAGCCGCTGCTGCACACGATGTACGTCGACAAGAAGTTAGAGGGCGTCAAGGCCGTCCAGACTCTGTCTCGGCTCAACCGCACCATCCCCGGCGTCAAGATCGACACCTTCGTCCTGGACTTCGCCAACAACGCTACCGACATCCAGGAGGCATTCGAGCCCTTCTACGACGCCACCGTCACCGAGCCCACCGACCCCAACCTGCTGTACAACGCCTCCGCCCGGGTCGACGGCTACCAGGTCATCGACCAGGGCGACGTGAGCGCTCTGGTGGCCGCGTACCTCGCGCTGGACCCCCCGGCCAAGACCGCCGCCCATGCAGCCCTCTACCGGCACACAGAGCCCGCCAGAGACCGGTACAAGGCTTTGGAGCCCGCCCACCGCGAGGAGTTTCGTGGCGCCCTGCGCGACTACGTGAGGATGTATGCTTTCCTGGCCCAGGTCTTGCCCTTCACCGACACCCAGTTGGAATCGCTCTACCTCTACGGGCGCTTCCTGCTCCCCCGCCTGCCCCGCGAGCACGACGGCGCGGTCGATCTCGGTGATGATGTCGTGCTCGCTGCGCTGCGTACCGAGACGACCGGCACCTTCGATGTCAGGCTCGGAGCCGTAGAGAGCGAGCAGGTCCTGCCGACGGCCTTCTCCGGCGACGGCTCCGGCGGCATGAACGAGGCCAAGAAGGCCGCGCTGTCGACCATCATCGAGACCTTGAACGACAAGTTCGGAACGACCTTCCAGCCCGCAGATCAACTCTGGGTCGAGCAGCAGTTGGAGGTAACCATCGCCGACCCTGAGATCCGCGCCAGCGCCCTGGCGAACACGGAGGCGAACTTCGGCTACACCTTCGACAAGCGCTTCGAGGGCCTGGTGATCGACCGGCATGACGCCAACGGCGAGATGCTCCGACGGTTCCTCGACCAGCCAGAGTTCGCCACCCTCTTCACCGCCTGGGCCAGAGGCGAGACCTTCCGCCAGATCCGAGAGCACACCAAGGGAACGTGAGTGTCTGTGCGACGGCGCGAGTCCCCAGGTAGAGCAGCAGTGCAACGACCCCGACGCTCCGCTGTCCCTGCTGATCGTCACCGCCAAGTTGCTCACCGGGTTCGACGCCGGTCGAGCAGGCGATGTACCTGGACAGGCCGCTGCGGCGGCACACACTGTTCCAGGCGATCACCCGGACCAACCGCCGGTTCACCCACCCGAGGACTGGCCAGGAGAAGCGCCACGGCCTGGTGGTGGACTACGTCGGCCTGGGCAACCAGATCGCCCAGGCCCTCAAGGCGGCGGACCCCGACACCGGCGGCAAGCGCCCGGTCGAGGTGGACGCCCTCGTCGCGGAGTTCCAGGCGACCGTGGCCCGGACCCTGACCCGGTTCGTTGGGGTGGACCGCTCCGACCACTCCTTCGCGGCCCTTCAGGGGGCCATGGAGCGCCTGGCGGACTACCAGGCCAGGGACGCCTACGCCCGGGACTTCACCGCCGTGCAGGCGCTCTGGGAGTTCCCGGACCCGCACGAGGCCCTGACGCCGTACGCCGCCGACTACAGGTGGTTGGCCCAGGTGTACGAGGCCAGCAGGCCCACCAAGGTGTCCGACGCGCTGCTGTGGCACCGCCTCGGCGCGAAGACCCTTTACTTGGTCCACGGGCACATCAGCGCCGTCGAGGTCACCGGCTCCGGGCTGGAAGAGGTGGTGGTGGACCCCGAGGCCATCGAAGCCCTGCGGGCCTTGGTCGCGCAGGGCGAGTTGGACCTGGATCCTGGACGGGACCTGTTCGAGCAGCCGGTGACGGTCGAGGAGGTGCTGGACACCATCGACGCCCGGATCCGGCGGCGCCTGGCGCAGAGCCCGCACCCGGTCTACCGGTCCCTGGCCGAGCAGATCGACTGGTTGCGCCAGCAGGCGATCCGCCAGGCCGAAGACTCCGTGGACTTCCTGCGCCAGGCCCTGGAGGTCGCCCGGCTCGCCGTGCAGGCCGAGCGGATGGAGGTCGAGGGCACGTTGGACCAGGCCGAGCATCTGCTCGACCCGCACTTCGGTGCGCTCACCCAGATCGTGGACCAGTACAAGCCTGTGGGCACCCCAGTCATCGTGGACGACGTGGTCCGCGACATCGACACCATCGTCAAGCAGGTCCGCTTCACCGGCTGGAACGAAACCCAAGAAGGCGACCGGACCGTGCGCAAGGAACTCCGACAGGTGCTCAAGAAGTTCGGCCTTCCGCTGACCGGCCCACTCTTCGACAAGGCCTACGGTTACGTGCGCGAGAACTATTGACTGCTCCGCCCGGCCCAAGATTCAAGAACGGCGACGCTTTCGCTGCGGAGTCCCATCCTCCTTGATTGCTTCCAGTCTGCCGTCAAGTTGCCGCATCCAAGATCTTCCAGCCGCATCAACGAAATGCATGGCGACACGGCAGCGCCCTAACCGGGCGGGTGAAATCAGGTGGCCAGGCAGGTAGAGGTACTCGCTGGCGTTCGGTGCAACATCAGCAAGTTTCAACGAGGCCCATCGTTCAGCGCCCTCAGTTTCGACCACGACAAGCCACTGGTAGATCGGGAGGTTGCTCCCATTCCGTATCCAGATTACCGGCCACTCACCAGCGAGCCGGATGCTGCCCTCAGCATCAGTGTCACCTTCATGACCGTGTGTGCCTACCCACACGGCAACTCTCGATGCCTGCTGCTCAACTTGTTCAGCCCGTAGCCGTCGGTGCTCTCGTTGAAGTGCCACGTACCCGACACCGAAGGCTCCGAATGTTGCCACCGACCCAACGCTCGCGAAGATGTTGGCCCAGTGTGTTCCCATGTCGCGGACGCTACTGGGCCTTATCATTGATCGGCACGACGCCAACGGCGAGATGCTTCGCCGCTTCCTGGACCAGCCCGAGTTCGCGAGCGTCTTCACCACCTGGGCCAGGGGCGAGACCTTCCGTCAGATCCGAGGGCAGGCCGAGGGGGCGCGAGTGGCTGCGCAACGGCGGCGAGGCTGCGTTTTCTGCGGCGACGCGGATCTCACCCGAGAGCACGTCTACGGGAAATGGCTTCGCCCCTACTACGGACCCGCCAGTCAGGTGTTGTCCATCGTGCAGTCCCCTGACGGAGACACTCGGCGACGACCGCAGGTGCCTTTCGACATCACGGTGCGCTGTGTCTGTAGAGGGTGCAACAACGGCTGGATGAGCAGGCTTGAGGGCAAGGCCCGCACGCACCTGGTGCCTCTCATGCAGGGTGCGGTGACTCAACTTCAACCAGAAGCCTTGGCGACCATCTCAGCGTGGACCTTCAAGACGGTCTTGATGATCCAAGAACAGGCCGGGCTCGCAATCCCGCTGGTTCCAAGGGCGGAGGCGTATCTCCACCTGATGCGTGAAGGCAGTGCTCCGCCAGGCGTCCGCGTCTGGCTGTCGGAACACGGCGCGACTCTGACGGACGCCACGGCGGTGGCGTTCTCCACACTTGATCGGATCGTCGTTACCGGCGGCGCCGACCCGGCTCTACCTGTTGGGTCCCCCTGCTACAGCGCAGGGATTGCCCTCGGTCGCCTCGTCCTTATCGTGCTGGGAAGCGTGTCTGGTGCAGATGTGCCTGAGTCGGTTGACATGGCGCCTTGGCTTCGCGTTGCGTGGCCGGACGCGAGGCCGACATGGTGGCCTCCCAGTCGGTCCGCTGACGAGTTCGGCGGGTTCTGGCCCTTCTACGGCCGCTTGTTTCCCGAGGCCGGAGGGTAGGGCCTGGCGCCTGGCGACCACGTCGAACACCATCGCTGCCCGCTGCCCCTGGTACCGGCTTGCGTAGGAGGCAGCGTGCGCGCTGGCCTCCCGCCCGTGGTGCTGGTGGAGGTCTCGCAGGTTCGTCATCCCGGCCGCCCACCAGGACAGATCATCAAGGCTCATCGGCGCAGCCTGCCCCA
>JAABUP010005217.1_pt1 | contig 20102 bp, 22 predicted proteins | sample 5559201 | NCBI WGS metagenome assembly JAABUP01 (sample SAMN10711887, study PRJNA513373) | rock metagenome | isolation source: Antarctica rocks | place: Antarctica
GTGCTGTGCTGTGCTGTGCTGTGCTGTGCTGTGCTGTGCTGTGTATAGCGTACGAGAAATGCAAGATCAGGTTGGCAATGTATGCGCAGAGTACGGGAGCTGCATCTTCTCCTCGAGCTAATCAGATGCAAATCCAGACGACAAAAGAACTTCAGGTGTTACAACTTCTGTTAGGACTTCTAACACCTGCTTGCCCTTGTGGCTGTCTTCATGTTGGACATCAGGGGCAAACTGTGCATCTTGATCTATGTGTTGCAGAGCATCAAGCTGAATCTGCCCATGCCCATGCCCACTCACCGCAAATCCCCTGCTGGTACCTCTGGCTGCTCCTCCACCTCAACATCCTCACTGATGGGAGCAATGGCGCTAGGAGCTCCAGGGCTCCTCCTAGCGCCATTCTTGCCATCAGTGAGGACGCTGAGGCAGAGGAGCAGCCAGAAACATCAGCAGTGAATCTGCAGCACAGTCAGGCAATGAGTTATGGGGGTAGGCATGGGCAGATTCAGCGTGATGCTCTGCAACACATAGATGAAGATGCAAATTTTACCCCTGATGTCCAGCATGAAAACAGCCACAAGGGCAAGCAGGTAGATGAGCAAAACTATCAGGATGAAGATGATTCATTGGATGCAAATGAGTTGGATGAGGACTCTGGGTCAAAATTGGGCCCAACTGCAAGGCTGGCGGCATATGGCATAGAGACAGACTCTCATTTGGTCAAGTGATGTCAAACAGGCCAATGTGCCACTGTTGTCGTACGACGCGCAAGTGCTGGATGAATCATGTGAGCAATGACCTCGTATGGTGACACACGTACTGAGCACGCAAGCGCACTGCTTCCTGAGTGTTTCTGCCTAGCCATGGCTTGCTTGTGCTCTGTTCTTTGTGTGCTTGGCAGCATGCATGTGCAACCCACTCAGACCTATGCTGCCCTTGTGCCCACATGCGCACAGAGGAAACAATCATACCGCATTGTCACAGTAAAATTGCAACATGGCCTGTCAATGCAGTTCCTTCTGCTCCAAGCACAACAAGCTCCTGAACAATGCCCCTGTTGTCTGCCAGGTCCAAGGCACTCATGCCGCCAGTGCGCATGTGTCTGCACCATGGCGTTGCAGCTGAGAGCAGCTAACCAGCGACGCAAGCGACAAGATGCTCAGAGCATCTATACGCCCTTGGAAAAAGTGCAACTCTGGTGCAGCTTATGAAACAGCTCAGGGGCAGCAGCATTTGGAAGTGCCTCATGTGCCTGACTTCACAGATTATGCCAGTAAGCATCTTGATTCCTAAAGCTGTGCTCACATGGTCACATAGCTTGCTTGACAGTGCATGCAATGCACTTTGCAATGATCTGCATACACTTATTGAAAGCTACCACAGGATCAGTGGACGTGGTTAGTGAAACAACACTTGAGCAACCTTTGGTTCAGTCACTCTGAGCATGCGCCAGCTTCAGCAAGTCTGAGGTTAACTGCTGTGGCAGCTACTTCAACCTGATTGCAGGCTGATCAGGGCTGATTATGTCAACTGTTCTGGTTCATCAAACTCTGCTGATGCCAGTGCAGCGAGGTTTCATGTTGCGGTAGCACAAAGTAGCATCATGCATAACCCCCCTTGCTGTGCAAACTGCTTTGATTGAACACTGTGTCAATAACAGTCACTGTCACGCCAGGTATGCTATTGATCAGTCTTGACATTAAATCCTGATGTATGCTGTGCAATTGCAGACTGCTGGAGAGCAATCTGTTGGTGCACATCATTCTGGGTTGCTTGCTACCCATGCTCCCGCAGCATCTGCCATTGCAGCTGCAGGTGGGGGAGGTGCTGCGCCTGGAGGTCCAGCCGTTGGGGTGCACCCCAACACAAGCGAGCCCATGGTAAGCTTGCAGCTTTCAGCAAGCAAGCATACAGCTGCATTGATGCTTGGTGCATGCAAACGGTTCTGTACAGGGAGTTGCTGATGCACACAGTAACCACTTGAGTATTCACTGTACTCAAATCAACACTGATTAGGCATTCACTTCTCACCATCATCCAACATTGGGCAGTTGCTTGCCAAGTTGGTGTGCACTGGTCTGCAACGCATGATGTAGTGTGTTGCTTCGCTGTGCAGGTGCAATCCTGTTCTTATGATGACATAATTGACATGAAGCTGCCTATCTGGATAGTTCGGCTGATAAGTTTACGCTGGTGCTTGTAGAGCAGAACTATGGCATCAACATGGACGGACTACATGATAATTTCTCAGATGCTTCGTCTGTTGACTCTGTGATGACATCGTCAGCAAGATATACAATATCTACATGCATCATTATCAAGCTTGCAATTGCTGGCAGTATACAAGGCATGCGTATGATGGCCACCGTTATGGCCATAGGTGCCGAACAAGGCTACGCAAGGATGTGACCCATTGTGGCAGTGCAGCTGTTGCAGAGCTTGCTGTTCACACTTAAGTGCAAATTTGCATTCGGAATTTCCTCAAATCGCGATACCAGCTGCACACAAAGTGGGCGCATGTAAGTGCCCCTCTCACAGTGCCGCATAGGGCTAGTAGCAATAGATGTAACATGCCCTTTTTGAAAGTTGGCAAGCAGTTTTGTTCCGCTTTCAGCTTGCACAACTAAGCAAATGACACGCTAAATTCAACATGGTTGGGGAAAATACAGTATACAAAACTTGCCACCACCACTTGAGGATGTGACGCTGCTTCACCATCACTACACTTTTCAAGATGCAGGAAAACCTTTGTGAAAAGGACAATAGCAAATGCCAGGGAAGTGCGGGTACAATAAAGGCATATGCATACAGCTGTTGCAGCAATTGCCGCGATTGCTGCTCTTGACAGATCAACAAGCCTTGCAATCATGCGCAAGGCGTTGCGTGTCATGTGCCCAGCTTCTGACAGTCAACTCGTGGTGATCAATCTGTAGTCAGCATCCACTCAGCCAGCCACTGCGCATCACTCAATGCAGGTCAGTGCCCTTGAGCAGGACACATCATCCCTACGACCAACTCGGCTTAGACTGATATTGCAGGCGTCAGCTGCAAGGCCAGCAATTCAAGATGAATGGGGCACTCTGTGCATCTTGACCAGGGATGTCTTCTTTATAGCATCATCAGCGTGGACTAATGAAATGGCCTGCCTGCAGCAGCAAAACCACATGCCACTTGAGCGCCAAAACCTGCACGTGTCAGTAATCCTTGAAAGCATCAGCAGCAAGTCATGTGAATCAAGAGCTGCTGACGCATTGCACAAGGCCGGTGCATGAGTACGCACTAAGGCATTGTTTACTTGAAGCAAGTCTTGGAAGCCAAGGAATGCTGCTTACCCACTCATGCTGGCTGGCAATGATGCACCTCATGAGGCCATCCCTGTTCTCCAACTTTGCAGTATTAAGATCACACTCCATCATGTACACAAATGGATAGGAACCAGAGATTTTGAACTCAAGATATCGCGAGCTAGGAAGTCCTTAGAGTGATGCCTTGCAGGATGTATGCGCCTGCTGCCATCACCTCTGGGCTGAACAAAAAGTGTGTCGCCTGAGGTGCCACTTTTAAAAGTCTCTGCAACCAACAAGAATCCTTGCTGTCTGAGTGCCATGTGGTATGAGTCAACACAGCAACTTCACTCTTCAACAACAGTAGCAGAACTCCATTGCAACAATCATGTTGACAGTCACAGGCTATGCTGCAGACACGTGCAACACCCTTTATGATTTATTGGCCGCTGCATGCGTCCACTTTTTACATTGGATAGGTCAGCAAAGAATGCACACATGAAACGTATCAGTCACAGGTAAGGCATAGGCAGCAACCTTCACCATGATGCACAATCACTCACCTGAAGCGTCCAGAAGCGCTACAGCAATTGCAGCACCTTTGTCATTATCAAGATGACAGAGCTCAGCAGACTCCTCCATCTGCCCTGGCTGTTCCTTACTGTGCTCTGAGTTAGCTGCAAAGCAGGCAGATCTCAGTTACACAGAGGCAAGCATGTGCGTCATCATCACCAGCAGTGCCTAGAGCTTTGAAAATGCAAAAGACTGCTAGATGCATTGTAAGGCATGGCTGCTTCCAGCTGCATGCCGCGAGTGCTGTAATTTCATGTGATCAGAAGGTCATTGATCAGGTGATGCAGTGATTCACAGTTGTCACCACAGCAGGTTGGGCTTTTTGATGGTCCTCTTCAATCCCAGGATGCAGTTCATGCTTGCTAGCTGATGCATCTTGCTGTGGTTGTAGGACACAGTTCTGTTGTCTCCAGGTTTCAAACGCCAGTCTAATGCTCACCAGATCAAAGAGTCCCCCTTGCTGCTCTGGCAGCGTTGCGAGCATCAGCGCAGATGCCCGGTGCCAGTTCATCTCGGGCGATGCCGGAATACTGGCAGCTCTGTCTGTCTCAGCTGCCATGCCGCTCCTGCCGCACGGGGTTGTTCAACCGACACCATTCGACAGGGTCTGTTGCCTTAGGTCTTGCTTTTGTTCTAGCCTTTGCTTAGGCTTATGGTGTTGGCAGAGCATCCCAGAACTTCTGCTACTACTCTGGAGGTCACTGACATTTAGTTTGACATAAAGAAATGACGTTTGGCAGAGTTGCTGAGGCTCTGCTCTGGGCTCTGCTCGGACTTGTTGGCTGGCCAAAGCTTGTAATCTTCTTCTTCTTGTTCTTTGAGCTCTGTGTTGCGATTCCGTCGCTTCGCTGAAAGCAGGATCCAGAGCAGGGTCAAACCAAGAAATCTTGCACTTCTGCTGCAGAGCCCCCTGTACCCCTACAGCTACTTGCGCTCTCCGATTCACAAGTAATCAAGAAGGCTCAAGAACTGCTCTGTCAAGCCAGTATGCAGTCTGCTGTAGCAGCATGAAAGTTCGAAAAGGAACATTTGCTGGCTCTGCTTGGTCACGACATTCGTACACGTTTTCTGCCATCTGCAGCGAAAGCCTGCCAACCTTTCAAGCATTCCACCTGCCTCAAGCGTCGTTTGCTGCCTCCCCTCTGCTGGATCCTGTCTCGCAGCGCGTCAACACCACCAAGGTCGCTTCCTCCCGCACTTTCTACGAATGGCCTTCATCAGTCGCCAGGACTCGAGAACCAACTTCTGCATCAGCGTCCCTCAGCCTCCCGCAGGAGTACTGCAAGCCTGCTTCTGTGACGTCTAACTCAGTAGGGGACAGTGAGGAGACACCTGCAGACTCAACTTCAACAGGGCCTGAGTATGAGCACAAGGTAGCAAAATCTGCTGTTGCATCTGGGGCATCATGCGACAACCCATCTCAGTGTGTGCGGCGCACCCTCCAGACTGCCCTGTACAACAGCAGATGCATCGCCGAGTGGGCAATCAGGACTTTCATCTATGGTCCAGTCAAGCTGTCACTCGTCATCTTCAGAAGGACCTGGCTGCTGTTCCATGCACGTGGCACCAGTAAGGAGGTGGGGTCACTTGCATTCTGACTGTTTCCAGGCAAACACTGACGTTATGGTGAAGAGTTGGAAAGCAGGGATGCCTCATACAATGATCCTTTGCCTGTCAAGCAAACAAGCTGTACTTGCCAGCAGGAAATTGGCTTGATGCTGTTGAGTTTTTTTGCAAGAACACCAAGAGCCTGTTTTATGTTGTTGCATGGTGTTTTCTCCTAGCTGTGCAGCAAATTGCACTAACATTTCTCCTGCAGCAGTGACAGCGTAACCAGTGACAAATGGCATGCTGCAGGCTCCTGACAACACAGCTGCACCCACTCTGCAGCTGCCTGCCGCACTCACAGCCCCCTTGCCAGAGAAGTCTGCTGTGACAAACTTCCCCCTCCACAACCAGTCCTCTTCCTCCCCAACCTCCACCTTGAACCCAGAGGCGATCTCAACCCCAGACTCATCTCCTGCTGCCCCCTCAGTCAGGGCCAAGGCACCCTCATCCTTTTCACCCAGCAGTCCTCCACGTAGTCCATCTGCCATCAAAGCACACCCCTCAGATGCAGAGCAGGATGCACTGCAGACAGCCACTGATGAAACTCAACTTCAGCCAGTTGAGTCAGCAAATCAGGTGAGGGCTGCTTGCCTTTTTACAATGTTTCAAAAGCTGTTTGCTACAAGCAGTCTGGTACAAGCAGTTTGCTGCAAACACTCATGCAATCAGCTGTCATGCATCCATCTGCTTCTCCATCAAGCTGACTTTTGCTTTGTTCTCGCAGCCATTCCTGTCCCCAGACACAGGCCGACAGTCACCCAGCAGGGATGGCATGCCCAGCAGTTCAGCAGCAGATGCAGAAGCAGTTGCTGCAGCCAGCCGGCACCAGCAAGTGCAGACTCAGAAGCTGCGCACAAAAAGGGACTCAAGGGTAAGTTCTCTAACTACTCTTGAGAATTGATGCATGGTTACATCCCATGCATGACAATTGCGCTCACCTCTAGTGTCCTTCTGTAACTTGGCTTCATGATCATCTTGCTGCCGGCACGACCTGCTTGTGAATCCCACAGATTTTGCCTACTCGTTTTGATGAACTCCTGGCACTGCTATCAGCAGGCTGTGTGCTTTGTCTTGCCTTGATGTTGCACACAGTCACATGCAGGCCCACATGCTCCCTGACACCAGCTGACACAGCACAGGCTTTGAGTGTTGTGTTGGCATCATTGACAGCAGCTGCCCTCTGCAGTTGGCTAGTGAACACATGGACCGCATTGTGCGCGGTCGCATGGAGAAGCATGGCCATGTCTACACTGAAGTGGAACTGGAAGAGCTGTTCCCAGGATGTTGGGTTCTGGTGGACAAGGAGCTGGGCAAGCTTGGCCAGGGCACCTACGCCAATGTACTCTAGTGAGTGCCCTTGCTTGTGCAGCTACTCATGTCAGCATCCAATGTTTGTGTGCGTCACAATGCAAAACACAAGCATGACTGTCATGCTGTGGCACGGGCAAGCTTGCATTTTGCATGCCTGCAGTGCTTGTTTTGTGTGCTTGAGAGCAAAGCAAGGAACCAGTGCATGGTGGGCAAAGCAGACACCGTTCCACTTGCTGCATAGGATGCCAATTGTCATTTCTGGTTGTGTTCACAACCTTCCTGATCTTTGATTACCTGAACAGCGTTTTCTGCAAGCAACAAGCACCTGCCTTCAACTACAATGCGGCTCTTTCCCACCAATGTCATATTCTTACCTGTTCTATCAGACTTGCAAGACTTGTCAACTTACAGCATGTTGTGACAAGCACAAACTCTTGCAACTTGTTAGATATACTGTGCTAGGACTTTTTCTATAAGTAAATGCATGTACATGTGATTTTTCGACTACAAATCCTGAATGTTTGTGTGTCCCAGAACAGCATCGAGTGACTTGTTTCATTCAAACTCAGCACTCTCAGAAGTTTCATAGGCATTGTCTGTTGACTCCCCTGATGAGTCCTAAGAACACAAAATGTAAAGTTTTATGACAATGCAAGCAGGAACACACAATATTACACTTGCATGCATGCATTCATTTGAATGTATGTGAACCCCAGCCCAGGCACACCCCAAAGAAACAAATTGTTGGACGCATGACTGAATGAACAGATGACTGAATGGTGCATAGGACAATAATCAAGTAATGCATGCATAAATGAATGAGTGCATGACTGAACAGCTGGAGAAATGAAATGGTGACTGAAAGAGAATGGGTGAATGACGGGATAAAAGACCAGGTGTCTGAGTGAATGCATGATTGAAATGATGCGTCCAGTAGGGTCAAGTAGCTGACATAAGGATGTGGCATGTCTGCAGTGCTGAGCTGGAGATGAGTGGGGAGATCAGCGTGCTGGCTGTGAAGGTGATGAAGGAAGTGGCTGAGGCTGAGATGGTGGACAGGGAGATGGAGGCTCTGGCTGCTGTGCAGGGCATGCCACACTTCATCCAGCAGCTGGACTCCAAGTACCACCGCCACGCTGATGACTCAGGCCCTGCTCTCATCGTCACCAGGTAGAAACATCACCTCATGCATCTGCCCAAGCACTGCTGCATCCAGCGTTTGACCCAGGCTGTGCAATGTTTGTGTGTACATACGTTGCACAAGAGGCTGCATGCGTGAGTAGCGTGTTGGCAAAAAAGGGTTCACCTCTTACAAGCTGTCCCAGTCTGCATGCATCTGTGGTATCTTGACAAGCCAAGGTCCACCATCAACAAGCTCATCTGGTGTCTACTACAATGCTGGCTGCTGCACAGTGCAATCTCAAGCTAGACCAGCTTATCACATGCTTGACATGCCTGTGCCGCAATACTTCAAGCCTACTCAAACACATTGCATGCAGCACACCTCCAACACTGTTGTCACTGGGTTGCCAACGGCAGGTTGGTAGAAGGCATTCCGTTTACGAGAATGATGCATCTCTTGTGGCGCATCCGGAAGGAGCCAGGGGGTGAAGCCAAATTCTTGTGGGCTGTCGTGCGCATCTTCAGCCAGTTTGTGGAGGTGGGTAAAGCACAACTCAAGATGATGTTACTTGACACATGGATGCTTGTTGTAGAAGGCTTCACTGCAGCAGAAGCATGCTGATACCAGGCTTACATAAACCCTCAAATGCCTGCATGCATGCCAGTCCTGAGCTGCCTCTGCAACAAGCGGTCCCATGAACTGGTTTCAGCCTTCTGCCCTAAAGACTGACTACAATGCAGTCATCACCTTGTTGCATGTAGTTGAGTGACTGCAAGCATTTCGCTGCACAGACAAGGCATAGTGGTCTCCATTCTGATGCACATGCAGGTTGACATTGCAGTGTACACGGCCCTTGTCAGCATGGCATCAGGCATGGATGTTGTGAGTGCAGGGAATGCAGCAGCTGCACAGACTGGGGCGGGCGCACAATGACCTGAAGCCTGACAACCTCATGGTGTGCAACTGGCAGGAGCTGGAGAAGGTGCAACTGGTGATCGTGGATGTTGCAGGCAGCATAGTGCAAGGCACATGTAAGTCTTCACAGCTTCCCTGCATAACCTGAGCATATGTCAGGATGCTGCTGCTGTGTGTGTGTGTGTCTGTCTGTCTGTCTGTCTGTCAGTGTCAGGCTTCAAGATCAATGCCATCTTTTGTGTCAGTGCAAGACTTTGATGATGCGGGATCCCGATGATGATGATCAGATTCCAGTTGTTGTTCCACAAAGCCCTGCCTGGCCGTCCCTGAACCCCATGGGGGCCACCCTCCTAATCTTTCCTTAGCTTTTTGGGTTGTACACAGGGCCTGACAGGGGTCATATGTGCAGGGGATGGGATTGAGTATCCTCAGGTCACTGCTGCTTTCAGTGCTCCTGACGTGCTGGCAGCGCTGGCTCACCTGATCAACAACAGTGAAAGGTGGACCAAGCCTGTGGACTTCCTGGCTCATGACAGATGGAGCATGGGATGCATTCTGTCCTTCATGCTGTCTGAAAGCCTCACCTTCGACTGCCCTTCCCATATTCATCCAGGCGTAAGCACAGAGGACCCCATTGCCTATGTCCAGAAGAGACACAAGGAGTGGGTAAGCACCCATTTCCACTCCTGCTCTGGCAATCACAGGCAAACTGCTGTGACTGGTCATTGTGCCTTGTGCATGTGATACACCTTGCACCGCTGGCCGGATGAGTACATTATGTTTTCCTAGTGTTCTTGGTTGACTCATGACTAGGGCTGTATGTCATGTTTGCTGTATGTGTGCTGCAGAGGGGGTTCCTCAAAGGGAAGCCAGTAGCAGGCGCACCTGCCAATGCTGTGGACGTATTGTGCAAGGGGCTGAGTGGGAATAAACTGAACAAGGCAAGGCAGGTGGTGGGCCATCTGCTGCACCCAAGCGCGAAAAACCGTACTGCCTTGGCAGACATTGACATTACCTTCCTGTTGGAATGATAATTCTTGAGGCAGAGAGATGACTTGGTTGCACAGTTGTAGAGAGCCTGGTCTGGTGGAGCTGCCACTGGTCGTGACACTGATCTGGTCACTTGTGGCAGTGACAATCCATATGTGATACAATGGTTATTATACAAGATCAAGTTGCACAGTGCCTGATGGACCTCAGATCTGTGCTTGGCTTTTGTGAAAATTGCCCTCTGAGTGCAGCTTTGATAGTGCAGCTTCATATTGTTGGATGTGAATAATTAAACATGACAAAGCACATGAGGTGTCAACATCATTTCGCTCGTTCAGATAGACTTTTGACCTTCTGCTGACTGTATACATGTATGTGTGGCATACAAGTTGCTGAACTGATACCAAATATAGCTGCAGGATACAAGAGCTAGCTAGATCACCTTTGATACCAACACTGTGAAAATTGCATTGCACTGGCTGGTGCACTAGGGTATTGCACATCGTACTGCCGGCTGCAGCCCGTCTCATTTCTTTCGGTGTTGACCTGTCAAAGCCTAATCAGGCATACAAGAGGCGAGATCTGCCACATCTGCATTGCCACCATGCAGATTGCAGAGGCGCTTTGGCTTATAGCTAAAGAGGCAAGCTACAAACGGTAGGCGTCCCTCATTGGGCACGACAATGCCGTCGCCGTTGCCCTGTTCTGGCTGCGTGTGATATCGATACATGCAAGCGGCTGTGGCGCCTAGCTCGCAGAACGCCGGACGCGCGGACTGGCTTACTGGCTGGAGTGAGCCTGCTGAGGCGCAGCGGCGGGCTGCCCTGTCACGCTGTTGATCAGGTCTTGACCGGTCCGCACGGTGGCTGCCTCGCTGCGGCTGCTGTAGAGCGTCTGTCGTTGGATGACAGGCTAGACTACAAGTCCAAACAACAATGCCCATGAGCGTTGACCCGTCTTCAGATTCTGAAGTGAAGCATAAATTTGGTGGCTGCGTTGCTTGTTTGCACAGCTTGCTTTGGCGCCTGGCTTTGCTGTCTGATTTGTGCTGCCTTCTTGTCGCGCTCGGCACTCTCACCTTGTTACCGCACAGCACTTGCGCCATTGCCTTGTAGCATCATGAATAAGCAATCCGGCGAGCTGGTACCAAAGGTGGCGTCTTCAGAAAGCGCAAGACATGAGGTAACCTTCGTGACTTTTGCTTTGCGGCTGGCCGAAAGGTTGGCTTATGACCTGAGAGTGTTCAACAAGTCCTGCATCCCTTGAAGGTTGACGCGTAGCAGTAGGTGCCGTGCCTACACTTTTGACACACCTGCAGGCTTTCGTGCTTCGCCAAGCCTTGCAACACCATCTGATTCGTGGCAAAGCTTCTGTCATTGCTGCAGTGTTCGAAAAATGATTGCACTTGTCAGCTGAAGACTTCTTTGTGCTGCTCAGGAGGATCCAGACGCTGCAGTAACAGTGTCAAGCAATGACCCTGGGCATCTTGACGTTTCACCATCATATGAAACCCAGGTACAGTCACTGCAATCATCAAAGGCCACATCAGTTTGCAAACAGCTGTGCAGCTGCCAGTTATAGCATGACGCTTGATGGTGCAGGGTGTTGTAGCACACAGTCTTCATGAAGGGCATGCAAATTTGCCTGATGAACACCCACCTGAGAGTGTATTGGCACCAGAATCAGAGGTACAGTTTGAGGGTCATGTATCGTTTTTGTGCCCTCTGTATGGTCACGTGAGCGTGGACATCTTTGACGTTCATCTTGGTAGCTCTGCAATTGCATTTTGCCACATGCTTTGAAAGAGATGCCAATTGTTGCCACAATTGCACAAGCTCGTCTCTCTTGACAGGAGGGAGGTGAGGAGTCTGATGATGACGATGACTTTGGAGCTGTATCATTGAACATCACAGACTACGCCACACCGGTAAACATCTTGAATCCTGAAGCTGTGCTCACATGGCCACACAGCTTGCCTGACAGTGCAATGTATGCTGTGCAATCTTGCAATGATCTGCATTCAGAACTGCTACCACAGCATCATGCAACCTCCACAGTGAAAATGCGCAGGTCAGCAATCTTTGGGTTCAGTCATTTTGAGCTCCAGCAAGTCTAAGGTTGATTGTTGTGGCAGCTGCTTCAACCTGATCATGTCAGCAGTCCCGGTTCATCAAACTCTGCTGATGTTTGTACGGCAAAAGTCCATGTGGCGGCAGCACAGAGCAGCACATAGACACTAAAGTTGCATCTTGCATACTCCCTTTGCAGGCGTTGCTGCACGACCGTGCAAACTGCTTTAAAATATTTGAGTGAACACTGTGTCAATGACAGTCACTGTCACGCCAGGTTTGCCATTGATCAGCCTTGACACTGGGTTCTGACGTATGCTGTGCAACTGCAGACCGCTGTAGAGCAGTCTGTTGGCTTGGGCTGTGCATACCCTTCTGGACTGCTTGCAACCCCTGCTCCAGCAGCAGCCGCTACTGCAGGTGCAAGTGGTGGCAGTGCTGCACCTGGAGGTCCTGCAATGGGGGTGCACCCCAACACAGGCGAGCCCCTGGTAAGCTTGCAGCGATCAGCAAGCAAGCGCACAGCTGCATTGATGCATAGTGCATGCAATTGACTCTGTACAGGAAGTTGCTCATGCACACCGTAAGAAGCAGTGTACTCAATGTACTCATATCAACACTGAGCAGGCTGGTGCACTTGCAGTCTAGGCATCCACTCCTCATCATCATTCAACATTTGGCAGTTGCTTGCCAAGTTGGCGTGCACTTGACTACAAGGAATGATGGGGTGTGTTGCGTCATTGTGCAGGCGCAACAGTTTTCATATGAAGATTTGGCTGAGGACCTAACACTGCCTGGGATGGGACCTGGAACAACCATGCGCCACATGCGCCCCAAACCACCTCAGAGGAACAGAAGAGCTCCAACTGCTGTCTTTGCTCCCGTGGCGGAGGAGGAGCCTCATTCTGAGGAGGAAGAGGGAGAGGAAGGGGAAGGGGATGAGGAAGAGGAGGGAGAGGGAGAGGGAGAGGGAAAGTTTGAGGAAGAGGAGGAGGCTAGGACTGGAGGTGGTGATGCCCAAGACGAAGGGGGCCAGGCAGGTGAGTGTTGCACAAGTAGCCAGTTCCTCATGTAATGTCTGAGCGTCTGTTTCCTATGCCTTGTGCCATATGGCTCTGGCATAGCAATCTGATCTAGATCTAGGCGCATTGCAGAACGTCACTGGGGTTTTGGCAGCTGCTTTGAATGGGATTGCAGTGAGCTCTGAAGTACACGTATGTACACATGCGTATTGCCATTACTGATGCTTCAGAAGCTGAGGCGTATCACAAGCAGCAACATGCACTGCAGGCGGCACACCAACAGATGAGGAGGAGTATGAGGACCACAAGATCAACCCTGCAATGGGCAAGGACAACGACCGGGATGAGGGTGGAGGTCAAATCCTTCCAGAGAATGATATGGATGATTAGGCAAATTAGTTCACGCTTGTGCTTGTAGAGCAGAACTACTGCATCACCTTAGAGAGAGCCATGATGATAATAGCTCAGCATGCATCGTATCTCAAATATGTGATGATGCCGTCAGCAAGATGTACATTATTTAGGTGTATCAATAGCAAGCTTGCTGTCGGCATGTACTTGATGGCTACCGTTGTGGCCCTAGGTGCGTAGGTCCTTGCTACTCAAGGATGCAACTTGTTATGGCAGTGCAGCTGTTGCAGTGCTTGCTTTTTGCATTCGTTTCAGCAAGCCGCTACATGAGCTGCTCACAAAAGTGGGCGCATATGAGCGCCTCATCAGTGATTCCCACAGTATCGCATAGTGCCAGTAGCAGTAGATGTAAGACGTCCAAAAGTTGACAGTCAATTTGGTTCAGCTTTCAGCTTGCACAACTAAAAAAATGAGCCGCTAGATTCAATATGGTCGGGGGAAATACAGTACAAAAAAACTTGCCACCACTACTGGAGGAGGTGATACTGAGTCACCATAACTACCAATTTCAAGCTGCAGCAAAATCTTTGTGAAGACAGCAGTAAAAGGCAACAGCAAATGCCAGAGAATTGTGGGTACAAAAAGAAAGCCAATGCGTACAGCTGTTGCAACATGTGCACAATTATGACTGCTCTTGACAGATCTACAAGCCTTGCAGTCAAACACAAGGCAATGTGTGCCATGTGTCCAGCTGCTGACAGCCAACTTGCAGTGATGTCTTCAGTCAGTATCCACTCAGCAATCAACTGCACATCGGTGTATGCAGGTCGGTGTTCTTGAGGAGGGCACAACATCCCTATGACCAACTGAGCTACACACTCATACTGCTGGCATCAGCTGCGAGGCCAGCAATTCAACAAGATTGGGCACTCCTTGTGTGCCTTGACCAGCAGCATCTCCTTCAGCATCTCCTTCAGCATCATCAGCGCTGTACATGAGATAATCTGCCTGCAGCAGCAAAACCCACATGCCATTTAGGCGCCAAACATTGCACATATCACTTATCCTTGGAAGCGCCAACAGCAAGTCATGTGATCCAAGAACTGCTGACGTTTTATACAAGGCCGGTGCATAAGCATGCACTGAGGCCTTGTTTACTTGCGGCAAGTGTTGGAAGCCAAGGTATGCTGCTTACCCACTCATGCTGGCTGGCCATACTGAACCTCACAAGGCCATCCCTGTTTGCTTTTTTAACATTAATTCTCTTTCATGTACATGATTGGATGGCAGCCAGAATTCATCCACCACAGTAGCCAAGCCAAGCTCTAGAAATCACGAGCTAGGAAGTCCACACACTCCCTGTGGATAATGCCCTGAAGGACTGACGTAGCTACCATATAGCCATCACCTCTGGGCTGGAAATGAAGTATGTCGCCTAAGGTGTCACGGTTCCCAGTCCCTGCAATCAACAAGTCCTTCTGTCTGTGTGCTGAGTTAACACATCAATTGCACTATTCAACCACAGCAAGGCTGCACACACTTCAAACAATCACATTGACGGCCACAGGCTATGCTGCACATGCTTGCAACACCCTGTACGAGTTGATGGCCACTGCATGCGTTTGATCAGACAGGTCAGAAAAGCATGCACACATGCAACAAATAATAATAATAATATTTAAAACATGTACTTAGCCAGCAGGCATCAGATACATGCTGCGCAAGTCAATTCCCTCCAGACAGGCTTGTTCAGAGCAGCACGGGTGTAGCGTTTCATCTTCAACTTGCAAATGTCAAAAAAAACAACGTCGTTCCAGACAGTCCTAGGTCTGCCACAACAGTTTTGGCCTACTAACTGTCCATGCATGAGTACTTTGGGCAATCTGCTGTCAGACATCCTGCAGATATGACTGAACCACCTAAGCCTCTTGCTTCTAAGCTGAGAGTCAACAGAGAAAGTTTCACATCGCTTCAAGACACACATGCAACAAATCAGTGACAGACAAGGCATAGGCAGCAGCCTTTACCATGATGATGCTGGCCCCCAGACCACTCTAGGCATTGCTGCGTGAGAGAATGTCCTCTCAGCCTCATGATGTTCTCAGTCTAGCCTTCTTGATAAATTGGTACAGAACCCAGGATCCATGCCAAGTACAGAAGCTGCTTCCTGGAGGCTGAAGCCTCTTCTGCTTCAGACAACAAACTCCATACCTGATGTGGGTCAAAATCTATCCTTGTGCTCCTGCATCCAAGGTCACATGTCAGTGCACACTGGCATCATGTTGGCAGTTGTCCATAGTATGTCAGTCTGCAAGCGGTCTCAAAACTTCAAGACTGAAGCACAGTCTGAACCAGCGGCACAATAGTGACCACAGGTCAGGGCTACATCAGTGCCTTGCAGCAATGAGCAGGATGACAACGCATGTATGTTGAAGCCTATGTCATGACAGGAGTGGAAGGCCAGGCAGAAGAGATCAGCCAAGCAGGCAGCAGTAATTTATTGAGGGAGTGATGGTGTAATAGTGACTCCATAAGACCAGATGCACAAATTTGATAGGACCAGGTGCTGAAATAGCTAAAATGGCCTCAAAGGCAGTAAAGGCTACAGACAGCTCAGCAGGTGAACTTAAAATCACTCACCTAAATATCCAGAAGCGCTACAGCAATTGCAGCACCGTCATCGTGATTGTCAAGACGATAATGCTCAACATACTCCTTCATCTGCTCTGGCTGTTTCTCACTGTGCTCTGAGCTAGCTGCAAAGCAGGAAGATCTCAGTTACACACAGGCCAGCAGGCGCAGATTCACCACCAGCAGTGCCTAGAGCTTTGACAGTACAAAAACCTGCTAGATGCATTGTTAGGCATGGCTGCTTCCGTTTGCGTGCCACGAATGCTGTAGTTTCATGTGATGAGAAGGTCACGCATCAGGTGATGCAGTGATCAGTGCACAGCAGGTTGGACTTTTTGATGGTCTTGTTCAATCCCAAGACAATGCTGCTAGCTGCAGCATCTTGCTGTGGTTGTATGACACAGATTTGTTGTCTCCAGGTTACGAACGCCAGTCTAAAGCTCACCAGATCAAAGAGTCCCTCTTGCTGCTCTGGCAGCGTTGCGAGCATCAGCGCAGATGCCCGGTGCCAGCTCGTCTCGGGCAATGTCGGAAGACAGGCAGCTCTGGCTGCCTCAGCTGCCATGCCGTTCCTGCCGCGATACCGTTCGTCAGCAATCGTTAGGTCTTCTTGTAATCTGCTTCTTTTTTCTTCTTCTGTGCAGACTGGAGTGCAATCCAATGGCTGGGACTGTGCATACCCTTCTGGGTTGCCTGGTACCCATGCTGCAGGAGCATTTAGTGCTGCAGCTGCGGGTGATGGAAGTGCTGCGCCTGGGGTTCCTGCAGTGGGGGTGCACCCCATCATAGGCGAGCCCATGGTAAGCTTGTAGCTGTCAGCAAGCAAGCGCACAGCTGCATTGATGCATGGTACATGCAATTGATTCTGTATACTGTAGGTTGCTAGTGCACATCAGCAAGAAACAGTATACTCACTGTACTCACTTCAGCACTGAGCAGGCATTGGTGCACTTGCAGTCCAGGCAAATACTGCTAACCATCATCCTAACATTGGGCAGTTGCTTGCTAAGTTGGTGTGCACTGGTCAGCAAGGAATGATGCAGTGTGATGCTTTACTGTGCAGGTGCAATCTTATTCATTTGAAGACATGTATGATATGTTTGACATGAAGCTGCCTGGCATGGGAATTGGTGCCGTGGTTCGCCCTAAAGCACTCAGAAGGGACAGAGTGAACAAAGACAGTACGACTGTTACTCCAGTGGCAGAGGAGCAGCCTCACCGTGGGAAGGAAGAGGAGAAGGCCAGGTCTGGAAGTTGTGATGATGACAAAAACAAAGCTTAAGAGGGCCAGGCAGGTGAGCAACATGTGGGTAGCCAGTCACTCATGCAACATTTGAGCATCTGTACCATAAGGCTCAAGTCATATGGCCCCGGCATAGCAATCTGGACTAGATGTAGATGCATTGCATCATGTCACTGGGTCATGGGCAGCTGCTTTGGATAGACTTATAGTGGGATCCAAAGTGCACATGTACATACACATGCATGTTGTCATCAGCCAAGCATGCGCCGCATTGCTGCTGCAGTAGCTGACAACTTGCTTATGGCGCACACACACTTCAAAGTGTAGCTGATATGATCTTGGCTTTACATGTTAATTGTGCCCTGTCTGCATTGCACAAGCAGTTACATATGCTGCAGGCAGACACTAGAGGCACCAGTGCAGACACTAGAAGCACCAGAAGCACCAGAAGCACCAGTGTAGACACCAGAAGCACCAGTACAGACATTGGAAGCACCAGTGCAGCATTGTTTCCCAAACCAATAAATTAAATGAATGATCAGATCAGATCAGATCACAGCTCAGCATGGTTGTGTCAGCAAAATTTATATAAACTAAATGCGTCATCATCAAGCTATCCAGCATCGAAGCATGTGCTGCTATGAATCATCATGGCAGTGCAACTGTCGCAGTGCGGAATTGTGTTCCTCAAGTCACTGATGTGAGCTGCTCACAAGAGTGGGCGCCAGCATACAAGTCCTGTTCAGAGGTTCTCAGGTCAACATATAGTATTGCTAGAAATAACATGTAGTTTCACTAAGCAACAGGTGTCGGACATATCCCTTGGAAGGTTGAATGTCAACTCTGTTCAGCTTAGTTAGACATGTACAAACTCTGTCATCATCACAAAACGTGACCTCATGAGATTGCGTTGATGATAGTGGTGACATTGGCTGCAGCAAATCCTTTGTAACAACTGCAGTTGCAACAGCAAAAACGGCAACAACCATTGCCGGGCAAGTGTGGAATGGCCTCAAACATATACGTATTGCTGTTGCAACATGAGCCATGATTGCAGCCCCTGACAGGTCAACAAGTCTTGCAGTCGATCCAAACCAGACGGCCATGTGCCCGACGACTGACAGCTGATTTGCAGTCAGAATTCATCAGTTGACAGTCCACTCAGCGACCGACTGCACATTGCTCAAAGCATGTTGGTGCTCTTGAGCAGGGCGAAGCATCCATATGACCAACCCATGGGCCAGCTTTTGACTCAAACTGCTGGTCTTTCAGCTGTGGTTCAAACAATTGAGCTGCTCAACTTGTGCGTCTTGACCAGCAGCTTGTTCTTCAGCATCATCAGCTCTGTACTTGATGTGCCCGTAGCACCAAGACCATGAGCCAGTTGGGCGCCAGAACATTAGACATATCATTTATCCTTGAAAGCGTCAACAGTCAGTCATGTGAAGCAAGTTGTGAAAAGCAAGAGTTGCTGACGCATTGCACAAGACTAGTACATCAGTGTGCACTGAGGTCACGTTCACTTGCAGCAAATCTCAGAAGCCAAGGAATGCTGCATGCGAACAATGCCCCCACTCATGCTGCCTGACCATGATGAACTTGATGCGGGCATCACGGCTCTTCAACTCTAACTTATTGACACAACTCTCCAGCATGTGCATGAAGGGATGACAGCCAGGAATCATCCACACCAGAAGGCAAGCCAAACTCCAGATATCACATGTGAAATTCCTGTACAGCTAGGAACTTAACATACTCCATATGAGTTATATAAGCGCTTAGTGCCTAAATGTAGTGCAGCGCATGGCATCCAGTTCTGAATCAGCTAATTGGCCTCCCATTGGACACACACTTGACAAAGGACAGATACTCTGCAGATTTGTACTCAGGCTGCATTGTCGTACAAGCTGCTCTGCTGAACATCTGCACAGTACTCAGAATCATGCTGATGCTTCGCCCTTCTGTGACATACGCAATGTCAAGAGTCCAACAGTCACTGCACTGTGCAGAATCTAGGGCAAAGTTGGGATTGCAAGCCGATCTTTCAAGCTGCACGTATAGTCATTGACTATGATACGTGAATCCTGAAACCCTTGTTGGAAGGGAAAGAGAGAGAGACAACTCAGGGACAGTGACAGTGTGCTTTGGATTTGCAGGGTATCAAAGAGATGGCTGTCCAACCAGCCAAAAATGTGAAGTTTGAGGTCAATCTTTTGGTAGATCTGCTGGCTGAAACTCCGCCTGAGTGTGAAGAGCCATATGAATTAGTTCACTAGACTTCAAAGAAGCGGAGGGGCAGGTTCTTGACAGTTCTCATGGGTATAGACTGCTATGCCCAGGACTGACGTCACCCCACAAGAGACAAATTGAAACCTGATGATGCAGCTTCTTGTGTTGCTTCACTATCACATCCTGGCCTGACGCCAGAAAGCCAAGACCTGTGCTTATTGCATTGTCCTCTACAGAGGACAAATACAAGCTTTTGAAGATATCCAAACAGCTGCACTCAAACAGTCTTACTACTGACAGCAGAGGTGCAACCGTAATGCCAACTTCCCAACTTTGAAAGTAACAGTCTTCCTCATAGGCTCAGTATCAATGCACCGCCACAGCGACGAGGCACGTGTTTGCCAGAAGGACAGAGCAGACATTGTAACAGTTCCACTTGCTGCGTAGGATACCAAATGTCAATTTGATTGCTTTCACAATCTTGATGAATTCAGCATTAATGTTCTCAGAGTTTTTGCAATTGTTGTCTGTTGAGTCCTAGCTAGAGACAGAAAGTTGACACTACAAAATTGATTGATTGCCTGACTGACTGACTGACTGACTGACTGACTGACTGACTGAAGTTGTGAAGAAGAAGAAGAAGAAGAAGAAGAAGAAGAAGAAGAAGAAGAAGAAGAAGAAGAAGAAGATTATAACCTTTGTGCTTGTGGAGCTTTTTTAGTCCCGAGACGGCTGCCTGGCTAGCAAACATGTATG
>JAABUP010005218.1_pt1 | contig 20093 bp, 24 predicted proteins | sample 5559201 | NCBI WGS metagenome assembly JAABUP01 (sample SAMN10711887, study PRJNA513373) | rock metagenome | isolation source: Antarctica rocks | place: Antarctica
TAAGCTTGTATGCAATGGTGCAAAGCAGAGATGAAGTCAGACAGACGCAAGCACCATGCAATTTTTCATTGCAATGCATCCCACTCTCAAGTCATTGCTGTTCGGGCGGTGGCAAGTGCTCATGGCTGCCTATGACCACACCCTCTTTCCCATATTTGCTGTCCAGGTTACGCCCTGCATGACTGCATTAAGCCTATGCTTGCACCCTAAGCTTGTGTGCACCCTGACCCAGCGTCGTCTGCACAGCAGACTTTCACCGTGTGTTTGTCCTGCTTTGACCAGAGTGTAAGTGCAGCTTCAGTGCATGGAGCTGAGTTAGATAGCGCACAGAGGCCACTGGGTCTGCTACCTTCACCATTGCAACTTTGGTTACATGTGTTAGAATTGAATGATACAGAGAAGATGAGCATGGCCCTTGTGCAGAAATGACATGCATAGATCGAGAAGAGGTTCCAAAATTTTGTGATCAGACTTGTTGGCTGGCTAAAGGATTGTAATCTTTCTCTTGCCCCTCTTCATGCATTACATTGTTCATGCTGCAGTATGTGGAGCTGATCTACCTGGTGTGCAAAGGCTATTGGGTGTACTCCCTCATCATAGGCCTCTTCACCTGCGCAAACACGGTCACTCTGCTGAAAACGTTGCTGGCCCATAAGAGCAAAATGGTAAGTCTCATGAACCGCCCCAGGCTGGTCCCCTTGGTCCTTGGGGGTTGGGTCAGGGCTGCAGGTTCACATAGACTGGTGCCTGGTGACATAATGGTGCTGCAACGCGGCAAGGCCACATGTGATATGGTTCTGTTGCAAGGCAGCTGTCTTGTGGAGGAGTCCATGCTTTCTGGAGAGGTACAACATTCAGACCCCTCGCATTGCTTGTGAGACTACCCTTGCATAATAGCAGCCCATAGTATCATGCTAGTATGGTGTGTGCATTGTCAAACTTGCCTTGTAGCAATGGTTTGGCTCGTGCCGGGCAGAGAATGCATAGTTGACTGCAAAGCAAGGCTGCTGCCAACCAGGGCATGCACTGCTTGTTGGCATAGGCCGGCTGTTGTTGTTTGTGGTCTATGTGAACAACCTTCCACCTGATCTCTTGATGTTTTGTCTTTCTGTACTGCTGCTTGCTTCTTTGTTTATGTGAATCATTTTCCACCTGGTCTCTTGGTGTGTTGCCTTTCTGTACTGCTGCACGCTTCTTTGTTCATGCTTTGTTGCACCGACTCATACTGTATGCATGACTGTGTGTAGGAAGAGCTTGTTGTCCGTTGGTCATGTGTGCATTGCAATGCAGGCTGCACAAGTGCGCAAGGACAGCTACGTGCCAGAGCCAGGTCATGTATATGACCCAGAAGCATGTCATGCATGCACCATATATGCCGGGACCATGGTCCAACAGGTCAGCTCTATCACCCAAAACCCACTCAAGAAATGCTATGGAGCACATCTGCATCAACCCATAATAAGCCAGCACATCCTGATCTGGCAGTTTCCAAATGTCCTATTTGCAATTCAGATTGCAGACTGGCAAATAAACGCCTCATGCCTGCCGCACTTGGCCAATGCACTGGCAGTGGATGCTAGGGTAGATGCCTGCATGTCTTTATCCAACCAAATTTAGCTTAACTCTCAGGGCAAGTGCAACCATTCACCCAAACATTCAGTCATTCAGTCGCTCACTCACTCACTCACTCACTCACTCACTCACTCACTCATTCACTCACTCACTCACTCACTCACTCACTCACTCACTCACTCACTCACTCACTCACTCACTCACTCACTCACTCACTCACTCACTCACTCGTAACATATGCTCCCTCGAACCAGGTGCTTACAGTTCTGAGCAGCTCCCTGTATGAGGTCCTAAATGTGGAGACATCTTTGCCAATATTGTTTTTACACAACACAGGTGTGGAACGCGCAAGATGCAGAGGAGGAATGCCTGGTCATGGCTGTCAGGACAGGGCTCAACACAAGCTTAGGAAGCATGATCAGAGAGCTCATCTGCCCCTCTAGGCTCTTGTCACCACGAGACCCTTTCATTCCAGTATGTTTACCTGCTGCCCAGGATGACAGACTGCTTCTTGCACTTCTACATGTTGTAACAGGCAGCATAAAAGGGCCTGAACAAAGAATCTCTGACTGCAATGACAAGTTCCTGAATTCTGTTCACTACCAATACCTGAAGCTGTACATGCACAGCTGCCTGCCTGACATCTGCAACCATCATGTGTGTGCCTGGTGACAGATGACTGCTGTAGCTGGCAAGCACAAATGACCAGTGGCCAGCGATGAGCATAAGGTGTATCACCTTGCTGATTGTTGCCATGTCACACATGTGTTTAACTGCCACCATGTGCATGCAGGACGTCTTCCGCCTGTACGCCTTTGCTCTGGTTCTACAGCTCTGCATCTTCATTGTTTACATCACCGCAGGCCAGCCTTTCAGGCCGTCCTCAGGCACTGTCATGAGGCAGCTGGCAAATGCAGCAGTGCATGCAGCGCCTCCCGGCCTGCCTGCTTGTTGGCTGGTGGCTGGTGCTGCATCTCGCAGGTCAGTCACACTGCTCTTTGTTGCTGCACCTGACCTCATAGGCACCTCATACGTGTGTAGAGAGGGAGCACTGTTAAGAAGCTAGGCTGGCTTTGCATTCTGCACCTGCATTGTGACGATGTGTGCTTGCATGCACAAGCTGCTGTGTGAATGATGCCTGATCCTGACTTGTATGTGCCAAGCAGTCACTACAAGCAGGCCTGCGAGTGAAGGGCAACCTGGGCGGCAGCATATGTGCTGTCTGAGCCTGCACCATATAGTAGTATTAGGCATGCTGCATTGATACTGTGGCTGCAATGCTGGAAGCTGTTCTGTGCTAAGCTTTTGGGTGGTGGGCTGAGTGCAGGAGGCTCACCAAGCAGGGCATTGAGCTAGTGTTCCCAGAGGTTCTGCAGCAGGGCGCTTCTGCTGACGTTGTCTGCTTTGATAAGACCGGGACGCTGACTGACAGCCTGGTAAGCGCACATGTCATGAGCTGCGTATCATGAATACACTAGCAGTCATAGGAAGTAGCTGCCCGACATCTGTCAAAATTCCTTTCAGCGAGCTGTTTGTCACAGGTGTGCTACTAAGTGTCCACCACTGCAAGTTGTGCAGGCTGCATCACAAAGGGTCACCCTCCAACCCATGCTGCAAACAGCACCAAAGCAGCAGGCAGTTTCTTGTTTTTGGAATCTGCTCCCACCTTTTGACTTACGAATCTTGCAGTAGACAGCCTTGCATAACAGCTTTTTCAGCGTGCTTGCAGGTCAGGCTGCATGGTGTGCTCCCGGTGAAGAATGGCTCATTTCAGCCGCTGCAACAATGCGCAGCTTACTGGAATGACAGGCTGAAGCAGGCAGCAGCTGTGTGCAATGGCTTGACGTGGGTCAGCAAACGATCTGTGGTTGGCGATAACCTGGAGATAAAGCTCTTTGCCATGGTGGAGGCTCGCTTTGTGGTAAGACAGGGCTTGTTTGTCTTGTCTTTGTTGTTGTGATAGAGCATCAGTTTCGCAGCTTGACGAGACTCGCATCTCCGATGTAGGCACTCCTGCTGAAAACAGGCCCAAGACTCAAGGAAACCACACTTTGCGCTGTCATGCATGCCTTCAATGGCGTGGCTTCATTGATCATCTCGCAATCTTCATTGCATTCAGTTAGTCATCTGTCCAAAGCTGCATTGCGTCTGACACAGTCTTCAGCCTGATATGACCTCTGTATGCTTGCAGGACCGCAATACCATAGTCCTTCCAAGCACACCAGCAGATCATCACCACTTGAAAGTCAGCAAAACGAGGTTGAGCATTCTGAGAGTATTCAGCTTTGAGTCTCGCACCATGAGATCAGGAGTTGTCGCACAATCTGACCAAGGGCCTCCCGGAACAGCCTTGCTTTTTCTGAAAGGTGCTCCTGATGTCATCAGACACATGGTACAGCCTGCCTCTGTGCCGCCAGACTTTCAGCAGGTAATCGACACAATGCATGTCATGACACAGTCACAGTGTTTGCAAAAAGACCATGTCTAGGTACTGTCACCGGTGCTGTAGAGTTGTATGAGATGAATGCCCTGCGGCGCCAAGATTGATGCATGCATGCCTGGGCAGCCCAGCATAATACTTGGCTTCTCATTAAATTGACGCTGAAAGGCGTAATCGTGATTCCCCCCCCCCCCCTTGATGCATGCATACAATGAGGCGCTCACTGAATCCTGCAGCCGGTGCATTCCTACTGTCATAAAGGTGACATGTTTTCCTGGCAAATGCGGCAGAAGTGCCTGACCTTGCTGACAAGCTCACTGCATCTGCTCTGCATGCGTCGTACCACACGTTTGACTTATTCACACACTTGACAGCGAGCAACACTACCGTAACATGCCCGCAGACTATCTGCGCCAAACCGTTAACGAGATGAGCCAATGTGAGTGTTGCATTTGGTGCATCATCTGTCATATGACTCGGGTTGCGTTGTGGCAATTCTTGCACTGGTGCGTTGACCTTGTGTATGCTCATGTGCAGATGTTGGACACCTACAGCGACCACAGCTTTCGTCTCATGGCATTAGCAGCGGGAGTAATCCCTGATGTGGCCACAGTGGCGGTTCATCAGATGTCACTAGCCCAGATAGAGGCACATGCTGGTGAACTGCAGTTGTTGGGAATCATTGTACTCAGCAACCCCATCAAGGCTGACTCAAAGGACACCATTGCCGAGCTACAAGACAGGTATCCGCACCATGTGTCTGAGAAAGAGATTGTTTGAGACAAAGCTTGATGCCAATAGCTGCCATGTATCAAGAAGGTCAGCCAAGGCTTTCTGGACGTCAAAGTGTCACCTGCCCACATGTTGTGAGGCCCGACGTATGTCTGTGCGACTCAGGTGCACAACAACTTTTGGCCTGAAGTGGCACACAACATGCATGCTAGCCCACAGTGCGGTCACTGATTTGATGCCATTCAGACCACTGAAATGCAGGGGTGGAATGAGAACTGTCATGATCACTGGAGATCACCATAACACTGCTATAGCAGTAGCAAAGGATGTTGGCATGGTCAGATCCGAGGAACACCTTCTGCTCATTGACACCACTACACAAGCCAGAACATTGCCATCAGCACAGTCATTGGCTGCAGGACAGGCTGCAAACATGCATGAGCCCCTGATGTCAGCCAAGTCACGAGTGCGCTTTGATCTTGACTCAGGGCAGGCCCAAGCAAGCCCTGACAGTACCTCGGTGGCATCAGCTGTGGGAAGCTTGCAAGCAGGATCTGTGGGCAGTATCAATGATTTGCTCCTGCACAGGGACAGCACACCAATCAGGGCCAATGTAGATCCAGCCCAGGTGGAAAACAGCTCACCTGCTAGCTCGGCTAGTCTCTCAAGGGAGAGTGCAAGCGCAAGAGTGCACAAGGCAGGCAAATCCTTCAGAGGAAGCTCCCAGAAGCAGTGTGTGGTGAGTGATCTCACTGCAGCGTTAGGCAATGGCACGAACCAGGCAGCTGTTGGCTTAGACAGCAGCCTGAAGGGCTGTACGCAAGAGGTCTCCACATCAGCCCTGGTGCATGACAGCCAGTCCAGGCCTCTTGCAGAACAGCCCTCTATCAGCTCAACAGCCCTTGTGGACAGTGGCAGCTTTCAAGAGCCTTGCTTGCCAAAGGCTGGCGTACCCTCGGCAAGTACATTGGAGGGAGTGAGCTGGGTCAGGTGTTGGGATCATCACAGCTACAGCATGGCACAGGCTGTCACTGCCATGGCAGAAGGCCACCTTCAGTGTGCAGTCACAGGCGCCGCGTTTGCCCACTTGCTGCAGCATGCCTCTGGCCTGGTGATCGAGGCAGTCATGCGCAATGCTGTCGTGTTTGCACGCATGAGGCCGCAGCAAAAGGGTCAAGTCATGGACCTGCTTGCTTCCAGAGGGCTGCGCCACACATATCAAGGCCAGTCACGCCAACTGTCGGTAAGCAGCGGTCATCACAACCATTGCAAGTGTTGGTTCAAGTGTTGTTACAAGTGTTATAACCGCTGCAAGCTTCATGTGCCAAGATGTGGAAATGTGCTTGAGTCAACAGCAGCTTGGCAATATCATGATAGCCAATCAGCATGACATAGTTGCACAAGCCGCAAGTGACATCACCATTGTGCCAAGTGTGAAAAGCATGGAGTGCTAACAGCACACTTGGCTCTTGCACAGAAAGCACACTGCTATCGCAGTCCAGCACAGTGTTGCACAAAACACAATAGTATGACGCATCTGCTGCAGTCCAAGTCTGTTTCATTGCTTGTAAGGCCTCTTTCAATTGCTTCCGATTTCTCTTGTTACTGCAAGCTCATCTGCAATCAGCAAGATGCAGTCTGAAAATAGGTAGTGCTCATCATCACCACATCTTTGGTTGTCTCATCAGTGGCAGTTTGCATACTTGCACCTTGCACTGCTGCTGTGCCCATGCATTTGCTTCAACATGTAGGCAAATCTCAATGGCAGGATTGTTGCATTGCTGCTGGTGTTGTTGAAGATTGCTTTGGGTGTATCAGAGGTGTTGAAGGGCAGGGGTGTGTCAGCAGTCATGTCCACCCTTGCTTGTCTTGCAGCAGCTCAGCACTGTCTGATCAGCTTTCCCTTTGTCAGGATTGATCCAAGATTCTGTGCCAGTCGCCGTCAATTTGTACAATGCCCAGCCCTATTTTGGCAACCCGCCACTTCAGGTGCAGTCTGTGTTGTCACTGTCATTGTTCTGGTTTTCTTCCTTCATTTCTGGCTTCCGTTTAGACAGGGCTTGCTAGCGATGCATCCAGTGCCTCTACATACACCTACACTCACACATATTACATCACAACAGATTTGCTGGTGCTATGAGCCATTACAACTCAACAGCCATACACTGTATGCAGGGTCTGGGTGCAAACACCATTTACTGCGGAGATGGCATCAATGACATTGCTGCCTTAGCTGCTGCTGATGTTGGCATGGCCATTGGTGCCACAGATGCTGTTGTGGCTGCGTCCCTGTCAACCTCTCGCAAGTCCATTGCAGGTCACCCTGGTCGCAACATGTGCTTGTGTATGTGCTGCTTTAAGTTGCCTCATGGTGCACATTGATCAGCCAAGGTTGGCATCAGGCAGGCCTAGCATCCATGCCAACATGATGCCTCTGTTGCAGCACAAGTCATGACGTATTCACATGGTATCATGCATACATGCATTGCATATGTTGGCAGAACATGTGACGGCAGACCCATGGGGTCGCCAACATGACTAACCACATTCGCATATGATACCGGTGCAACAGATGTTTGTCTAGTGCAGAGGAGTTGCAACAAGCCCTCGGCGCATGTAAAGGAATAACAACACCAAAACAAAAGTTATCCTTATAGAGTTGCGCAAGACAGACTGCTTTGGAAAGACAAGACTTGTCCTGCACATACCTAGCTCATCATGAGCTGGAGCGCGTTTTTATTATTTTATTTTTATTGTTAAAACAAAAAGAAAACAAAAATGTGAATGTGCAGGTGTGGGTCACTTCATCAGAGAGGGGAAGGTAGTGCATGCAAACATCACCTCTATCTTCCAGGTAATATTAGGTGATATTACAGCAAGACAACAATGTCTTGCTGCACAGGCGTCATCAGCATGAGCTTAAGCTTTTGTCCGCTCGCAGAAGCCTGATCCCATGACAGAAAGTCTAGACCCTAACACGTCAAACCCATACATGTAGCAGCAAATGGTCACCTGCATAGTTATAACTCCCCCCCCCCTACATGGGGGCATGATGTATATCTTGGCTAATATAACATCAGCTGCTGATCTGGTTTCATAGCATGGTGTGAGTGATGTATGGCAATGACGACCTGCTCGATGCAGATATAACAGTATGTTTGACAGAGGCTGTCTATGCTGCAGTACATGGTGGTGTATCAGTGCATTGTGGCAGCAGCAGAGACAGCAATGTACATCACAGATGGCTCTCATCTTACTAATCTGCAGGTGAGCCTATCCTGACACACACCCGCGTCGTGCATGCCTTGCACCAAGCCTTTGAGCCTGGACTTCCAACCTCCTGCTACAGGTCACCCGCCTAGCAAAGCATCTTAAATTGTTTTTGGTCTGACAAACCTACATGATGCCACCAGCCTTGCCTTGCCATCAACTACGCTCAGATGTTTACTTCCCTTGTGTTAGCTGTGGATGGTGTTGAAGTCCTGTTGCAACACTTTTGTTGATGAGCTGTGTGCTGCAGTATGGAGTGCTGGACGTCCAGGCCATGATAATGGCCTTTGCAGCTGTGGCTGTTGCTCCAATACAGCATGTGACACCGGCCACCAGCTCGCATCACCACTGTGCCAAACCTGGTCATGGTCGCCCTGGGAGCTGCCTTTGTGTGCCTGTCTCAGGTGCTGGTCAGTGTCCTTCTTCACTCTTGCTCGTGGTTCCATGGCGGCACTGGGGGCACCTACCAGGTAGAGCAGGTTCCTGCCTTGTATGCTCACATGCAGAATTGCTGTTTGCCAGGACTCCAGCATCATGTAGCGTGCTTTGCTGCGCTTTGTGGTGCCCTGTGTGATCAGCCTTGCTGTCTTGAGTCTGGACCGGCAGAGTATCTTAATGCCTTACCTTTGTCACAACCCTGCAGAGAATTGACATGTATACAAGCAACCCAGAGATCTTCTAGTGTGTGTGACCTGTCTATGCCTTGCATTCGTGCTGTTTTGCCTTGACCATCATCTTTTGCACACTGCTTGCAAGCATGTTTACATCCTATCAATACGGAAAGCTAGTGACATGGCATGCAAGTACAACATGCATTTGGCTGACGCCACTGCACATGTTCTCAGCCCAACACAGACTGGGCATTGTGGTGTGCAGAACCCGGTCAACTCTGTTGTGTGGCTTGTGGCCAACTACTCTCTGCTAGCGCCTTTGACCACATTTGCCCAGGATATTCAGCAATTTGCAATTCCACTTCCAGAACGAAAGCCTCAACTGCTTCTGGCAGTCACGTTCATGGTTCTTGCCTACCTGGCCTTTCTTTGTGGTCCAGCACTCCATGCCAACATCTTTCATCTGTATCAGTTCCCAGTGTCTTTTAGACTGCATGCAGCAGGCGTGGTCTTGGCTCAATTTTGCGTATGCGCTGCGCTGCTGATATGTGTGCGGCAATCGGTAGACCGGTTTCTGTCATGATGGCGTGTACCTCATCGTCTTCTATTCATGTATAAAGTTTTCGTATCTGTGTTATCAGTGGTTGAGTTTGACACAGTGCACGATCACTGCCAGCACCCTTGAGTACTTATGCAAACAAACTGTCGATGTTGTTGAGCTGAAGAGTATCATGTGCTGTATCACATGTTACATGCAGCACTTCAGCTGTGTCCCGGGACACAGAGGGACCCCTGGTTCCTGAAAATAGTCTCATCCTGCAAATGTAGCTTTGCAAGATTTGTGCTGCACGCCACAGACAATGTTGCTGTGTCTGACACCTTACGCTTGTTGATGCTGAACCTGAACAACCTGTTAGTGAGCAGCCCCATCTCATGACTCGCTTTATGTTTGTGCACCTCTCAATCATCACGTGCTGTAATGCATCTCAATTGTTACCAATTGTGTACTGTCATGTGCTGCTGCACACCATTTGCACTGGCTTGAATCTTCACTTCCACACTGCAATGCAAGTATTCATGTACGCTGCCTTTGTTGTGGCACCATACAACTTGGAGGGAGGCAAGCTGTCGTGACAGTGCCTAGCTCGTCCATTCGTGGTTGAATCAAGCTAGCGGTCATATTCCTGCTGACACCACAATGGATGACACAGCTGTAATTATAGGGTCATGTGCCTCTCTTGGTCAAATTCAACCTGCTGATGGACAACAGCTGTGGGAGCTTGGTGACATAGTCCCTTAGGCTTGAACTGCTACCCTTGTTGATTGCTGGTGCAGGCAGGCAACTGCAGGCAAAAATAGCTTGGTCTAGCTGAGCGTTCATGCTGCTGCAGAAAGCCGCACCCAGTCTTGTGAGGTCTCTCACTGTGGCCTCAGCGTCTTCAGCTTGATCTTGACTCAGCTATAGGCCCAACGAGTCAGATTTAGCTCAAGGTATGTCTGCAGCAGTAGCGGCGAAGCAGCGCACCTTGCATACCCGCTGTTGTTGTTGCAACATGTGCAGCTTCTGCAGGACCCCTGGTGTGGAGGTTTTGACATGGTCCTGTATTGAGTGTGGCATTTACGAAGTCTGTGCTGATCATTGATGCACAAGACCAGGAGGCTTACATTGATGAAAAAGAGCCCAGTTGTTGGGTGCTGAGCAAGCTGCTTGCTTGCTGACTCAAACGCTGCGTGCACCTTGATCACTACACGCCACAGCAGAAGTTCGGCAGACTCGAATTCTGTGAAGACACAATGAATGCAAAGGGCAACTGATGAGTCACCTTCGTCATGCAAGTCATGCTTGGCAGCCATCTAACGCAGTGTGCCCAGCATTAACAAGTCATCACTGCTGATCTGGCCACCGCTTCTTTGCCAAAGCCACTAAGCTTCGTTCAGACCCTCTTGTGCATGCTGGCTCCGCTTCAAGCCTTACTTTGTGGAAACTGCGTAGCTGCTCATTCTCAATTACCTCGGAAGGCGTTCAAAGTCTCGACTTCGTCTTCAGCTCCGCACGTGCCGCAAACGCTAAATGTGCCAGGTGGCGCGCACATTTGGATGGACATAAAGTACGACATAGAAGCCTTAATTGACATTGACGGTGAAGACGCTCCCCCTCGCAAGCGCAGCTTTGTCTGCTCTTTCACGCCTGTGTCCCTCGTCATCTCTCACATTTGTGGCGCTTAACTGCTGCCTTTACCATCTCTGGCATACATACCGTACACACAAGTCTCATATCCAGAGCCAGTGGTAATTGGCGTGGTGCATACCGGCGACTGGCACGATCCTGACCACAATCTTTGCTCGCCACCTTTGCAATGCAAAAGCCTCTACAGTTGAGGTCTACTACCGGTCGGCCTGTCCAGGCGTCTTGTTTGCGTCCTAGGCTCGCCGCGCACCCGCAACAGCAGCCCAGGCTGCGATATCTGTTCTCAGGTTAGTCTTGGTATCATCTGCTAGTTCTCCAACCGTAGGTGACTTTTATGACCTCGCCATCTGTTTTCCGAGGACTTGCGCTTCAGCTGGCACAGCTGATTCAGTAGTCTCACCTGTGCAAAATGAAGAGCATATCACCTGAATGAGGTCTGCTTCCAGGTCCAGGTAGACACACTAAGCTTTCAAGAACCGAGCCAAGCCTTCCCGTCAGAGGCCGGACACAGACTCGTGTGACTGCACTGCAAACAGCGAAACTGAGCAGGAGGAGACCGTAAGTTCACAAATGTGGCAGTGGGTGCTGTCAGCCTGTAATTCGGCAGCAGGCTTACCAGGCCCTAATTTTCATGCGTTCCTGCAGAAACACTGCATGGTCTCCAATTCGCAGCGCTTTCAGTCTGTCCAAGTTTTTTGTCATCACAGCCTCTGCTACTGCCTCAGCCTGGTATGCTCATCCACACCTGCTGAACTTGGCAGCACATGTCCTGCACCTGGACTTCAAGGACAGCGTGACAGCCTTCCAGACCAGCTTTTTCAGCTTCCTTTCATTGGTATTTGCCATCTACAGTGGTAACACCATGGCTTTTCTCTACGATGTGAGTATGCTCTTCTTATCTCTGTTCAGACAGATGCTGTTCTCTTCTTGAAGATTTCCTGATCGCAGCTTCATTTTGCATCACCCTTAAGCTTTGTATGGCAGCATGTTGTTCATGCACTCAATGTTTTCAGCTTTGGTACAGAGGCAAAAGGAGATGGTCAAGCATCTGTACCATGAATGCATGTCCCTTGAAGAACTTCTGGAAGAGTCGGTCAACACTCTTGGTCCAGATGCCAGAGATATTCTGGCTCAAGTCAGGTGGGTTGACAATGACGCATCACCACTCTGAAAACCAGCTCAGCTTCCTTCAAGGTTGCCACTCTCTTCTTTCATTGGGACACACCGCTTCCCATTCTGTAGGCTGTACATTGAGGAAGAGATCTATGCACCAGAGAATCAGTCGCCTCCTCTGGGTGAAGGCTTTGCTCTGGCAGCAATCCGCAGCAAAGCACGCAACTATCGGCGTGCTGGCACAGATGTGGGCGAGATCCTGCAGGCTTCCCAGCGCTTAGCACATGCACAGAGTGAGCGTCAGGCCACAGCCTGCCGCTTGCTGCCACCTGTGCATTGGGCCCTGCTGTATACCATTGGGGCCTTGTTTGTCTCTACCTTCATCCTGTTTGAGACTGGCGGCAGCTTCAGCAATGAGGGCCGGCACATTCTGTTCACAGTCCTCTGTGGGCTCATGTCCTTTGTGCTCTGTGTAAGCGCTCTTATGCTGATGCTTGTGTGAAATCACTGTGTTGAATTGCACTTAGCTCTGGGCTGCTGCCTGAAAAGGCTGCTATCATTATTGCTGAAAAGCATAAAGTTTTCTCTACTTTTGTTGAGTTGCACTTGGGTTTCTTCTCGCTTGCTATACTGTAGTATGTGTTTTTGATGGAAGTATCAGTTTTCACAGCAATGAAGTTGGTTTCTGCTGCGTAGTGCAGCTGCTTTTGTACACTTGTGAGTGCAATCATGAACACTATTGACAAGCATTGTACAATGCAGGCTTTGAGAGATTTGGCTGATCCAGCAGAGGGAGTATACAATGCTACAGCTCTGCTAGATGAGCGGCTGAAGTACATCATTGGCATGCTGGACAAGTATCAGAAGGTCCCAGGAGGTCCAGCTCGTGTGTCCAACTACCTGACAGCTGGCGTGCCACTCAGCAGCAGCAGCAAACAAGATGCCAAGGAGTCTTCAGATGCTGATCAGTCAGAGTCCAGTCAGGCACAGACAGACAGCTCAGACTCTGAGCAGACCATCAGGGAGCAGCTGAATGCTCTGGCGAGCAATGCTGCCCAGTTTGTGCGCAGCGCAAGCTTCACAGATGCTGCGCCAGTCCCAAGTAATGGAGTCAGTGAATCTTCAGGGGTCAGAACCTCCAATTCTGGTGCGTCAGAAAGTGATGCAGGCAAAGATGGCAAGCTCCTTCTGGGTGGGCAGCGCTCAAGCATTGCCACAGAGCTGACTGACTTCCGACGGCAAACCCAGAACAGTAACAACGCTGTAAGTTTTGAGGGGGTCCGCAGAAGGATTGCTATGTTCATCACAAGTGATGACCTGTGAATGTATTTTCCTCACACCCTGTTGCATGGGGCAGTATGCGTCTTTGCCTGTCACCAACACCTTGCTGCTTGTCAGGTGTCTGTGGTATGTATCTTATGTCTGACTTACACATGAATGGAGTTCCAGACTTCCTTGACCATCAGGTGTTGGTGGACACCCTTGCTTGCTACTTGTGTTGCAGTGTGAATCTGCAACAGAAAGGCTGTTTATGTTAGCACAAAATACTGAGATTTGTCGGTGATGTTTAGGTCTGACAACACCCCAACTGTGATGCTTGGGCCTGCTCCACCAGCATTCTGCTTAACTTACTATCATTTCATGGAGTCAGCTCATTGAGTGTACAGCCAACACCTGAACCAGTTACCTGATGCGTTCCCACTTTCTGGATGTTCGGTCAAGTGGTGCCATGATGAAAGGAATCTACCTGCATTCTTTGCTCCATCACATATGTAGTGTTTAGTTTGGTGATTCAGCTAGCTTTGCACTATCTTACATTTATTTGTATAGAGCAACTCATGTATTAACGGGTCTGGTGGTCGTTCTAGGTAGGCTCAGTGTGTGTAGGGCTATAGACATTCATGTCAGTAATGTAAGCTCTGAAACCATTGCAGAAACCGGCATTAGTTCTGCATATGAGCTCTGTTTTTGTCCATCGTAAGGGTTCCAGGTGACAGTTGACTTGCACTGCCAAACAACGCTTGATTACAAAGCAGGTCTGCTGCAGGCTGCTATGACAACGCAACCCTGGGGTATGATGTTAACACCATTGCCCTGGTCACCTGTGTTCCCACCATCCACGTCATGAGCAGATGCCAAAGCAGCGACCAGTTTTGCACCGGCTGAGCAACACATCATGCTTGATAGGTGCCAGACTGTGATTGCAGCTATGGTGTGCTGAACAGAATACGTAAGCAAAGTGTGTGACTACTGCGCATTTTCCCCCAGAACAGTTTGGTGCAGCAGCAGCCCAGAACTAATCAGGGATGTATTCTGGGTGTGGGTGTATTTATGGACAGCAAAGCAATATTTTGAGAGTGTTACACACATTCTTGGCTGATGGAAGGCAGCATTGCTGCACGGGCTTAAAATCTTTTAGGCAAATGTCCGGTTCTGATATGCCGGCTGTAGCTATCTCTGCTCTATGTGCTTCCTTGCCTGTACAAGCTTGAGCGAAGGTAGCCACACTTGAAGCCACGCTCAGGCAGTGACGATAACCATGCAAGCCCAGCAAGCTGCATGATGACAGTCACATATACAGCCTGCCCTCATTGCTGGCATGCAAATGAGGCCTGCTCAGGGCTGCAGAAAGTCTGTGATCATCTTGACAGCATCATCACCAGGTCTTGTCCTGCAGATGCATGATAGCAAGAACCGCCAAAGTAAGTATCAGAAGGCAGCACATCAAAGATGCAAGGCAATTTGGATATCCCTTTTGCTGACAATTGGTGATTACATTGCAACGGCAACTGCATGCTCTCAACTCCACGAACAACAAGCGCAATAATCACTGTCACTACCAGCACCTACCAGAGAGCAATGGGCAGTTGCATGGACTCCTCAGCTTCTCCCATGTTGCTGAAAGGATCCCCACCTACTCTTGAGACCAAGTGCCGCGCACCAAACTGAGTCAGACCATTTGTACGGAACAGCGCAGAGCCGCCCAGCAGGAGCGCACCAATCTGTAAATAATGCTCTGGTGACATGGTGAAATGTAAACAGCGCAATGTTTGGCATTCTCAATACCTGCTTTTCTTTGACAAGCCTGAGCAGTCCATCTGCATCCAGGCTCGGCGCCTGTGGCAGTTGCCTAGGCTGCAGCACTTTCAAAGTGGTGATTGCAAGGTCAATACGCTGCGGTGTGAAGCATAGACCCAAGAGCGCAGTTCCAGACTGCATGCTTGACAACAAGCTTGACAATGGAACGGTTCGCATCGTCCTGATATGCCTATTGCATGTAAGACGTAGCGGCCTACTCACAGCAAACTTATGAAAAGCATGCGAATGCGAAATGGTCTGCAATTCAGTCTCTCGCCTCCTTCAGACTACAGTCCTTACTGCCATCCAGGTTTTCTGCACGCTTGCGTTCCTGCTCGAATGACAAACATACTGGCCTGCTTTTGACAAAGCGCCTTGCCTGGCTTATAGACGTCGCAGTGCCTCTGCAGATACCTATACGAGGTGTTACCTGAGGCATTCCAGGTGATCAATTTGGGTTCATGACCCTTTTAGCTCAGTAGCTGAGTGCAAAACCAGTAGTACTCTTGGTAGGCTGGATCTCAGACACAAAGCTGTCAGTATCTCTTGAACCTCATGCCAGAACAATTGATGCCAGCATTCAATGCAGGAATACTTTGACACTGTCTAATAAACAAATGCATGTTCAAACCTGCTGCACAGGTAAGAGGCAGGTCAATCAAATGGGTGCAGTAAACGTTGACAACATAAAGACTTTGTAACAGGATGTGTGTGATTGTATGATGCATCTCAGCTGTGTGTCAGGCATTGCAAACAATTGAACTGTAGCTCAGGGCTATATAGATATATCTTTATGCATGCTGAGACTGGCATCAATCCGCTGTGAGGCAAGATCTAAGGCTGACTGATGATTTTCAAAACCCCCCACCCCCCCAACCCCACCAGCTCATCACACTTACATGTGGTTTATTGTTTTTTGCAATTCTGTTCTCGATAGACTCGAGTCTATGAGCTCGCTGGTCTTTTCTGCAATATACACTCAAGCACGTCTCATATAGAGCTGAGGTTATAGGTTGTATCAGCAACTATACCTGCAAATGCAGAGTATTGCTAGCTTGTAAAGATGTTAATGTCTTGTGCGTGCCATACAGTATGTCTTGTACGTGCCGGCAAAGTCCCACAGGGTGATTACCTAGACCTTGGCTAATGTGCTTTGTGACATTCCCTGCGTGCATGCATCACGTAGTGCAAGAACCAGGCTGGCACAGTCCATGCCATTTCAGCTAAGGATATGGTCGGTAGGTGATGACAACAGCCCACCATATCCTGACTTTCCAGCATACACGGAAGGTGACAATGCACTCTATGTCTCAGCCTCAAACATTGACACACCCTTTGCTACAACATCTGTGTAGGCATTTTTCCACATGTCTACACTGACGTTCTCATTGTCATCATGGGAAACTTACAGCTTCCTCTAAATTCTGAAGATAGAATGATAGATTGGATCTCAGATACACTTTCCCAAGGATATCCTGCAAATTAGTGTATTGATACACTAATCTGCAGAGCTTGGTAAAGTGCCTGGATCATAGGGGTATTGCATTGGATACAGCATGCAGTCAAGCAAGGCTGATATGTCTTTACGGTCCAAATGTTGCTCTTAACAAATTGGAAACTGGTGCCCCACAAAAAACAGTGAACAAAGTCTTGATGACGACTGTATTCTGGTGCAGAAGCACACGGCACATACTCACAAACAAGCACTGAACTGCGAGGCTTCACAAAAACAGATTGCTAGCCTGACCAAACAGTGATTCTGTGTTTTACTGAGACTGGGACTCAAAAACTGGCATATCCTTGCAAGTGGAATCCCACATGCCTTTGCTAGCCTTCTCGTTGTCAGCCCTTGTTGCCAGCCTGGCTTTCTCAGACATATTCATGCCTGCAGCAGGCAACTGAAGATGTGAAAGCTAGCTCAAGAAGCATGTTCCCTGCCAAAAGCTGACAGCTGAGTCATGAGCAAATGAAGCAATTGTGAGCAATTAGAACAGTCACTGATAATGCATGAAGTGCTATCAGTGACTGTTCTAATTTGTGTAATGCATGAAGTGCTATTACACAAACCAAGTTTCCCAGAACCATGGCTGTGGACAACAGCAGCAACAGCAGTGGCAAAGGAAGGTATGATCATGTGGAGTCTGAGTCAGCTGCCAGGCAGGCGTGCAAACCAAAGCAACATGGGCAGTGATGCTCTGGACTGTCAGCTCAGCGCATACCTATCTCAGCTTCACCAGCAGCAAATCGCTTGAACACATGGTCACAAAACTCATCACACTCCTCGCCGTAATCATGACTGCCTCCAAGATTGGACTTGACAGCTGGTGGAGCGATTTCCACTATGCGTATGTTTGTCTTTGCATAGTAAAATCTGCTGCCCATGATGAAGTGGTGCAGAAAGGCTTTGGTCGCGCCATAGACTGGTGCAAAGCCACATGGAATGTATGCTAGGCCAGAACTAATGTTGATGAATGCTGCTTCCTTTTGCTGCAGGAAGTGAGGGGTCAGCAGCTGCATCAGGTGCACTGGAGCTTCTATGTTGATGGCGATCTCGCTCTGCCTGATTGACCAGTCCTCCGGCTCCTTTGACAGTGGCCCTCTGCGCTGGATTCCGGCATTGTTGACAAGGATATTGACCTGAGGGTGGTGCTTGACCACCCAACGGCTCAACTCTTCCCGGTCCTCAGCTTTAGACGCATCGTTGACATATGTGACAAGCTTTGGTTGCTTATGTTGTGCGTCTTTCAAAGCTGACTCTCTTCTCCCAGTAATGATGACGGTGCTGCCAGCCTGTAAGAACTCTGCTGCCAAGCCCTGACCGATGCCGGAGCTGCCGCCCGTAATCAGCACAGTTGCCGACTTGAGATCCAACGGTGAGTACTTAGGCACTATTTCTGGAGCCATGAGCGGCAGAACAGGGGATTCTGTTTATAGCTAACGATATTGCGGCCGAGCTATGCATCTAAGGCTATGCTTTATTTATGTGGCACAGCTTGGATGGCGTCATTATGTGTCATGCATCGTCACACTTGGACAAAAGAGCTCTGCTGACGCTGCAACCCCTCATGATGTGTTTAAAAAGTGGCATGTCAAGACCGATGGTGCTATGTATTTCCTTGATCTCGGAAACACTAATTTGCAGAGCTTGGTATAGTGCCTGGGTCATACAGATACTGTGACAGCATGCAGTCAAGCAAAGCTTGTGTTGGGCTGGGCAATGGATTGAAATGCTCACGTATTGCTACAATGTAAACTTCTGACCTTTAAACGTGATGACGAACTGCAAGACGTCGGAATTACAAGCCAGACTAAACAGGGTCATCAGGAAAGCTTAAGCTTCACTTGTCATCATGAACTTACACACGAGTACTTCATGACGAATTTGACGAGTCTGATCATATGTATGTCTTTCACTCAAAATAAATTATCAACTTGCGCCAGAGTAAACAAAAACAATTGTCAATTTGCAAACACACGTGTGCACGTACGTAGTCTGCATGCATTCGTGTAGCCATCCTGCGTAGCCATCCTGTATGCAGCTTTCATACAATATGGAAAGGAACGTCAAGAACCGGAAGCTATAGCATCCCCGTACACATGTGTTCTAAAATCATCTTGAAACCAAGCCTAAATCCTAGTACAACAGCCAGGCTGGCACACTGAATGCCATATATTTTATATACAATATTCAAGGTAAAGCACAGGATCAAACTTTGTTTTGACTGAATGTACACCAGCAGAAGTCATGTTCACAATGACATACAAAACTGTCTATGCCTCAGACTCAAAGACTGGCATGCCCTTTGCCATCTTCTCCCACATGCCAACACTGGTCTTCTCATTGTCAGCTCTTGGGGCCAACCGTGCCTTTTCTGAGAAGTTAAACCCTATTTCTGCTTCACCAGCAGCAAAGCGCGTGAAGACATGGTCACAGAACACATCAGTCTCCTCACCAGTGTCATGGCCACCTCCAAGGTTGGACTTGACAGACGGTGGGCTGATCTCCACCACACGGATCTTGCTGTTGGCATAGTGAAACCTGCTGCCCATGGTAAAGTGATGATCAAAGGCTTTGGTGCCTCCGTAGATTGGTGCAGTGCCACAGGGCACATAACCCAAACCAGATGACAGATTGATGAATGCTGCCTCCTTCTGCTTGAGGAAGTGAGGAGTGAGCAGCTGCATAAGGTGCACTGGGGCTTCAATGTTGATTGCTATTTCGCTCTGCCTGGCTGACCAGTCAGTCTCCTTGGAGAGAGGGCCTGACCGCATGATGCCAGCATTGTTCACCAGCACATTGACCTTGGGGAACTCCTTAACTACCCACTGGCTGAGCGCTTCGCGTTCCTCTGCCTTGGAAGCGTCGTTGACGTAGATGTGCAGACCTGGGTGCTTGGCTTGCGTTTCTTTCAGAGCAGACTCCCGTCGGCCAGTTACAATAACAGTACTGCCTGCCTTGAGAAACTCTTCTGCCAGGCCTTGGCCGATGCCAGAACTTCCGCCCGTGATCAGCACAACAGCAGACTTCAGATCAAACGGGCCGTAATTTGGCAGAATCTGTGGAGCCATTGCAGGTGACGTAAATCAGTAGCAAGCAGCAACTGTGACCAGCGCGCGAGGCCGAGTCTTTCGCTGGTTTAAAGCAATCTGCAGGGGCTTCTTCGCCGGATCGGGCAATAGCTGAAGCCACCGCCGATGTCATCGAAACCACAGCCAGGCCGCTTTACGTTGTGTGTAGTACATGCCATCGAGATTGCACACAAGGACGTTGGTGAAGTAGTCAAAAGAGAGAGAGAGATTACAATGCTTTAGCCAGCCAGCAAGTCTGATCACATATAGAAGAAGACGAAGGTCAAATGTGGAAAACATCAAGACAGTCTAGAACGAACTTGAAAACCTGCATATGATCTTGCTGCGCAAAAAAGGATCTCATGGTGTTTGTGTCCTTGGAAAACAAAGGAGAATACCGCTGCCTAACTGCCTGGAGAGCTGGACACTCAAAAATCATGTGCAATTCATCTGCCACAGCCACACTACCACAATGTGTGCAGACCCTATTGGCTCTGGCAACATGCTGACCCCCAGCAAA
>JAABUP010005221.1_pt1 | contig 20086 bp, 13 predicted proteins | sample 5559201 | NCBI WGS metagenome assembly JAABUP01 (sample SAMN10711887, study PRJNA513373) | rock metagenome | isolation source: Antarctica rocks | place: Antarctica
ATATCCTATATTTCACTAGCTCTCTATATCCTAAGATATTATATACCCTCCTTTTTTCGATCGTCTACTAGGCAAAACTTATCGAGATATAGAGAACTTAAATTCGGGAGGAAGAGTCGAGAATTAAGGTAGAAATACGTATTAAGTATAAGGGAACCGCGCGCATCCGGCTTAGGTAGCTACATTTCTAATAGAACCGGCCGAGGGAGCTCGACGGTAAGAACGTCGAGAGATTAAAAACGGATTTTCGAAAGGACTATCGACGGCTAGACGAGTATAATTATATCCTAGCCGTTATTAATTAATAATCCCTCGATACCGCCGAAGAGCTTTCGGGGTCCTTAGCGCGGTAACTAGGGAAATATCCGTAGGGCGGGTATCCGGAGCTAGTTTTTCCGGCCGGCTACTAGGTCGAATGCCTATATAGGCGATACCGTATCTAGGCGGCGAAAGAGTTAGGGTTAGAGTAGTAGACGGTAGATCTATACCTTATAGGTAGGCTTATTCTTTCCGTAGATAATAAAGATCCTAATAGATACCTCGAATAGACGTCGACCCTAACCTAAAAATATGCCTAGTCGAGGAATATTCTAACGAAAAGAAGCCGACTAATAGCGAGATCTACCGTAAGATCCGTTAGTACTATTTCTAATATGATTTACGCTTTAAATAGCGGTAGTGGAGCCGATTAAGTCCTTATAGGAAGCGGTATCTTAAGTAGCTTCTCGGGCACGAGGAGCTAACCGTAGCTTTAGATGCCCTTCGTAGGATCCCCGGGTTATAGGGAGGCATAAGGCTCTACACGTAGAATACGATATTAGCTATTAAATGCGACGATATAAGTAAATACCCTAGCTAGCGCCTACGAATTTGCTGAAAGCTCGATAGGTAATCTTATACTACCTTTACTATATCGAAGACGTTTAGGGGAAGCTTTTCTAGTACGACGCGAGCGTAATAATATATAGATAAAGTTACCGTAAGAGCTTTAGAGCTTCGAGCACTACGGGTATCTATAAGGGACGCTAACGAGTTACGGGGTTAAGTACTCGGAGGGATAATCTTTAGCGCCTCTAGCGAGCGAGATCGCGTAGGAATATAGGCTAGGCTATAGGCTATAGACGGTTTAATTCCTTCCTTATATTCCCTCTTTAAGAACCTGAATTACCTTAAGGCGTTAGCCGATTATATAACGAGGTTAGTTAGGCCTTTACCTAGCGATACGGTGTCCACCGCGCTTTTTAAGGCTTTTTCCGACACTAATTAAAGACCCGACCGGGCTATCATCTAGGTTATAGAATCTAGCTTCTCGTCTAGTTCGGTAAGCTCGGTAGATAGTGCGGATCTAGGCGTTCGATAGTTATATGCCTACGCTATACGCTACTATCTCTAAATGCCTAGGGATCTTAAAGGAAAAGAGCTCCTAGCGCGGTATACTACTAACGCGGACCGAACGGTGCTACGCGAGTTCGCTAATCTCGCCGAACGCTTAGGCTTCGAGTCGCTAGAGATTACCGCTCTAAAGGAATATCCCCGGGTAAGGGATACGAGAAACCCGTCCGAAAATTCTAAACCTCTACTCGTTACGGATAGTGCCGGGGTGAAAAAGAAGCGGAGGTGCGGGCTACCGAGCGTAGAGGAATACGTAGAAGATAGCGAGTCTCTCTTTATAAATTATTTATATAACGTAGATAAGGAGTAAGGCGAGGGCATTACGTCCTTTTTCGTCCGGAAGTCTATCTATTTTACGTTCTTTAGGAAGCTATTACCTCTGCCCTTAGAAGGATTATATCCGAGAGATAATATAATAGAGGGGGAGTAGGAATTAGAGAGGTAAGAGCTAGAAAGGCAGGAGTTAGAAAGGTAAGAGTTAGAGAGATAGGAGCTAGAAAGGTAGGGGTAGGCGAGGTAAGAGCTAGAGAGGTAGGAGCTAGAGAGGTAGGAGTTAGAAAGGTAAGAGTTAGAGAGGTAGGAGCTAGAAAGGCAAGAGCTAGAGAGGTAGGAGCTGAAGAGATAGGAGTAAAAGAGGTAAGAGCTAGAAAGACGAGATTAGGAGGAAAAAGTTAAATAATAATAAGCTAGACGAACTTAGGCTAGAAAAGAGCACTAGGGTAGATTATAGAGGCTTAAGCTAAATAAGATATAAGGAAGACCGAGAGGGTAAGTATAAGAGCGGGACGAATAGGAAAGACTATAAAATCTAAATCTAGAGGAGGAAAGGAGATTAGAGGATTAGTAAAGGATAGGACTCGACGAGTTACTCGATATAGATTAAGATATAGACTTATAACCCGGGGAAGATATTTAGGCCGAAAGCTTAGGAGCCCGACTAGAGGAAGTATCTAGTAACCTAACGGTACGCATTAGCTTCTAGATTCGGGATAGAGGCATCTAGAAACCCGCATTAGCTCACATAATTAAACGCTCCGACTCCTCCGAAATCGAAAAGGTGGCGATAAACTGGGTACGGGGGAAATAGAGGCTTTTTAACACCGAGCTTCGTATGCTAGCTCTATAATAGTATTATAATACTATAATCGCCGATGGCACCTATACGATACTTTTAATCCGGGAATTAGAAATTAACATCGATAATGAGCTACTATTATCTATAATAGATATTGGTATAGAAGTAAAGGAGTAAGGTCGTTATTTCGAAACTTAAGAAGGTCTTAACGAGATATTATAAAGTCTAGGTAGCTATAAATATCGTACGTACGGTTCGCCTAATAGCGAATATATCTACTCGGCGACGATAGTGAAAGTCTTAAGAAATTTACCGTTATATCGGTATCTAAGGTTCGCGCTAATGAAATGTCCCGTTAAGAGCATAGGCGTATAGGGAGTACCGGGAATAGAATTTTCAAACGGCAGTATATACTAAATAAAAAAAAACCCCTATAGTCTAGTAATAGCATAATAGATTTAAAGATAAGATCCTTTCTAGCCACTCTTTTCTTATACCGTAAATTACTTAGTATCCCCTAGTCTCCGGTCTATTAAGCGGAAGCTATTACTACTTACCGCCCGAGTAGGTAGGTAGCTATAATACGAAGGAGATTCTAACCTTAGCGTAAGTAGCCTCTAGTCGAGCTATATCGGAAACGCCTTAGAATTAGATCCTATACCTACCGAAATGTTCTATAGTAATATAATAAAGTATCTTTAAGCGCCTCTCCGACCGGACTAGTTCTAAAAGCTCTATAATTAGAGACTCCTTACTAGGGAGGCTATCGTTTATAAGGTAGAGCGTTTCGAATGCGGCGGGTAGCACGTCGACTAAGCGACGCTTAATCCTATCCCTACTCCTATTTAGAATTAGGACCGATAGAGCGCGAATTATTTTAAGGGTTTTAAAGTTAAGTAAAGATCCGAATAATATTATATTATTCCTAATCGCACCCGAGCTATTTACTAGGAGTGCTTAAAGGGAAGGTTTACTCGACGTAAGGCCTTCGATTATAAGAGGACCTAGTTCGATACTAAAATCCTATTTATTATTACGGCCATCCTCTTCGGACTAAGTAGATTAGTTCTATTCGTATTTAAGTAAAATAAGGGCCCTATAGAAACGAAGTATATAGAATAACTCGTCCTCGAGCATTTCGCATCCGTAAAGCTCGAGATCTTAAATAATAGAGCTCTTAGGTAGAGGCTCCTAGCTATAACGGGAGGTAGAGAGCCCGTAAGTATAGAACCTATATAAAGACGGAAGGTTTATAATCGGTAGCGCCTCGTTATAATCTAGAGAAGATACGGCCTCGATATACACGTCTTTAAGGGAGGCGAACGCGTGCCGATAGGATAGCTCCCGTTACGTATTAGTCGAGGATTACGCTTTCGATCTCGACGGCATTACTCGCTCTCTTATATACTACGCTAGGTTATTAATATATTAAAGAGGAGAAGAAATATTTAGTAATAAGACCCTAAGATTAGGTAATATAGAGAGCATTAACGCTTCGCGAGCGTTAGAACGACTAGGCTTAAAATCTATAAGCTATAGTCCTCCTTCTAAACTAGAAATACCCGTAGCGTTTACGGCTATACGTAAGCTATTACGGCTAAGTAAACCTATTAGCTCTTCGTTAGTAGGAGCTATACCGATTCTATTCTTAACCTTAATTATAGCCTCCCGTACTAATAAGGTAAGCCGCGGCCGATCTAAAAATATCCTTATAATAAGAGCGATAGTAATAGAGTAACTCCTATCGATACGTGCGTAGAGCGGGGCTTCGATAACGTTATATAGTCGCCGTAAGTAGAGTGAAAGGTTATAGAAGTCCCGCTTTAAAGAGTAGTATTACGAGCCTAAGCTATCCTCCTAGGAAGGTAAATAGCTTAAGATCCCGGCGAGTACCTCCGTAGGAAGTTCGTTAAGGCCGGCTATATCGTATAGTAGTAGTACGCGAGGAAATTGCGAGAGGAAGAAGGTTATAGTATTATAATTTTATAAAGTGCTCGAGTATAGCTAAGGGGAGATTAAGTAATATCCTAAGTGCGTAATAAATTAGGGGTAAAGAAAGTGCTTCTAGATTATAACTAAGCGTTAGATCCTTCGCGAACCCTTACCGCTAGTATCGACTCTACTTCTCGTCGCTATTTCTATTTATAGAAAGAAGTTAAGCCCCGTATAGCCGAGTATTAACTTCACGCTCGATACTAAACCCTTCTCGATTTAAGGGCGGGTTATATAGGAAAGGTCCCTAGTTTTAGAGTATCCCTTAGAAATAGACGATATATCGATAGCCTTATACCTAGCGGTGGCGTATAGAGCTAGTAGAGGTAGAGATAATTACCCTATAACCTTAGTATCTCTTTTAGATATAGTTAGATAAGGCCCTTACGTAAGGTTAAATATAATTAATTTACTCTTATCCGGTTCCGCCTCCTACTATAAAATCCTTCTCGCTTTCTTATAATAAGAAAAGGTCTAGAGGCGCTTTAAAGGAAGCCCGGCCTCTTTATATATTCTTCCGGCGGTGGATACCTATCTATCTATTAGTCCTTTCTCTTCCCTTTCTTACGCATCCTCCGGGCTTTACGTTTCCGTCGTCGTTATTATTATTATCGAGCTTACTATTATTCTTTTACTTTACTTAGCTTATTAACGTTTAATCGTTAGGCCTTTATCCTATTAGCCTTATTAGCTATTAGGTCCTAATTAAACTAGTAAGGGCCTTATCTAAGTATATCTAAGAGAGAAAGAAGTATATAGGTAATTCCTCCGGCGGATTAGATAGCGATTTCTCGGGGTAGCTTTACCACGGTCGGTTGAGAATGTTTTTTTAACTAATAGGCGTATTCTAATCTATTATTACCTCTATAAGCGATATAATTATAAATAAGATATTATACTAATTTCGATAAGGGTCCTTAGAGCTCCTCGTCCTAATACACGAATAACGCTCTATACTAAGGGTGCGGAATGAAATAGCCTCGAAACGCTCGCTATAGAGGTAAACTATAACGCGAAGCCGCCTATAGCCTACCTTATATATAATTATTATTAATAATAGTGCAACTTTAGGCTTTACGCTTTAATTACTTTAACGAAGTCCCTTTCCTTTTAGAGCCGGCTCTCAGCCTATATTAGTAATACGTGATTACCGTAGGTTTAAGAGCGATGACTTTCTTTTAAGTATAGCTTCTATTCGCCTTTAGCTAATATATATCGTCCTATATAGGCGGTATAAGCAAAAATTTCCCCCTTATTATGCGGTAGCGTAGATATATAGAGCGGAGAAACTTACGCTTAGATAAAGAGATAATTATTTACGTCTTTAAGCTCTTTCCGTACTTCTACTAACGATAGCTCTACTACTTCTCTCGACTAATATAGATACCTCGTAAAGAATGCTATGCTAATGCCCTATAAGCCTTATAATAAGTTTAACTAAGTATATCGACTAATCTACTTCTCCTTTTAGCCTTTCGGTAATAGACCGATCGCCTATATAGCCCCTTCTTCTTTGACGTTAACGAAGCCTACGTTTTTCATTTATTCCGCAAATAAGCTACTGGCGCACGGATTGACACCCGCCAAACGAGCTCCTTCCATGATGTCTCCTCAGCTATTAAATGCTTTTTCTTAGCTCCCCACTTCTGGCCCATAAAACCTTATCCCAACGGTCAACATTTTCTTGATAAGGAGTGACCGTCACCTTCTAGGGGACTAAATTCTCCGTACCCTATTAATATTTCCTTAAGTATTATAAGAATGGCTGCGTGTGGTATTCCTCCTATATTAGCACGCTCGTTTTCTCTGCCAAATACCTCGGCTAGTGTATCCCGTAAAATCCACTTATACCTATACTCTGTAGTCTTTAAATCTTCGCTAATTCGCGGACAAAACGTAAATCCCTCCCTACTCCATAGTGGACCCACGTCTCCTCCGCGTCCCAATAGATATAAAGATCCCGTAATCCCGTAGCTTCTTATGCTAGTTAATCGAGCACCTTATACCAGAAAGAACTCTCGGGAGTAGTGCATAGGTAGGGGATCTCCTCAGTATAGTAGACAGGGTGAATAAAAATGCGAATGCGTTTTAAATGCTTGATGTTACTTCGACCCATTCGTTTAAACCATTTAAGGTTTCGTTCCGGCTCGGCGACTAGAAACGTGTTTTTCGAGTAGAGGATCGGAGAGGCTTCGCTGTAGATCTGCTTACACGTTCGTAATACGGATGGAGTAATAAGCGGATCAGCCGCAGGTTTACAGTGTGGTATAACTTACGGCTCGGAGACAAGGACGTGCTCGTATATGCGAAGGCGTGCCTTTAGCGGTAAAGAAAGGAAATCGAGTTGTGATTTCTGGGGAGGCATGATGTTTGCGGGCTATGAGTATGTGCTGTGAGGACTCAGTACTATATCAACGTAGCGACAGACCCGGCATCGGAGCTGCTCGCCTACCCGCCGAGAATGGTCGTTATCATCCACCAGACTCTCCAGTGCCAAACAAACGGGACCTACAGGTGTTCTGGGTACAAGAAGGATGACGAATTCAGGTGGGGCAGGGCCCGCTACTTAAGCTACTTCTGCTTACTAATCCGAGGTGCGGTACTGGTGGTAGTACCGACACAATGGGTGTCGATTGTCACAGGATTCTCTACCGGAGGCCTAAGTCTAACCCCTCTCGCTCCAAGTCCCCTACTCACTCCAAAGTCTCCTCCAAGTCCCCTACTCACTTCAAATCCCCTACTCCCTCCAAGCTACTCTCAATGGCTGTTTCGCTCACCAAGAATCAAACGCCTAACGCAAGGAATGAGCCGAATCAGATCAATACAGAGGAAAAGCAAGCTGAGAGCATAGATGGTATACCTGAGAAGTATGAGGGAAGGGAATGGAAAGGGATGATTCACCGGGGCAGTCAAGATGAAGGAAGTTGCAAGCTTGGACCCAGCGCAACCAATAGCGCCCCAACCGATCGTCAGATGAAGACGGAAGAAACACGTGAGATTAACTAAGGATTGGCGATATCATTTTGTGAAACTGAAGAACTGGAGGAATTGCATAAACGGTACCCAACCTAGGACGGGCACAGGCCATGCTTTCCTCACTTATTCTAACCTGCCCGGCACTTTGGTATGGCACTTTGGTATTGGCCCTCTTTCATTGTCACATAAGTCTAATGTAGAGTATTCAAACGACGTGTGAGGGTTGCTAGATAGTTGATACGTCAGCCGGATTGAAAATATAAAGGGACTGGTGACAGCAGAATTTGCGACTTGTAATCATGATCAATAATGCTACACATCTTACTTAGCTCCACACCCTGTGAGAATGTTCCCTCACATTTTAGCTTGCATCAAGCTTCCTCTGCCAAACAAATTCTCTTCAAAATTGCATTCCTCAATGAGACCCAAGGCTGAAAAGTGTGTCGACATCGATTGCGATTATTAGCACCTCGGTGAACCCTAGGGGCCATTGCAAAAGAAGGAGTGAATACGTAAGGAGTTGCTGAGGACTCCATGGACCCACAGAGGATGTTAAGCGCCTTGAAGGGTAAGAAGCTGTGAAGTTTGACTTAGACCTTTCGTAGATGGTACCAACGTGTTTGACGACCGCACCAATTATCCGTCATGTGATCTGCCTACTGGCGCTTAGGTTACCTCAGCAAGCTCAGGCCCGGCGAGGGCGTTTAAAGCCTACTGCCTTTCGGCTGCGGGGTGCTTTTTTCGCCGACGTTGACGTCCTGATGCCGGTGCACACGCGGGGTACCTATAGAGACCGGCCATTCATCCCCAAAATCTGAAATACGCAGGCTACACCTACTATCTTTTTCAAACATCTGCATGAAATTGTGCTCATTTAAAACAATCCAACCGAATCCTTCTTCTCTGCAACACTGTTGATAAGGTAAGATGCATTCTGCACACTACACCATTCTTACACAATACGCCGTAAGCAGATGTGTGACAAAAGGATGCTTCACTACGCAGGATGTAACTATACCTTCGCTGCAGAGACCTTGAAATGTGCTGCTGCACGACGTCGTCCTGGGCAGCAACCTTGTGTCCCAGCTTCTGGCCACCAGCGTGACCTTCCCCAAACGCTAGATGCCTAGGACCGCAATAAGCCCGGAAGATGTCCTCCTTGTAACGGTCTTTCCCCTCCAAGCTCCTAAGGCTCGCAGGGATAAGGAGCTACGATAGGGTATGATCCTACGCAACTATTTTGAGAGCTTTGCTAAGGCATAAGAGGATCTTGGTGCGTCGATAGACGTATCATGAGAGGAGCGGTCTGCATCGAACTTTATTGTGAATGATATGGGTTTATGTCGATATGAAGGAGAAAGATTAAATCGTCTTTGCACGCTATTGAATACAGCGTCATATAGTGTATTAAGACCTAGCTTCTAAGAGACACTTCAAAGACTACCAAAAATGCTATCCTGCCGCAAACCCGTATATGATATGTTCGCTAGTCTTTCTCCGCTCCCAGAGAAATGTTACTGTACGCCTGTATCATTCAGATAATGAGTGGGCTATTCGCCCCAGCGATAAATCTGGGTGTAACTGAGGGCCATCTTTAATGCCTGACCCTCGACGCGACTAAAGCTCCTGATTCAGGATCAGCTAAATCCAACGATTAATTAAGTTTTCAGGGAGACTTATAGATCCGTGCTGCCCCCTTTGAAGCTGACGAGGTAAACCTCATGAGGAAGCTCTTGTACATTGGCGTCTGGGTCTTGAGCGTAGTCTATATCTATAATGATGAAAAAGTGCCGATACTCCCGTGGCTGTAAATGTATAAAGTGTTGGCTGCTATCTTTCTTGTCGTAGCCAAAATGTGTTAAGAACTGGTCGACAATCTCCGCCTCATCCAAAGCCGCACTAGATTCCAGCCTGAGGAAGATACGCCTCGTATTTCGCGCGCTTATAGACATGGCGGCTTATCCACAGGACAGTCGATGGAAAGGTGGGAAGGAGCAGTTGGTAGGAAGTACGGGGAGTGCTCTTGATGTGCAGGTGCCAAGCAAAGCCTGCCGCATTTGACGCCATTTGGTCACGTGACGGAGGAAGCTTGTTGACGGCTATGTCAACCCATTGACTAAGTTATCCTCAGGGCTACGAGCGAGGATCGACCCTGGACACCACACCCAGGAGACAAGCCGGTGATCACTGAGCCAACCCTATCCCTCCCTTTACTAATTTGCCAAGGCCTGTGGGATCCTGACATCGACATATGGGCTTTGGGGCTGTTTGGTAGCTTCCCTCTTGCCTGCAAATTCCTAGCATTCATCGTCTATTCGTGACCGGTAAATGTTTCAGTTAGCAACGAACGAGCCACTTTTTCCATCGAGCTCTTTCGGTTTAACGACCAAACAGATCAACGAAGGGCACGAACGCCTCCTACATAAGGTAGTCGACGATGAAGATCAATTGCACCAGGGTTTCAAAGCTCATCTGAGTGAGAGGCTGCCACCCGACTTTGGAGTGGAAAACCTACAGCATTTTGCATTATTTCTTCGCTCAATGCTTCAGGAAGATCCGCAAGCGCGAATTTCAACCACCCAATTACTCAGCCATTGGTACCTAGCTGGAGATATGCAAACAAGCACCATGAGGAGATAGGGAGAGGCTTTGCCCGTTCCTTTTTGGAGCCACAATGGCAATATACACCTGTGGTGAATAGCATGTTCTTGGAGGCAGTGAAGGATGCCGCAGCTCCATCATAACAGCTCCGAGGCTACGAATGTCATTGCGCTCGCTATCGGGATTCAGTCGTCTGTTTGCCGCAAATTCCCGAGGGAGACCCTCGCACACATCCTCTGTATAGATCGCTCTCTTCTCCTCCAAGACAAGTTCTTCCTTTTGCGTCTGATCTGCGGCTGTGAGACCCTGCCGTTGGCAGAGTTTGATGAGCTGACCAAGGCCATTCCAGTCTCTGCTCTCAAAAACATCTCTCAATCATAGCGTGGGGAGATGGAGGCTATCGTTGTTGCGGCGGCGGCGGACCGGCGTGGGCAAAGGGGTCAAAGAGGGTAGGTAGATATGCCGGGTTAAGGGTATTAAATGAGACTCGTGAAGACCTGATTAGTCATCAAAAGCTGATCTTGAGCACCCCGTTTGAGTGGACACCATCAATGTTTCTGTTGCAACCCTCGACGATCCACGTGGCCACAACAAACATACGTTGACCGCAGCCATCGTTCCTACCTGCTGTACAAGTGATAGGCCTCAAGTCGCTCGGATTTCTGCCCAGCTATCGGTCACGTATAGGTCCACTTCGGATCTCTTGATCTTTGACCCTAGAGCATTGCGAGGAGCGTACAGGGAAACTATCACTACATTGCCCGACGCTGCCCTATACCGGAAGACCGTCGATGAGGGCGTCGCTGCGGAACCATGTTACTTTTGTATGGAGAGCTGGGAGATTGGCCAGGACGCCGTGAAACTGCGGTGCGAATGTCCACATTGGACGCATGAAGCCTGTTTGGCTAAAGCTGCATTCGAGACTGGTGGTTGCCCGACTTGCCGAACGTCCATGTTGGCTTTAGACGACGAAATTGTCCTCGAATGTGCTGCGACCGATGGCGATCTGAGCAAAGTCACTAGCCTACTTCAACAGGGCATCCAGCCCTCCCCCCCGGGCTTTGCTGACTGGACCCCGCTGCTGGCAGCAGCGAAGGCAGGCCATCAAGAGATAGTACGCTCGCTTTTGGTACTTGGAGCTTCCGTGTCGGAGCAGGATCGATATCAACGGACGGCGTTATATTGGGCGTCGAAAGGGGGCCATCCCGAGACCATAGCGGAGCTTCTTTCACGTGGGGCGGTCCTGTCCAGCGTACATGAGTGGGGCTACACGTTGCTTCATTTGGCGGTGGAGAGCAGGTCGACGGAGACGGTAGCGTTACTTCTGGACCATGGATCTGACTTATCTGCTCGGGATCGCGACGGGAAATCTGCATTACACATAGCGGTGGAACGGCGCAATAAACAGATAGTCAGCTTACTGGTTGGCAGAGGAGCCGAAGTGAACTTGATGGATGAGCGGGGATGCACGCCGCTACACTACGCCGCTCAACGGAACTACGGGAGAGTGACGAAGCTCTTACTAGACGGGGGCGCAGATGCAACAATCAGGGATATGACGGGACGCACTGTGACGGATTGGGCAAAGGGGAAGGACCCTCAATATGCTTTGGAAGCTCTTGATGGCAAGGAGTCGACAGGTTTCATTCTTTTTCGAGGCAATTTTATTGAGCCATAGTATGCCGACATCACATAACAAAGGAAGAGTGTTCAATACTTCTCTCCGGCCATCCACCTGTATCAGAGGCTTCGGACGTGAGCTGGTCAACAATCTCTGTCAAGCCCACATCTTCGCTTTTGAGGTACCTTGATTTGAACGTCGTACGGAAAGCTTCGAGCCCCTTTCTCAGAGGATGAGCTCTGATCGCTTTCAGCTCATTCTGCGAGAGCCCAGCCATATTCTAGCAAGGCGTTGCTGCAGTGAATAAGGTTGCTACGCGACGGTTTGAAGGGTTCTTGGCGAACCAAATAGTCACCAGAAGCCAATTAGAAGGTATCATATATCCGCGGGTGGTACCAATGCTACCCACAAGGACATCTCTGCGGCGCCCCCGCTTCACCAAAACCCGAGGTCATGTTTCAAAGGACCTGACGTAAAGCCCCACTAAGGTTTTGCCTAATTATTCGGGCGCCATTGCCTTTGACTCAACCTATACCTAAAATGATTTGCGCCTCAATCAAACGTTTATCTTCACGGCAGTATCAACTCGCTTTTCTAGCTCTGCCAGACCCGCCAATAATGCTCGTCCTATCCTGCTGAAGGACAGCTCTCGACATCCGTTGGGCATCAACGTCCAGGCTACCCACACTTTTGACCGTATTGACTTCTACCTCTTCTTGCGCTGTGCTCCCTTATCCTGCCCAAAAAAAACCCTTTAACCGCGCAGATTGCCACACCCGGTGACACTCGACCTCACTCATTCGACGCATTTAAAAACCTCACAGACAAGGTGAATATAAGCTGAGCTGTTTGGTCCACCCTAACGTCCATAAAGTTTACTTGTGCAGAATTCGCGACAGGCACGCCATTCAATCTCGCATTATATATCCCATTCCGACGGGGCAGTCTCTTTTGGTAGGCGGTGCGTCCTCTTATACGACCATTTCCGATTCTCAAATCGGTTCCTGTAGCTGCTTTATAGCCGTATTCCTCCCGATACTCGAGATCACGATTTGCCGTCCGCCTGGTTGGAAACGAACGCGATACCTGTCTACTTCATCAACGTCCCGCAAACCAAACTACCAGTGTCATCCACCGGACATACCGGGTTACTGAGAAAACTTTGGCATCTAGCTTACGCTACGACCTGCATTGGCAAAGGCATCGTGAGGATCCTCTCTAGGGCCTGGAGGGCTTATATCGACATGGGACAGGTCCGCTTTCTAGTCGCGGACGCCTTCACATCACTAGTCATTGATCATGTCCAAGAAGGTATGTCAGATAGTTTAAACACCCTTGAACGTACATTTGAAGCTAAAAGAATCCACATTCAGTGCGGGGATGTAGCACTGGAAGGAAAAGAAGAATATATTCCAAGTCACCTATTCGACGCAGCAGATTATGACAGATGGATAACATGCAGAGGTACATTGATCAGAGTCTATGATCCCAAAGCAGCGAAGAATACTCCCGCCTATTGGGAGCACCAAAACACTTCCGAAGTAGCGAAGAGTCGTGTTCCTGCCGGTTTTAAAGTTGAAGTGATAGTTGAAAATGTCCCGCATTTGAAGTCCCACTTCTCGGCCGACTTGGCCAGGACGCGAAGGTGCTTGAAGAGCAGCTGTCGACCATCTTTCGCATTGCTCATCATTGGAAGGCCATCCTCCTTCTCGATGAAGCCGACGTGTTTGTGCAGTCACGCTCTTTCGTCAACCCACATAACGCTCTCGTGTCGGTTTTCTTGCGGACACTTGAGTACTATCGAGGGATCATGATCCTTACGACAAATCGCGTCAAGGACATTGACGATGCGATTCAGAGCAGAATCTCCGTGGCATTGCATTACGGGCCCTTGGGGTTGGACACGAGAAAGACGATATGGGAAAGCTTCTTGAAGAAGGCGGCGACAGCCAAGGGCCGAGCCGAATACATATCCGTTGATCTTGACTGGCTATCCAGGAAAGAAGTGAACGGCCGACAGGTTTGTTGTTGAACCAATGTGTGTGACGCTGTGCTGACCGATCGTCAATGTAGATTAAGAATATGATAAGCACTGCTCATACCCTCGCTGTCAGCGAGATGGTGCCGTTGTCGCGATCGCACTTGGAAATTGTCATCGACCTTGACAAGGAGTTTCAGAAAGATTACAACGGTGCCGGTCAGATGGCGAACAAAGCGTCCTACTTCTAGTATCGTCACCACAGCCTACGCTCTAGCTACCAAGATGAATACTCGTGTGGCCTATTCCCACGCCAAACAGGCGGTCAAGGCGAGCGAAACTTCATTCGCGAATTCAACGGCACAAACGTTGTTGAGAGTCTATGCTACTGACCTCACGACCGACGAATCCAGATTGTTCCTCCGTTTTGTACTGTTGGCGTGGGATTTTTGGACGGGTAGGACATCAGGGGAGGTTGGGCAGAGTAATAAATGAGCCTAGAATAAATCAAGTCTTACGGTCCGCAATTTGAAGAGCATGAAGCACGCTGTCTCTCCTACCGCTTTTCCAACCGTTGTCTTCTTCTCTTGCGTTACTGGTCCCAAGTCCTTGACCGCTTCCCGATCTATACTGTTCCCACGAATAGATACATCGTGTTGTTCAACGGCCACACTATGGCTAGCCGGCTTCCGAAACTGAGCGTTGGCGTTAAGAGGGTAAGAGTGTCTTCCGAGAGAGCATTGGCCGGGCGATGCAGATGGTTATTGGTAATGTGAGCAGCTCCAGCAACATTTGTGCCCACAATTGTCACAGACTGTGTCTGATTTGATTCAGTCATGGATCGATTGGAGCAAGCGTTCCGTTGTCCCGTAGCCGGGTTGACCGTGGCGTTCGAACAATGAGCGGTGTTTCGTCGATAATGAATACCGCAACGATGCCAATAACGGTAAGTGTGACACATTTTGAAGGACTGGAACAAGATAGAGGAGATCGTGCTCGAAACATAAAACAGCCTTGACCGTTATCCACCTTGAATGCCAAGGTGTGTTATGATGTGACAGACTTCGGCTGGCAGTAGGCGACAATAGGTAACATTGTCGACATAAAGACTTGACAAGCCCATGGCCTCATCATCACGACACGACCTGCACCCCTCTACCTCTGCCAGGCACAAGCTAGCTACGAAGCAGTTAGTTCACAATGCCGATCGCCGAAGGAGCTCTACCCAATCTCAGACTGCAGTCTCGACGACCTTCAAAGTACGACGCATCATCGCGGTTGAATCACCCACTCGCCGGTCTTTCATGCTACATCATGTCTACGCGGTCGACCTTCCCCATGATCAGCGCTACTGAGGAAGTGAATTGCGGGGTCGGTTCCGACTGCGAGATCACTCTGGTTTGCAACAATATACGCTTCATCGTTCTTTTATCACGCCGTCCTCTGCCAGGATCTGACCACCTTACTTCCATCGAAGAGAGATATTTGAAAATACTTGATGGCGCCCTTGAGTCGAAAGATCCATTGGAAATGGACACCGCCATCGAAGAAATCTCCGGCCTTGTCGCGACGCATTGTCAGTCCATATTTCAGGAGTTTGCCTCAAATATTGGGGATGAGTCTCAAGCGTTAGACCTTGATTCTTGCCTGAATCCAGAGACCTTTAGGCTCCAACTGGTGACGGTTGAAGGAAAGCCGAAAATAATCAGATGCAACGGCAACGGCACCATCCATTCAACGTTTCCAGGCCTACACCGGCGAATAACTGGTGCCGACCTCAATCTGCCGAAGTTTCCTGCGAAGCAGGTCAAAGTATTAGAGAAATACAAGGGAACAAGCATCATGAAGGTGTCGGCAGGTGGCCAAGTGATGTGCTGTAAGGTGGTCGATAACCGGACTCGCCTCGCTATCGATCGAGAGTTTCGCTGTCTCCGACAAATATCAGCTGCCGGGGTCGATCCTCCACTGCGCATACCAAGGCTCTGTGGAGTCATCGCATCAGGGAATGATAATGTCTTGGGAATTCTCATGACTAATATCACGCCGAATCCAGAAACCCCGAGACTTGGTCTGATTGACATCAACACCGTCGCAGCCCCTCGGAGAAAGAAATGGGCGAGTCAAATCGAAGATATCATCGAGAAAATTCATGATATTGGGGTAGTCTGGGGTGATGCGAAGGCGGACAACATTCACATCGACGGGAATGACGATATTTGGGTGATTGAGTTCGGAGGGGAGTGGACAGAACATTGGGTCCATCCAGATTTAGCGGGCAGTGTGAAGGGTGATTTACAAGGTCTGAAGGGAATCCTTCATTTTCTAGGAGTGTAAAATATACACCGTATAATTAGCACGGTCTGTGGGTGCGCAAAGACGCATTTTGCTTCTAGAGACAATTTCACTGGACCGTCAACTCTTTCAGCCATTTCTGTCCATGGAGGAAAATGAGTAGAGACTGCTGCCTAGAATTAATAGGCGAGCGAGGCCGACTCCTGATTGGCTGACTATAGGCCCCGGCGGCAATGATAGACGTGTTCACCCCGCACGATTGTCACCTTTTCCTGATTTTTCTTTCATTTTTGCAACTATATTGAACATGGCAGAAGACAAAGCCTCACAGATCAACATTGACCCCAGTGGTGACGTTATTTTGGGAGTCCTTTGTTTCCTCTAAGGTTTTCACTCTAGCCTCCCCGGTATTCGCAGTAATGTTCAAGTCTCAATTTAACGAAGGCTTAAGTAATTATCCGACATCACTATAAAGCCTCCAATCCCCATAAACTTTCATCGTACTCTGCAACGCCATCCACTGTTGAATCGCTTAAATACTCGAGGTAGTTCGTAGTCTAGACCGATGCTTTTTTGCTATTAATCGCTTTAAGCTCGACTTCACTATATTATTAAACTTGATTAGCCTCTCACTAACGAGGCTTTCTTATTAGATATATATCATGTCATATAATCTAGTAAGGCGATTAACGGAACGAGAGTAACGCAGAATTCTAACGTTTCGTCGGTAGAGATAAAAAAGATGTCGACTTATAAGACTAAGGGAGCATTTGACGGAATAAGACCTAGGAAGCCGCTGTTTTACCGGAGAAACACTCGTTAATTAATAGGGCATAAATATTAAGATGGCTTACGGAGCGTGAAAGCTCGTCGACCCTAATATACGATATAGAAAGATATATATAGATTTTTATAGGCTTACCGTTCGCCGTAGGCATAGTCACTTATTATTTAGGAGATGTTAGCGGAGTTAAGGATGGAAGAGAGGTGCTAGAGATTATGTTTTTAATTATAGAGGTAGAGGCATACCTAGTAATACTTAAGATGCTCTTCTCTCCTAAAGTTATCTCTAGAACGCCCTTATCCCAGCCTAGCTTATATTAACCAACGGCTATATCTTCGGGTATATATAGGTCTAAGGCACCTTTAATAACCTTGCTAATACTAATCTATATCTAGAAGTCCCCGCGACCTTTAGACGAGTCGAATCTAGACATAGGGAAGTATTAATTAGCGTCGTTTCTTACGAAGACTGTCTACGGCTAAATGTAGCGTGTAATATACGTACTGCTTACCTCTAAAGTAATTCTCTAGGCCTACGCTTAAATCGTAGAGGTTACCCGTGTACTTAATAATCACCTTATCTCCCTTTATAGGGTTCTCAGCGCTAGTGCCTTACTTAATGACTTCTCGAGTAATACCCATCTTTCTAGTGAAGCTAGCGTGATTGCTAAGAGTGAATCGTAGAGATGAGTTTAAATATGCAGGTTTAGCCAGGTGGAGATAGAATTAATAAGTAGTACTAGGGAATTTTCTGTCCCGAGAGCGGTGGGATTTAATATAAGTTTTGAAATATTAGGGACTAGTTAGCTTAGTTAGAATATACAGATTCTTATTAGAAAATAGATCTTAACATACGTTAATATAAGCCTTAGAGTTAGTTAAGAGCCTAAGGCTAGTAAATTCGGGTCTTTATTCGAATTATAGAAAATGTAGCACTAGCATATCTACCTCGATTAGAGTATTTATAGCACTCGTAGCAGCGATTAACCCTAAGGCCCCACTATATAGTAGTCTTCCGAAATAGGGAATCATTATGCAAACGTGATCACAAATTGCCCAATATCGCGCTAAAAGCCCTCTTTACCCGCCACAACCATTATGCGCCCCAATGTGGCTAAGTCACGTGAGACTTAGCCGCCTCGTTGTTCGTACGTTATTAGACAGCGCCCTTGCTCTTGCGCTAAGGTCTATAACCCCTCCATACCCTAACTAGAGCCAATTTGAAGGTACCTTCTAACCTAGATTTTCTGATATTTAATAGTAAGTAACTTCTTAATAAATTCTTTTAATAGAATCTGATTGCTTACGAAGTTATCGATAAGAGTTAGCGTTACACCTTTATAGGCAAAAGGTTTAGGCCGTCTGCTATAAGTATAGAACTATTCGCCCTATTATATAACCTAATGTGTTGCATAGCCCTATAAAACTAGGTAGCTAATTAGTTATATATAGCGTAGCACGCTATAAATTCCTATAAAAAAGTCTATTACTTTAATTCGACCCCGTATCCGTTCTATTAACCGACTACGTCCTAATAGTATCTAAACTTATTATGTCCTTAGCCGTATCGCTATAAAGTCATCTCTAGTAAAGAGAGCTTTCGGGCTCTAATATTAAGGACATTCTATTACGGCTTAGGAAATGGCTAGAGGGCGTAGTCTTCGAGGACGATAGAACCTTAAAGAAATGCGTAGATCCCGGACTCGATAAAGTATATAAATCGCTCCTAATTAAATTAGGGGTCTATAAGAAGGTAGTATACGCCGTACCGGAGACCTTACGTAAAACTAAATATCTTATAGATTTAAGCTAAATAGCGTATTACGTATAATATACTACGCCTTCGAAAACTAAATACCGCGTAATTTTAAAACCTAACCCATTCGGTAGATTTAGTTCCTATAAGAGTTATTAAAGGAAAGCCTATAGTCTTAGGGCGGCCTCTAATACCCGGATAGATTACGCATATTACGGAAGACGTTACGGTCAGCTAGGCCCTAGAATTTCTCGTTATTATCTATTACTAAATTACTATAGGAAGCGTCGGGAAATAAGCGCGGGGTTCGGGGTTAGGTCCTATTAGAGTAGATCTATATAGCGTCGCTTTAGTTAAACTATAGTTAATATTTAGTTAGGGATAAGGTCCGTTAAGACTATTTAGTTCGGAAGATCCGTACGGTGTTACTTCCGCTAAGTTATAGTTAATATTTAGTTAGGGATAAAGCTTATTAAGACTACTAAGTTGCGAAGATCCGTAAAGTATTACTTCGGTTAAATTATAATTAATTCGTAGCTGCGAAAGAGGTTAGTACGTTATAAAATCTAGGCCTAATAGGGAAGATCTATACGGTGTTACTTCGGTTAAGTTATAATTAGTGTCTAGTTAGGGACGAGATTAATAAGATATTAATATATTAAGGTCGTCTTAGGCTGCTAACGGGAGGAATAAAGGATATCGAAAATCTAGCGTCTATTGCGGCTGGGAAGTAGGAAAGCCTATAGATTCGTTTTAATTACTTAGTGTCGTGTAGGAGCTAGAGCCGCTATACTAAAGATTCTCCCTCCCTATATATATTAGAAAAAGCTAAGTTAGACTTATAATTACCTACTATTAATTTCGACATTAGTAGTAGTTACTAGTAACCCCGAATTATTGTCCTTCGATAATAGAGCTTCGGTCTATACCGGTTAGTCTACCATCGCCTATAGATAATTAAACAACTTATTAGCGATTTCGTTAACGCTTGTCTAGGTATAATAATCTCCCGGTATATCCTATATTTTTTAAGCTTCGTTATAGATGCCTCTTTCCTTTAGAGATATAACTATTTATATATATATCTTACCTATTATCGTAAGGGTTACTTCCTATCTAGAAGGCGGTTAGCTAAAGTAGAATCGATCGGTGGAAAGTACTTATATTATAGTACCTATCTCACCTAGAAGTAAGGCTAAAGCACTAAGTCCTTCTAAGTTCCTTACGAGCGTATTATACCGAGCTCCTACTTTCGCCTAACTAGTTAATTATCTTAGAATTAAATTATAGTTCTCCTTAACTAGTCTAGACTAGAATATCTTAAGGGCGATATAATTAACCGCCTTACCGTAAAAACGATAATATACCTTCTTTTTAAGTCGATGAATTACGACTAATAGGATTCGTCGTTAAATCCGATTTACCGTATAGAATTTATCGAGGGTACTAAGCGAGTTATAAACCTAGGCGAGTAGATCTTCCTAAAGGTGAAACTAAAATTCTTTATAGCGTTAGAAAAATATTAAAGGAGTAGCCTTCTACGATACTAGGTACTATTTATCGTTATCCGAAAGAGTAATTTTAGTGGCTAACTTCGATTTTAAGATAGCCTTATTCGTG
>JAABUP010005222.1_pt1 | contig 20081 bp, 23 predicted proteins | sample 5559201 | NCBI WGS metagenome assembly JAABUP01 (sample SAMN10711887, study PRJNA513373) | rock metagenome | isolation source: Antarctica rocks | place: Antarctica
AGAACGGTGTTTGAGGTGAAAGTGGGAGGGGTTTGCACGTGTAGAAGAAAGGGGTGAACCAGTAATGTCAACAGCACATAGATCTATGGCCTTAGTCGACCCTTTTCATTCCTCAATCTTGACAACCACCGCCTACGGCACCCAATTTCGACTCGAAGATACTGCTCCACTTTGAAAACCACAACCCCCTATCTGCCCATCATCTCTGGCTCGCATTGAACGCCATATCCATCATATTCTACGACCCCTCGAATTGTCGAAGGGAGTCTTGACATGCCACTGCATACACCTGTCGAACAATGGCTGCCACTCGAATTCGCAAATCTCGCATCCACACACACAGCCACCTGGTCCGTCATATTCGCGACTACAATGAGTGCACATCCGCGCCATCCTCTGCCACCCCAACTCATGATTCACACACGTGCGCTTTTGCGTCATATCCCAAGGTCGGTGATCGATATGTTGGTAGACGTGGAATACGCAGAAGCGCGCGGACGGTTTGCGGTCTAAGAGACCGAAGCAGCGATTGAACTCGGCGCACTCTCGCCAGATGTCCCACATAGTAGGGCAGAAAAATTCGCGGGGGCATGTGCGTTTGCAGAGTATGCAAATCAGGTCTCGCGGGAGTACTTCCATGCCGCTCTCAATACGGGCGATGACGAGGGCTTGGGCGCATTTGTTGAGGGGTTGACGTGGGACAACGTCACGAAAGTAGCGGTTTGTAGCTCGCAGGCACGCGGTGGAGACAGGATCGGCATATTTGGCGATCTCGAGTAAAAGCTCCATAGGGAGTAATGCAAAGCGAGAGTGGGTAGCTGGCACATGGGTTGTAGTCCCCTTTGGCTTGGCCTTGAAAAGGCGCTTTGGAATAAGTTTTTTCAGGATACTGAGCTTCCTGACCACTGAGCGTAACTTTGAGGGTCCCTTTGGCGGCATTTCCTCAGAAGGTTTCGGCATGACGGGAACTCTGGTGCAAGAACAACGAGAAGGACCTCGTTGATATTCTTGGACATCGGTGGTTGATTTAGCCTTGGATTTTGTTTTAGGCATGGTGGGTGATCGGGGTGATCGTGGTGATCGCCGGTTGGAGTTGTGCGAGCAAGAAGCGGCTTTGGTAGGGACAAATTATTGAAGCTGGCACTCCTCTGAATAGCGATCGTGCATCAAGTAAATAATCGTGCAAGGTCCTACATGGTGCAAAGCTCTTGGACGTTGGAGCAGAAACTGCTCAGACGAGATGTTTTGTAAAGGGGTTGGTTGGATATCCGGTCCAAAAAAGATTGATATAGAAACGCGCTAAAAGTGGGTGCAGTGAGTATGAATGAACACTCATCCAATGATATCACGACCTTAGATATCATAGAAAGGCTATTTCATCCTGATTGTCTCTGTGCAATATTTTCTGTTACTCTGTATCTTAGATGGAAGGTACTGGGCAGCTTTAATGAGTCTGCTTCACGTAATACCGTTCTCATTCTATCAGAGAAATCTTTCGGCTCCATGTTTAGCCGACTGTCAGGTGAATACCTAGGAAGACTGGACGTCAAAGCTCAGGCACGCGAAGTGACGTAGCATAATTTTTGAGCTTTATTTTGGCTTAGAGTATGCAAGAAGCACATGTGGGCTTGAATACGCTTGGTTTGTCAAGGAGCCTCCCTTGTCCTTTGGTTTTGCACATGGTTTCAATCTTGAAGCTCTGCTGGGAATGAATAATGAAAATGTATTGGCATCTCGTCAACAACAATAATATAAAGGGGTTATAAATGCTCGAGGGAAAAGCATTTGGTGAAAGAGCCTAAAAAAATCCATATTTTTATGATTTGGCTTCTTTTCTCCTTGGTATAATTTCCAAGACTCTCGCATGGTCAACGCGTTGTAATATCTTGTCCTTTGGTCCCTGAAGCACTGGTAAGGTAAGCGTCTCGTTAACAAGGTCACCATCTTTGGAAACAGATCATATACTTGCTCGAGATTCATTGAGCGCTTTCTAACCAAGGATTGAAGGGGGTGAATGCCACGGATTAGAAGATACTGAGGTAGGGCGGTGCGACGAAACATCGAAGTCGGTTGAAAACCAATCAATAACCCATCATGTTTAGGTAGACTGTTACCCTCGGTCCTTGATAGTTACGATGGATTGTGGATCGATTCTCTGCACCGCGTGTTAGACTAAGCGTGTATTGAAAAATTGCCACAGTGGGATCCCCATCCTTTTACGGATGTACTGGTAAGTATAGCCTGGGTATTGCCATATGCTCGTTTTGCTTCCTTTGTGCAGTTACTGATATAACAGGAGAATAACAACCACTAGTGCTTCATTGGAATTACCAGCGGAGATATCATTGTGCTTTTCCGGACTGTCTGCAACCATCTCACTCTTCTTAGAGGATGATTTCATGCTTAGGGAGTATGCGAGATGTCAGAAGTCTAGGTAGCTGTACCACTAGCACATACTTCTAGTTACAATCTTATCGATCATTGGAGAGCCGTAAGCAGTCCATATGCGATGGTTGAATCGATCCATTTTGCAGACATTCGAGGATCTCGAATTTGATCTCTTACGATAAAATACTAAAGTGCTGGGTGGTGAGACGTAGCAAGCATGCAGTATTATCATACAGTTGCTTCAACATGATGGCTGAGAGCATTTATAAAGAATCTGACAATGTTATGAGTGTGCCGTACGATAAAGAAGACACGATCATCTTAGAATCGAGTAGACGTTGTAGTCGCAACTCATATTGCTCCGCTAAGAAAGCGGGTCCGCGGCTAACAAAGGCCGGCGTTACCTTGAGAGTGCTTGTATTCAGCCGGCAGTGCACCAAGCCATCAGGAGTATGGATCAAGCCCAATTAGTACTAGTGCTCTAGGAGCGAGCTCTAGCGCTGGGCGTTGTAGTTAGCATGGTGCATCAGGGAGTTTGGTGCATTATCAAGTAAGGTGAGTGAATATATTTTACTTCTAGCAAAGGTAAGTCAAGCTCATACCTGACTTTCCTCTTATCAGCAAGAACAACAGGTACATGCTAAATAGTGGTGATAGCATCTTAATGTTCGTTCTCCCCCAATGATTTCATCCAGTAATCACTTTACAGTGCATCCAAGAACCGCTCTAGAGCCGATCCAGAATAATGCTGTTGTACAAGGACTTATCGAGGGAAATGAAAACCAGAATCAGTCCACGAAATATCGCGCTATAAGTATCTCAAGATTACCTTTCGAGATAAACTATAGTAGATATAATCATCGCATCCTTATTATCGTAGACTTCTGCACTAGAAACACAATGGTCAACCGTCTTGAAGGCCGAGTGGCAGCCATCACTGGGGCAAGCTCTGGGCTTGGACGAGCAATTGCTCTAACCTATGCAAGAGAAGGTGCCACGGTCGTCTGCGCGGATCTCCAGCCCAATGCTCGAACCGACACGAAAGGCGCCGAAGAGTCTCAAGTACCAACTCATGAATTGATTATCGATGACGGCGGAAAAGCAAGCTTTGTGGAGACTGACGTTCGCGACGAGATTCAAGTCGAAGCACTTGTTGGCTCTGTGATCAAGGATTTTGGACGTTTGGACATGTATGCTATTTGAGTTCTTTAGTAAGAATTCAGGCGGGGAGGTTTTAATGGCAGCACCGCAGTATGGTCAACAACGCGGGCATAGCAATTGACGTCGACGGACTCGCTGCAAAACCTGGTGGCAATCGTATCCACGAGACAGCGACCGAGACATTCGATCTTACAATGAACATCAATGTTCGCGGTGTCTTCCTTGAATGTAAATACGCCATCGCCCAGTTTCTCAAGCAGGATCCTCTGCCGGTTAATAGCAGAGGTGATTTCACTAGAGGTTGGATCGTCAACACGGCAAGTGCAGGTGGTCTGGTCGCTCTGGTTGGCGCTCCAAGTTATATTACTTCGAAGCATGCGGTGGTGGGGATGACGAAGCAGGTTGCGATTGATTATGCGAAAGATAAAATTCACTGCAACGCGCTTTGTCCTTCATGTGAGTTCATCATACCTGAATTCATCTACTGTACACCCCACTACTCAGGCCAGGGCTGAAACCTTGGTAGTTGTGGACACGGCGTTGATCGCGGCAATCACCAGGGACACTGAGAACCCAGTAGCCGTGGGTACGAAACAAGTCCTGGTTGCAGGTCATCCTTGGGGAACTCTGGGTCAGCCAGAAGACGTTGCAAGAGCAGCTGTTTTTCTGGCGAGTGAAGATGCTCAATGGATTACTGGTACCTCATTGGTGATTGATGGTGGATACACAGCTCAGTAGTTGTACATCAGCCGTGCCTGATGCGTCAAGGTTTACAGAAGCGAGTCTGCCCTATATTTACGGATTGAGACATACGTGCCGATATTTGCATTCGACTAGCAGCTTTGATGATTGTGGTTTCAAATTCATACTTCATCTATCCTAGAGACAACAAGAACGCGACGATACCAACCACACTAATCATCCATCATTGCGGTAATGACATTGTCATCGCGTGCAAAGACCGGGAATGTATCGAAACTGCTGTATCTGCTTCTTAAGTTCGCCCTGGGAAACAGCGACAAGTTCCACCGCATAACACTCAACCCCGAACGAACAACTCCTGAACTTACATATCGAACTTGCAGACCTCTATACCCTTTTACTTTATTCGCCTTCCAACATGCTTGATCCTCCCTGAACCAAATATCATTACCTTTGCTCCCCCTCTATTCATGCCACTCTAATACATCACGAGCCTTCGCTTTCCGCTTCGCCTCTCAGCCCATCTTTATTTCCATCATGCGGCTTAAACATGCCTCCATACCCTACTTCCGATCTTAACAACCTGCCGTCTACAAGCATGGCCTTATCCTGGCCGTGTAGGGTTCCCCCTCTTTTTTTTAATATTGCCTTTCTCTGCAAGGAGTTATTGGAATTATCTAGCAATTACTGCAAGGTTGTCGTATTCATTGTAGCGACTATGCGTTCTTAATAGAGTTCGGATCGCTCTTTATCCTGTATACGATGCATTGTTATCCGCTCGTTTTTTCGGTTTGTCGACATCACTTGGAGGGCTGACGGGCAGATGGGACAAATCATATTCATAAATGGGAAGTTCCCTGGCCTACAGCTGGGGTTGGATCTCTGGTGACGAAGTTTCAAGGTTGAGAGCATATGCGTGTCGGGAAACCTTTCTTGGCTACTGTAAGAGTAGCCAATTTGTTCTCAGTAATCAAGTTTCTCCCGAGACTGCTGTGCACTTCTACGGTGTAAAAGTAGGTCTAATATATGAAGCATCATCCACAGATGGAGAAGCTATACCTAGTTCTGAGACTTTGAAATTCACACAGCAATGCGAGCCCTACTTGTGAAATGTCTCTGCACATTAAACAAAATCTGTTCTTCCAAACAATATGCATCCTTGAAAATAGGTTTCGCAAATGGCCACAGCTCCTCCGGACTCAATTCCTGACTTGCCAAAGGCGGATACGGGATGGATGCATTGTGCTTATATCAATTACTGAACTTGTACTATGGCCAATATGTCAAAAATGGCTGATCAATCTTCGGAGACTATGTGAAGATCGTTTTGAATGTCACTTCTACGGCAAATTGTTTGTGCACAAGGAATTAGTAAGCCTGCTCCAAAATCTCCCATCCACCGCTCCGCCTCAATCTCTTGCCGATTCCCGAGCATTGCGAAGAACTTTAAGGCTTCATCCACAGCGTTGGCGCGGTCTCCAGAGCCTACCCACCTTCCTGTACATCGCTGCGCGCTTGCCCGAGAATAGAGGGAGCAGGCAATCGATTCAACAGGGCCGTATGAAGCCTGGCTAGCGTAGCTATATTCTGGGGTGAGCTGCTGCTAATGAGATCTCTGGTCCAAAACATCTCTTGAAGTTTTGAGTCTATCGGTGAATCTGAAAAGCGTGAGTTCCCGGCCGAAGCAGCAAATAAGGGCTAACGAACTTGTGTCCCTCTCGGGAAAACCCTTCCAGATGAGCTTCGCCAATATCACCCACAAGATTATCGTACGTGGTCTCTGGCTTTTGCCTACAGAAGTTGCACAAGATTTCTATTACGCCATCTGCAAGGTTCAAGCGCGGAAACTGCTTATTGATAGCATCCCATTCGTCCCAAGTTAGCTGGCCGCCGGATCCCTCCGGACCTACGAAATCGGTCGAGACGCCTCTCGCGCAAAACGCGACCTCGATCTCTTTGAACTGGTTGATGCTGCGCGTGCTGTGCAGGGCAATAGCATCCCAGACAAGCTGGACACGATGCTTGTTCCAGCTCGGGGCTTCGCGGCTGAGGAAGTCTCGCGCTGCGTCAGCACCATCGACTTCGAAACGCTTGTGCTTGGAGACGAGGCGGCCAGTCTGGTCCCATCCTAGGTCGTGGAGTATGGCGCTTACGGCATGAGCCTCTAAGTCGCGACTGGAACATTTTGGATCTTTGGAAGCAAGGCAGAAGCCGATGAGAAATGAACGCATAACATGATTGAAGCTCATCTCGTTCAGGTGGTCTTTGGCAAAAGCTATAGCGGAGTCAACCAGCGGCGTATCCGGTACCGTGACCCCAGCAAGGACTCTAGTAGGAGTGTTCGATGACATCTTCTGGCTGCTGCTGCAAGGACTGAATTGAATCTCCCTAAGATAACAGTTGGTTTGGTTCTCAGAGCAGGGTCGAGAAGGCCTCTTTTATAAGGATCGACCGACGTCGGGAATGACCGGTTACCAAACTCTGATGCGAGATTGTCAAATTCTGTGCTCCATGCAAAGTTGAGTCCTTGACTAAAAGTGATCGAGAAGGATCTTTGTATAGATAGGGAAGAAGAGTAGAGCCGAAAGTGGGCTTCGCTAAGCGAGAACCTAAAATAAGATACCTTGAGAGCAAAAGCGTAGTTCTCAGCGGCAATCGTACCAGTACATCTTCACCTTACTATTATAATACTTGCCTACTCATGAATCTGATGACAATCCTCTTGGTTCCCACCCCTAGTCTCCTTCTCTGTGCTGTTGTTCACAATCACACGTAACGTGCTGGAAATTCTACTTTTGATACATCTCAGAACTAGCTTCCTACAAACCATGGCAGCTGTCGAACTCGAACCCGTCCCCACTTCGCTTGCCGTCTTCCCATCCTTCATCGCTCAATGAGGATTACAGTTGGTGAGGGGTTGGAAACCGGAACTTTTTTTTTTGATTCCGGCCCGGACTCAACTTTCTGCATATGCTAATCATGAGATCAAAATTATTCCAATCCCGACTCAGCTTTCTGCATATGCTAATCATGAGCTCAAGAATTGATGTTATATAGTTAAAGTAGCTAGAGAATAAACAGCAAGAGCGAAGTATTGAAGCTGTGCATATGCACAGCTTGAGCGAAGCATCGAGAAAACAGCATAATCACAGATCACGCATACTCGTATATCATGAATAGCAAGACGAGCGAAGATTATTCTACATATGCTTAGCATATGCACAAAACATGTGAATCATGAACTCAACTTGTGACATGCTCATCAACAAGCTATCGCTCACGTTATTCTCATCAGATTTTTCTCATGCATTTTCTTCTTCATTCTCGTTGTTCAGCTCATGATTTGCATCATCACTTTTCTCGTTGTTTTCAACATTTGCATTGAACAAATCTTGAGTGAGCTGAGTTTCTTTTTAGTATATGCGCAGCATATGCGAACTGAAACTCTCATCTTCAAATCATTTAGTCAATCTGTCATCTCATTCGCTCAATTTTCAGCAGCGATGCTTTCGTCGTTCATCGATGTTTCTTTATGCTCAGTTGATGCTGTGCATATGCACAGTCGAGGCTTTGATAATCAGATGTGGTTTTATTTGTGACCTCGCTTAATGCTCTTGGCATATGCTTCGCATAGGGCCTGAGGCTTTTCCAACTCGACGTCAGATCTTGAATGTGCGGGGCATGTCATTTTTAAAGTTCAACCCGACGCCAAGAATCTTTTCCAACCCTCGGCTCAACTTTTCCAACCCCCTACCAGCTGCACCCCGGTAATGCTTATATCAATCTCTATAATATCTTACTATATTACTTCATGTTCTCATTCCTATTGCCGAGAAGCTGTTCTGTATCACACATATGGGTATCAGAAAGAATCGTTGCATATATAAAGTAGTAATGTACAATAGGACGGCTTTGAAACGTGTCTCGGTGACTATAAGCCACCGCTTCTGTCCCTCCACTTCTCCAACAATTCCCCATTAAAAGTCATGTCCAACATGGCCGTGCCGAACTCGTCAATGTCCGCGGGTTCCGCGTCGTCAAAGAGCCTCGCGCACTCGAAGCGCTGCAAGAACGCCACATTCCTTCCTAAGCACTGCTTCTCCCACTCGGTGGCGCTCGCGGCATTCCAAAGGCCGCTGCGGTTCGTGTACATGACGCCGCCGGGGCAGGCCGACCAGCGCTGCTGCAGCGCGGAGAAGACGGGGGAGAGGCTGACGGCGACGAGCCAGGTGCGGCGAATGCCCTCCGACAGGATCCACAGGTACCACTGTTGCTGCGAGTAGGTGGACGGCGTTGGCAGACAGCCGACAAGATGCGTGGCAGCGGCGTGGGTGTTTGACAATGCCTTTGCGGCCGAGTGAAAAAGCTCGCCGGCCCAGCTATCCTGGACGGCCATGTGGCCTTCGGCGACGTGGCGGGAGCGGATGTCGCCGTCGAAGAGGCCGATGATCTGGTAGACCATGAGCGCGTGCAGCCTTGTTAGCTGCGCGAACAGGTCAACATCTTGCTCCCCTCCGTCGGCCCACTCCTCCGCGCCAACCCTGTCCAGAACAGCCCCGTTCTCCCGGAGTAAATCGTTCGACCTGTCCTCTACAATTTGAAGGACGATGTCCGTGTTTGCGGGTGTCCGATGGATATAGCTAGCCAGCGTGGCATACGCGACCTGCACGCACGCCGGGGAGTTCGCACTGTACAGACAGGGATGGATAAAAGGGTTGCTGCCGGTGGTGACCCAGCGTTCGAACCAAGACTGCAGCACCGCCACGTACTTCTTCATCGTCGCTTTGCCAACTGGCATAGCGGCCGAGGTGTCCACTCTATGGGATATCCTCCACGTCTCGAGCGCAAGGAACCAGTCTGCCCTGGTCGCCGGCGCACTGGGCGTTTGAATGAGAGACGACGGGGCAGTGAAGTCACTGTCCATGAGTGGGAATGCCAGGTCCAACATAAGGTCGTCTGCAAGGATCAGGTTTGCGGTGCGGGAGGATGTGTTGCCTGCAACCTCGGCGAGCAGTCCATCCTCCACTCTCGGCACCGAGCCTCTCAACGCATCCGACAGCAATGGCCGAGACGAGGAAGCTGCTCTGCTTCTCGACGGCGGATAGACGCAGGACCTGCCCCTATCCGCGCATCGTGCGCACGACGGCATCTGCCGACCGCATTTCCGCTTCGACCTTGCGCAGGCGCTGCAGGCGTTTGATTCCGCGTGCGTCGGCATGGTCGAAGGACAAATCCTTTTGGAGTCTTTTTCGGGGGCAGAACTGGCTCCCGATCTTGTCCGCGGCGGAAGTCGAGAGGAATACTGTAGGCGCGTATTTGTCATCAGCTGGGTGCGTCCCCATGTCCATTGGGCAATCGCCCGCACGCTAACCCGAACGGCGGAAGCCTAGTCCGCAATATAAAACACCTCCATTTCTAGGGGATCAATATTGAGGACAAAGAGCCTCTTATTGATGAGGCAAGATGGTTTGATGATATAGAGGCATCTGGAGTTGCAGTGCAGTCTTTATCGGCCATGCAATCGGCGGGTGCTTCTACTACACCATGGCCATACTACTTCGCCACATTTCCATTACGGGAAAAGATATCTCTCTGCCCTGAAGAAACGACAATGTACTCCAAGTCACACCCTGAATGCATTTTGTTTAGGAGACCGCGACGGACCAGAGCCCACCGACATGTAGTAAAGCGGACCCGAACTTGTGCGCGGGCTAGCTCTTGGGACTTCGCACGGATGCCGTGAGGTGGCTCTGAGTATGTATATAAGAAGACTCCAACGCAGACTTACAATCCATATCATAATTCAGTACTCTGCTTTGCATCCCACACCAAATTAAAATCACTCAATATGTCCGTTTACGTTATTACTGGGGTGTCGAAGGGAATCGGGGTGAGTCTGCCTCATGCCGTGTTATGTATTGCTTGTGCTTAATTCAGCGTAGTTCGAGTTCGTCAAGCAGATCTCGGAGGACCCGAAGAACCCAGTCGTCGGTCTGGTCCGCGACAAGGCTGCGACCGAGAAGAAGGTGGCGGCAGAGCTGGGCGACCGTTCCAATGTCCACATCCTCCATGCAGACCTCACCAGCTACGCCAGCCTGAAGCAAGCCGCTGCCGACACTGCCAAGATTGTTGGCGAGCGTGGTATCGACTACCTGGTTGCCAATGGAGCTTTCCCGTCCCTCTTCGACGCCTATGACCCCATCGGCGCATTGTAGGTCTACTTCCCTCTGGCTACTGTCCGGGCTGGTCTGTGGTTAACGCTATGTATTCAACAGGGGCGACAAGGTCGAGGAGCTGGAGGATGTTTCATTGAAGCTATTCCAGACCAATGTCGTCGGCAACATCCACCTCTTCAACCTCTTCCTCCCTCTTGTCATGAAGGGCAAGGTCAAGAAGGTCATCACCATTTCCAGCGGTCATGCCGACCTCGACTTGATCAACGATCTCGAGATTGAGATAAGTGCTTTGTATTCTGCCTCCAAGGCGGCCATGAACGTCATTGTGGCCAAGTTCAACGCGCAATACAAGAAAGACGGTGTGCTCTTCGTGAGTATCAGCCCGGGAGCGGTAGAGGTGGGCCACTATGTGAATGGTACGTATCCCTGTCTTCAAGATTGAAACATCTGGATATTTTACTAATGCAGACCCACAGCCACTCCAGAACAGATCCAAGGCGTGATGGGATTCATGGGCAAGCTTTCAACCTATGCCCCTCACTTCAAGGGCCCAACCCCTGTAGACGAAGCCATCCGAAATATCAGGTCGACCTGGGAGAAGGCCAGCATCGACAGTGGGTACGGTGGTGCATTTATCTCGCAATTTGGAAACAAGCAGTGGTTGTAAACCTAGGGTCCAGATCCATTACACCAGATACACTTATTGATGTAGGTGTACGCTACACGTACATCCACGTACACTCCACGAGACCAAGTAATATGTCAATAAACTCAATTTCAGATGTCTATTGATGTAGTTGATGTAACTAGGTGTACCAAGGTTCGATTTGCTTCCCTAAGTAAGTACTCCCAGGCTTCCGGAAGGGTTATAGAGTAAGACGCCGCCATTACCACCACCGCCACCACCGCCACGCTCAACAAGCAAGGGGAGACGCGTGTAATCTGAGACGCGTATGGCAGGGCCACCTTAGCACCGTGCAATGTTTCCGCACACTACGAGCCCCAGCTTTCGATATAGTTACTCCCAGCGGTACCGCCGAAATATGGCATTGATCTCTCGTGAAAGCTCGGCATGGTTTGACTTGTTCAATGCAGCAAGTGTCAAGCCAGAAGTACTGCAGGTCATCCATCGCGTTTGGCTTGTTTCTGCGCAGAATTGAAGCTTGTTCATAGCCACTCTTGCTCTTGCCAGTACCATCTATCGGATCTTTGAACATCACCTCTTGATTCTCAACCCAAGGGTGCGACAGTATTGCTTCAGGAGGGATCGTGTCATTGCTAATGAGGTCTCTCGTCAGGCTGAACTCGCCTACATTGTTGCACTGCAACAAACGCATACCGTCTCAGTCCGCAAGGTGAAGGCGGCGGCGGCGACGGGCGGCTGTGCGCCAGTCTCGCTACATATATCAGTGGACTATGCGCGAGATATTAACGACAGCTTGTCTCAAAACTAGGTATCAAGCTATAGTTATAAGCGAGGACAAGATTATGGTAACTCATTAGCTGTAGGTTTAGACCCTATACCAATACAGGAGCTAAACGATATAAGTTAAGTTACATTACACTAAGATAGTTATGTGAGAAATGCGGGCCCCCTTGAGCGCGTATAGAAACGACCAGGGTTGTATCGAGCTAACTAGAAGGTACCGATTGACGTAGGGGGGCTGACAGTATCCGTGCCCCCCACTTTCGCTCATATAAGCGATGACCGTATTCAAGCAGCTACATATCTTGCCCAGATCGCTAGCTTAGTGATTTCATAGAGGCAAGCAAGCCTCATTTGGGACACCTTTCCTCTCTTCTCTTAGAGAAGCTTCTCGACCACACCTCGAGGTGCATTCCGCTTACATGGAGTTCTTCAAGGGTTAGCCAATATGTCTTAGTAGTGCCACTCTGCGATGTCCAAGATAAAGAGATGCGTCATTGAGATGACGGGTATTATTGATGTGAAGTAGCCAGAAGTGGGGATTAAGAGAGCAAGATTGCTTGTGAATTGAGCGGTGACTGGAACAGAAACCAATGGCTTGGTAAGTTTCCTGCGGTCCTGTGGTGATTGCTCTTTTCGACGTGATTTCGGCTTCTAGGATAGTTCTTCACATACTGGGAGCCTCATTCTAGTGCACGGTGAAGAAACCACGGAAGTGTGCTTTTTGGTCATTGATTGGTCTCTCAGGGAAGGAGATGTTGGCAAAGGAATATATATATCGTTCATTCACCGGTCAGCTTAAGGCATCTTGTTCCTTTTTGGTAATAATTGAGTGACTATCCTTGCTTCTCCTTCTTTTCTTGATTCACAATGCAAAATATTGGACCATCGAGGTATAATGCGCTATAAGAAGTATGTTCCCTCACAGCTGTCAAAACCTTCTTACACAAATGATATTGACAAGTGTCTTGCGATTATTTGATCAACATATCGTTTGATTCAATACAAACCAACCACACAATTTGAGTCAACTACTTTTAATACCCATTCGCCCAAACCAGAATCGCGTCTTGTAGAAAGCTCTTTTCTATAATTTTCAAGAAATAATTTGGAGAGACTTCCCAGACGACCATGTGTCTCAGGGTCGCGCTTTACCATACCTGCAACCACCGACTCGGATGGGTCTGGAGACCCTGCGATCACCCTCTTCGGAAATCCTTAGCCCTTCCAAAGCCCAGACAACCCCACAAATTCATTCCTTGCGGCGAAGGTATCAATGCCGGTCTTATCGCATTCAAGAATCCCTGGTCGGAATATAGAGCCGACGGAAAGGCGTGTTCGTACTGTGCATTTAAGATGAGGAGGGAAAGGGCAGTGCGAAGGGAAGAGAAGAGGGCTTCGAGGGAGAGACTGAGAAGTGAAAAATACCTAAAGGCTCTGGCATTCGCTTCAGAGAGAGTGCCGCGGTGGGAGAAGGCCTATGGAGAATAAACGTATACCTGGGCTTGTGCATAATGCGAAGTACAGGGAAACGCGAGGCAGCTCTACCGTACGTCAAGAACAGGAGGCTGCGGCGCACCTAGCTTTTTGAGAAAAAGCGTTTCAAGGGAAAGGCCGTGAACGGTAAAAATTAGGCCGGAAGAGCTTCTGAGGATCCGAAAGTTTATTGTCCTGAAGCTGAGCTCGATCGTTGGAGCTGAAATAAGCGCACCATTGGTGAAAGGCGTAAAGGAGCTGGTTTCAACACGGCCGAGCGGGAAGGGAGAAGAGAGGCTAGATTAGGAGAGCCCGCGACACCGGAGACTAGCAAACAAAAGGACCCAACACAAGATACTATCAAGCAAGATTGGCTAGGATATGTATTTCAAGAACAGTCCTTTGCGAAACACAAGGCTGCAATGGAGAAGGCTGCAAGAGAACACGATGCAGAGAAAAGAAACGTCGAAAAAGGGTAACCCGAAAAGGTTACGAATATTAGCGCCGAGAAGGAGAATCCTCTCAAGTGCGGGGTTCCAATTGCACAGGCTACAGACAACAAGCCTGCGGCGGTAACATCTGAGAAAGAGGATGTTGGTGGAAGAAGTCTTCAGCAGCAGACAAGTTCAGAGTCGGAGTCTGCAAGTCCTGAGACTGAAACATCGGGACTCGTGGACAACACATATGCTGAGAAGAAGGGAGTGAAGGAAAATGGAAAGGTAAAAGGAAAGATGGCAATGAAGAAAGACAAAAACCACCAAGCTGCAAAAGAAGAAGCCACGAAAGACACAACTATACATGGAAAGGTCGTAAGAGATGGCGCTACAACTGATGCCAACAATGAGAGGGTTAAAGTCCATTGCCTATGCCCCTGGCAATGTACAAATCATAGTGGCGCAGAAAGGCGTTTCGTAGAAAAACCTAGGACAAGTTCCTGCAGATAATCTATAGCAACTTGAGGATTCTGGTTTGGGAAGGAGATGAATAGACCATAGTACCAACAGAATATATAGAAGGCGCAGGGTAAGGCCCGTGTAAGTCAGTTTCCGTTTTTGGTCAGACTATCAGTTCAACAGTTGAGCCATCAAGAATTGGGTAAATTGATCTGCATATCGCATACTTGCTTCTCAAATCCATATGCCGTTCCCCCTTTTCCAGATCTTCCAACGCTCACAGCCGAATCCCAGAAGCTTCAAGTCTTTCATACGGGATAAAGGCACAGAAACAGAAACCGAGCGCCCTGGGTTTCCATTTTACTATCTTCCTACAATGTCTAACAACTCCCATCACCACAGCCACTATTCTTCTACCAAGAATCTTTTGTCCCCACACGCCGAACATATACCCGACAGTACCTTGAAGGTATCTTTGTTATAGGGGTTCCATAGGTTTCGAGGTTGACAAGAATTGAATGGATCTTCCTCTCCGAAATTCTCGTCCTCTTCTACATACGGTTCGACATAGGCGACCTTCCTAATGATATGTTTCGGGCTTGATCCTACTTCGCAGTGCACGAAAAGATCTTTCTTGTGATGGCCGCAAGAATATTTGACTAGAAGGAGAGAGTGTTAGCAATCCTTCGTTAAGCCACAAACTTCGGACTATACGGTAGGGTATCACAAGTCTCTACAACTATTTACAAAAGGAGAGTTAATTCTGAAACTATGCTTACCTTCCATATCGTAGCACATGTTCTCGAGATAGAGACAATAAAATATTTGTGGAAATGGAAAGAATATTCGAAGCGTTTTTTCTTCGATTAATCTCTTAAAGAAAAAAGGGGTAGGTGAAAGTGGTCTGGCAGATCGATTTGCGGGATGGTCGAAGGTACGAAATATTGTCTCTCGGAATGTTGTAATGTAAGATTATGGAAAAGGAAATGAGTGGAGCTTTATAGAGAACAAACAACTGGAAATTTGGCTAAGAGTCACCGAAAATATGAAAGAGGAGAACCGAGTAGGGAGTCATATGGGACAATCGACGAGGTGAATTGCCACTGCTTATTGTAACAGAAGGAAAGAGACATGCAAGCCTCATTTCAATTCAAGAGTCGGAGTAGAAGAACTTCACACCATTCAGGTTACACATACGCTCATATCGAAAGTTCAAAGTCTTCCCTTTCACATGATGACATGGTGAGACATCATTCCTCGTTTGCTATACGCCAACTCCAAGGTACAAGCTCCTGGACATCCTCGCTTTCGCATGCTAACAAAAACCAAACCACAGACCGAACTCTCCCACTCTACCACTCATACACGCCAAACCCTAAAATCACTCCTCCAACCCCCGCCACCACCAAGTCCGCGAATTCTCAAGCCGAAGGTCAAAAACCATCAAACCACCCCCGTCTCAAATAGTCAAATACCAATCCTTACACTCCGAGCACGCTTCCTCAAGGTATATTTTTTTGCCTTCGCTTGAAACAAGATGCCCTGAAGAAGGACCATTTTGTTCTCCACAATCCACTTTTTTGGTGGAATGAACATGGCCGCACGCCCAGTAGGTGGTGTCCGTGCGACAAATTTTTGCTGGGCTTGAGGGGTGATAATAATGTTGAGGAAGTGATATTAGTAAGTTTCTGAGCTGTATAGGTGTGCGGGCGATTGAAGTTACGTCTTGTAAGGAGACGTATTGTAGTAGAGGTATTTCAAATCTCGGAGTCAAGTCTTTGAGTTTTTGAGGAGAATGAAAAAAGTCCCTGGAGCGAAGGGAGAGGGATTTTCATAAGGGGAGGTATAGTCAGAGGAGTCAGTTTTTATGTATTCATATGGTGAAGGTGAATTACGTATCGAGTCATTGAGTAGACGTGAAGGATTCAATGCTAACATTCATCAGGGAATCCTGAAGTAAATCCAGAACCACCTTCACTCCGATCAATTAGCTTCATAATTGACCGAGTGAGTAGAATTAAATTATTCCCTATGCGTCTTTCTTAATGTTTCTTGTCATACATTATTTTTGAAAACGTGAGTCTATAAACAGAGAGCGACATGCATCAGCGAACCTTTTCGATAACCAATCCTAGTTTTATGGATTTGGGTATTCCTCGCATTCTCCTATGGTAAACTTATATCGTCAAGCATACTCAATGTTGGGGTCTCGATATAAAACAAAAACTAAAGCTCCTAATCTCACCAGCCCGCCATATCATAATGCATGCAAACAAGATTCAGAACACTTTCTCAGAGTTTCACGTTCAACCCCGTTCAAGATGCAGACTGTGTGCAGGCATCACAGTTGGAAGCAACCGGGATCTCAACATCCGGGCCATCTTCTTGCTCGGAGGTAGGACCATTTCCAACCTGGATCATCTTAGGCGCGCTCTTGTGGCCGCACTCGTAGATTAAAACGGCGTAGTAGCGGTACATCTTGTTATCTAGGACTATGTTAGCGTGAAAAGGCGTTGTTCGAAGAAGAGGGAGACATGCATGCCGTTTGGTTCGAAGTTCTCAAGGATAGGAATCGTATTTCATGAGTGATGTGGACGTGGTGCGAGGGAAACTGTGAGAGTCGCGTGATTAGGATGGAGGATGTGTGTATCGGCTTTGTGCAAAGACACTTGCAATGGTGGACGACAGGCGTTTGGGGTTTTGGGTGGAAGAGAAATCCCAGAGCGAAGGGAGAGGGACTTTTATAAGGGGGAAGTGTAGTCAGAAAACCTAGGATTTAGGTATTCATAGGGGGGAAGCTACAGTATCAAAGGAGTCATTGTATGGTGTGAAGACATGGTCCCAACTTTCAGCTAGTAAGCGAAGAGTTCATTAACTCCGTACTACACGCTTGTGGATGAAGGGAGAAAGAAACTGAAGACTCAACGAAGGCTGAGGTACTCAAAAAATCAAGGTTGAATCGTGCATTCGTATGGTGGAGATGCAGTACGTATAGAATCATTGGATGCATATAAAGAAGCCAATACTAATAGTCAAGAGTTATACAAGGAAAACCGACCCGCATCTGCAGACAACTTCAACCATAAACCTATGAGAAATTATTTTGAGGAAACTGTTAAATTTTACCATCGCAAGCTTTTCTGTCAAAAACTTCAAAAGAATATCTTGACACCGAAATCTAAGAACTACCAACATTCCTATGGGAATTCTCCAAGATTTCACCCATCATGCAGACACCACCAAAGCCGCAAGCCCGAAGTCCCCCCCACGATTTCCCACATGCAAGGTCCTTCAAAAGACAGCATCATCCTCCACAATCGTCACAATTGTGGCCAACGGGTACCACAACATCCGGGTCATGTTTGTGCGCTGAGGTAGGACCAAGGTCACATTTCTCAAATTCCCGCGGGCCCTTGTGGCCGCACCCGAATTGTATGATGATATAGTAGCACATGTTGGGAATTCTGATGGTGTATTAGTGAGTGAAGGGGGAGAAAGGGGAGGGTAATAGGGGGGCCCGCTTACGTGAAGGTCTGTTACGGCTGTGAGAACTGAATTTGTGAAAGGTGATGATTTACAGGTTGAAGATTGAATGTTTGGCTTTGGGGTTTCTGGGGGATAAAGAAAAAGAGATGGTATTGTAGCTGAGGGAAAGTGAGGCCTTCGTACCACTCGGGGTTATCCAAAAACGATAAGTCGAGTCATGAATAAAAGAATGAGTGAGAAATGCTAATTTTACTTTTCTAATTTTGAAGGAAAGATTACATAGTGAATAGGCATAAGAAGAGGTGTTAAGAAGAAGGTAATCATCTTTTGTTTGTTTCAGCCAGAAGCAGTCTTTCTCATAAGTATGGAGGAATATGTGACTAACGCTATATCCCTTATAGTAAAAAAATATCATCTATATAGAAATACCATATCCCTACACCCAAAGGTCACAACCCTCGGCTCCTTCTTCCTCTCATAGGAATCATATATCTCATCAAGAACAATTGCCGCAAGCAGTCAGAGCACACCAAAAAAAATTTAAAAACCCCATCCCTACCACCGAGAAACCCCTCAACTCCCCGCCCTAAAACCTTCCTTACTTCCGCATCCATCCACTATGCAGCCAAACAAGCGTCACACTTCACAGGAATCGGGAATCGTTGATCCGGATCTAGTTGATGCCCAGAGGTAGGACCCAGATCACATTTTCTCAAGCGTACGTTCCTCGTAACCGCACTCCTCGTAGATTATGACGGAGTAGAATCACATGGTGAATTAGTTGATAGGGGTGTCAGTGTACAAAAGCGATCTTCGAAAGCGAGGGAGATATGCGTTTTATTTTGGTATGAAGAAGGTGTTTTTATTAAAGGTTGAGAAGGATGTCATTTTTGAAGACTGGAAGATTTTGCCTTAAATACTCTAAGGGATCGTTGAAGAAAAAGAAAAAGGGCATTGCAGCTGAGGAATACAGGCTTCTTATATTATTCAAGACTGGGTAGAGAGAACATGGCAAGTCATGAGGTGGAGGTGAAGAAACGGTAGGTGGATTTGTGGGAAAGGGGTTGAAGACAGAGGTATAATCACTGGCTATCTGGTTTAGGGAAGAGATCGTGCATTGAATCATTAGAACTCTCTTGAAGAGCAAGAAATTCCTACATCTCAACCATTCTGATTCACAGGAAATTCCTAATACCAGTGATTGCGTTCTTTTCATTGATTACCCCTTTCATCAGAAATTCACAAACTCACCCAAAACCTTATCAACCCACCACGAACCACGATCTTCAACTCATCGAAATCCCTCAGAATAGAGAAACAGCACTACTTTTTTTTTTTTTTTTTAATTCTTACTCGATTCAACACCCATTATGGGCCTATGCGAGATTCTATATACTGTAGCGGGCGCTGCGCTAGCGCAGCGCCCTTTCCGCATCAAAAACCGCTTCTTTCTGCGCTCTATACTATAACTGTTCCCAATGCGAGAACTCTATGAGCCTGAAACAGCACTACTGCTTATTCAAAAGCTACAAAAATAAAAGCGGAAAGTCATACTCGAATTATCAGTCAAAGATATGAAGACAAAAACATTTTTTACTATTTTTTATAAGAAATTTCCTCAGCCATCGTAAAATCATAAAATTTACCTTTTACCTCTTTTACCCCTTTATAAAAATTTAACCAAAAGAGCAATGCTAAACCGCGAAGTAAATTAATGACTTTTGCGTCGTTTAGGGGAAGTTCGTAGGAAGCAGTAAGTGCCTCATCTTTCCTAATATCCTAAGCATTTTCACGGTTAAACTTTCGAACCCAGCTCTCGAAAACAAAAGGAGAGGCAAAAAGACCAGACAAAGCTACCAGAGTATCACGAGGTATTTGTAACAGTTCATTATTCAAACAAGCCTCGCCCCCTTCATTGTATTTCTTAAATCGTCCCCTTCCTTCCACCATCAAGTCCATCACGAGCTCATTCCCCTCATTCAGCCATCCTCCGAACCCATCTATCCCTTCCACCACCCACCTACTCATCCACCTAAACACCACCCAAAATGCATGCAAATCCCATTCAACCCCTATCTTAAATAACCCCCTAAAAGAGCAAAACTATTTAATCCGACACATCCTACAATCTTCTGCCAGCTTCTTGAACACATCGGCCCCTTGTATGTGCGTTGAGCTCGGACCGGCTTTGCATTTCATGAATTGCCGGCTGCTGTGGCCGCATTGGTATATTGATTCGATGTAGTAGCACATTTTGAGAGTTTGAGGGAATGTTGGTTGGTGGAAAGGGATTTGGGTGGTGAGAGGGAGGCTTGGTTCAGGAGAGGGGTTTCAGGGTTGAGTTTGGGGTTGGGGTTTAGATGTGGGGATCGA
>JAABUP010005223.1_pt1 | contig 20081 bp, 22 predicted proteins | sample 5559201 | NCBI WGS metagenome assembly JAABUP01 (sample SAMN10711887, study PRJNA513373) | rock metagenome | isolation source: Antarctica rocks | place: Antarctica
CTTCACCGGCGTTTTGCAGCGCAACAGCGCAGTAAATTTCGAATGCGGACGTGATTTTTCTAAGACCGGGGGTACCAAATGCGTATGCAAATTTGGCGTCCTATGAGCGTCCCATGGCCGTCCCACGGGCGTCATACCCCACTCACCCCAGACCCCTGATACTTTTCCGGTCTAGCACAGAATATGGTCAACCTTCACCCAACCTGTCACGGCATCGAAGCAACATGACGATCAAAAACGCTCAGCGCTATGAGCAATGAATCAGTCGAAAATCATAGGACAAATCTGGAGTTGAAGGTCGTTGGGACATCTGAAACGAGTTTTTGCAAAGCTCTTGCAGACTTAAGAGGATTTACATGTGAACAGGTGGAGTCCTGAAAACTCAAAGACATGCGCTGGCAAAAGCCTCATAATTCACCTGATTCATTCCTGCAGAGGCAAGTCTGCGAGGCTGATCTAGAGACGCTTCAGAGCAGGATTGCTACTGTACTAAGCAAAGATCCCTCATGCGCTGCGGCACACGCTCCCTCTGTTTTAGCCGGCAAGCAACGAAGTTTGAGAGATGTTAGCAACTATACATTGCAGCTGACACAGACGAGCAGCTCAGAACGTGCAGCTATACAAACTGGATCGCAGGCAGGCAAGTTCGCTTGTGACATTTTGTTGACTCGTTGGCTGGTAACAGCATCCCACATACCTCATGATAGGCATCTACACAGGGAGCTACCCCGCTATTGACAGACTGCTGGCTAGGAAACAAGCCATTAGCAAGTTGCGGACGCTGAAGAAGGTGTCAGGGAGCCCAAGCCACAGCAGTGATGTCATTGATGCTTGCTATCATGCAAGGCAGCCTCTTGCTGCCGATAAGGTTGCAGCTGCTGCTGTTGCAGAATTGAGTGAACCACCAGACTCTGCAATCTGCGTTGCAAGATCTGCCAGCTCTAAAAACATAGCAGACTTAGTTCAGCTCTTGAGATGCAGCCACTTCAGCCAATCTAAGCAGCACATTGCATCTGAGGTTGCACACAGGCAATATGTCCATATCAAAGCTTGGCGGCAGCAGCGGCATGATGCGGCAGTGACAGTACAGAAGTATGTGCGCTGTTTCTTAGCAAAACAGCTTGTACTGCAGCTGCGTTGCATCAGGAAGCATACAGGACAGCGCCAGCAGCGCATGCTTATCACCTGTCTACAAATGTGGAGACGGCATGTCTGCAGTCTCACAAACTTTAGGTAGGCTTTTGCTGACATCAACATTTCAGCTGTACGATGATTAAAATTGCTTGGAATACAGTCCGATCTGCTGTGCAGAGCAAGGGTTCGTGAACGCACTTTGCGGTACGGTTTGGGACAGCATCAATACTTGGGCAAGCAGTTTGATGGAGACAGCATATTTGGCTCTGAGGGGAAGGCAGTGATGGCCACAAAATATAAACAGTGGCGTATCATGGCAGTTGTACACACGGTGGCAAATGTACACTGTACGCCCAGCAGTATGCCTTGATGAGCAGCTCCTCTGATGTGAGCGCTTAGTCAGCAATTGCGCCATTTTTTTGCTGTTGCAAAAGCATTCAATACACATGTCCTAGGCATGCATGAAACTCCCAACATTGTCATTCACTACCATGGGCACAGCAACTTCTTTTGCTTTTTCACTTCCATATAGTTCCACCAGTGTCAAAGCAAATTCTAAGGCAGTGCCAGGCCCTCTGCTGGTGACCAGGTTGCCATCCACAACGACCCGTTGTTCAGCAGCACTGCATCCCGAGACAGTTACGTCAGGTGAGTGCTTGCATGTGCATTTCTTCTGCACAGCACTTTTGGACTTGGTAGATCGCACCTGCTGTCAGTCAGCTTACTTACGAAGGCCGGATGTGCTGTTGCTTTTTTGCCTTTTAGCAATCCATGTGCCTCAAGCACAACTGCAGGCGCTGCACACATAGCAGCATATGGCTTGTCATCACTTTGCTGCTTTTGCAGAAGGTCACGCAGGTCGTTGGATCGCTTCAATGCCTCCGATCCTGGAGCTCCACCCTGCGTAAAGGCGAATAGAAGGCCGTGCCCACCTGCCGGTGACAAGCAATGCTCATGCATACATGCTTCAGACCTCACCGGAAGGACAATCAGGTCAAACTGCCTCTTAGCTGCATGGCTTATCAGCTCGTCAGCAACAATCTTGACATCTCGAGAACATTTTACTGTCAGATCGGACTCAACGGATGCTACGGTAACGGCAGCTCCTGCTCTTCGCATGACATCTATGATCGTTACCGCTTCCATTTCCTCGGTTCCATTGCCGAGTGGAACTAGCACTGTCTTTGTGGCTGAAACAGTCATAGTCAGACCGGATCGAGAGCAAACAATCCTGTCGCGTGGCGACTTTGCGAGGACACCTTTGAACGATACACTGCGATACTGCAGTCCTTGACGCAGCGCAGTCGGGCTGTGCGCCCTGCCTTGACACCGGGTAGTGTTTGATACAGGTAGACCATGCACCACACAGCACGCAGATCTGAACCTGGTCTGCATCTTGTATTTATGACAACCTTAATCTTTGCAAGTTCAACAGTCGCTCTGGTCGCACAACCTATGGCGGTGAAACTCGCTGCTCTCAGTCTAAACCTAGGTCTCCCAACCAGCAACCAGCCTATCTTGCGACGTCAAAGTTGAGGGATTGAAACACTCACACAAGTTACAACGCATCAGCACATCTCTCAAACTTTATTGCCAAAGGCAGGAATGCTTTGAATCCCCTGCAAATTGCCATTCTCTGACAGGACAGGTTGCGGTCTCTCAGTGCTGAAGCAGCTGTCGGCGCCTGAAGTGTATTCTGCATGGCTTGGGACCCACTACCATGGATGTGTAGTCTGCCTCAGGGAATGGATCAACCAGCTCTACCTCAAAGTTCCTCAATATGACAGACAGGATAGTTTTGATTTGCAAGTAAGCAAAGTTTGTGCCCATGCAACCATGCCGGCCGCCACCAAAGCCAATGAACGAGAAAGGCTTCTGCATGACATACATATCCAGTCAGCACAATGGCAGACATGCAGCTGTGGCTGTAATGATGCCATGCACAAAGCTATTTGTGATGATGCCAAATTATGCCACTGTGCAAGCAAAATCATGCAGACAGAATGCCAGATGACATTGATGTACGCATTGCAGTGTGGTGCGAACACAATGCTATGAGCTGATGTAGAGCGGCAGAGCTGCATACTGGGCATGCAAAGAGCTGTGGACAGACACCTTGACGTTGGGATCCTGCTTGAACCTGTCAGGTGAAAACCTGTTTGGCTCCGGAAAGACAGAAGGCAGGGTATGTCCGAACGTTGGTGACGTGGCAGCTATATGACCCTGCAGGCAATCATAACAGCTTTTTGGAGCACCCACATAGGGTCTTAAAACAATAGCTTGGCAAGTCAATATGAAAGTCATGATGCTGTGCCCGCCTGATGTCATTCGATCCATGACCGTCTGCAAGTCATGCAAAATGCCCATGATTGTTCAAAGCCACGTTTTAATTATTGCTGATATGCATATCAACACAGATGCGCTGGTGTGAGTTAGACTGTAAAACAGCCTTGACACACAATTGATTGAGGCAGTGCAGAAGCTAATGACCAAGGTATCTCCTGTTGTGTGGAGCGTCCATGATCATCAGAAGCAGAGGAGGTTTGTACCTTTGGTACAATGTGAGTCTTGCCAGAGCTGGTAGTCACTGCAAAGGATTTCTTGACTTGCCGCAGGAGCAGGGTGAGTGGTGGGTTGATGCGCAGAGCCTCTGTGATGTTACGCTGCAGCACCTCCATGTGGTTCAGAGCTTCCAAACTGATCTCTGAGCCAAACTCACTCATGATACGCTGCTGCTCCTGCTGTGCAGGCTGCAGACCCACTTCCTGTATATAAGGGACCCTTCTCAGGCTGCACACTTTACTGCAGTGTTCTGTGACATTTGTGTGTCACAGCATGAGTGAATGCTGCTTGTTTGGCAGCCTGTTGGAGTGAGGGCGGACACTTGACGACATCTCTTACGGGAAACTCATACGTGCAAGCTCAGAAAGTGGTTGCCAAATTTGGATAGCACACATGCAATTGATTGCACTTGTGGCCCACAGCAATGTAGTTGGCAGTGCATGGGGCAGCTGCTGGGCACACATGAGGTGCCGCAGGTTGCAGTGTTAGGCCTCTTGCCTGATTTGCCAGCATGGACAGCAATGTCCATGTGCATGTGACAGAGGAGGTATGCTGTCCAGCAAAGAGCACAGCAATCAGCATGCCGGTGATCTCCTCATCGGTTGTATACCTGCCGTTGTAGGCTAGCTTGTACTTGCTGTCAATGAAGACCTGTAGATCAGCGCACATATGAGCACATGCCACATTGCCAGCAGACGCACAGCATGCTCTAAAGTGCTCAGCAGTCACGGTGAGCAGCATTGCCATTGTTGCGGTCAAGCAGCAATTGTGAACTTTTTGCTGGCAATCTCAGCACAGCAAAGGCATGGGCAAAACAAATTGGACTGCACTGTTGCTCGCATTTGATGTGTAATGGAGTGAGACTCACTTGCAGCATGTCATCTTCTGAGCTGCCAGTTGCTCGTCGCGTTTCAATGATCTTGGCAAAGATCCTGGCTAGTTCTGCACGTGCCCTGCAAGACAGGCACGTTTCATGCTGCCCTGCCCTGATGCTGCCCTGTCCTGATGCAGTCTTTGTAGAGAAGAATAAGCATTGTGGACTTGCAGGCTAGAAACAGCGGGTAGTAGTCTGCCTTGTGGCTAGCACGATGCATATGTATATCAATATGACACTGTATGGCAAACACCACCAGGAGTGTCCTGCCTGCTTACATGCATGCAGGGACCATGCGCCTGTTGACCAAGGCTAGCATGTTGAAATGCCATCAAGAAGAGCACCTGATGGAAAAAAGATTATCACCTGTCTCGTCGGTTGTGTGCAGGGATTGGCAGGTATGGTAGAAGCACCGAAACTGGCAGCATTCCCATGTCCAAATCATGGAAAAGAGCTGTCACCTGGGAGAACAGCTGTTCCCGCACCTCACGGCCTGCGTCGCATGCATCACTATGCACTCACGTGAAGCAAGGTCCAGCTGGCTTACCATAAGCCTGCTTTTTGGGGCATGCCAGACATCTGGTGCAGGCTCACTTGCTGCATTGCAACACAGCGTCCATGCATGCGCTGCAGGATGGCTGCTCACTCATTAAGCATGATGCAATCAAAAGCACGCATCTGCACTGCTTCTGCTTGCAATGCTACTTCCAGAGTGCTGCCTGCATAGCTAGCCATGCAGTGCTCCTGCAAAAGGGCGTGGCAGTACGGGTTGACTGATGTTGCATGCAGGAGGACGATCTCACCCATGAGGGTGCGGCTTGCTGTCATGATGATGAGCTCGGCTATCTTCTCAAACAGATCCACAGTTCCCTCCTGAGGCCATGACGCAAAGTAATCCTGCATGACAATGTCATGTCTGTCATCATTGTCTGCAGACCTCTTGCTGGCTCATGTCTTCATCAGTGGCTTTGAAAAAGAAGGGGGTGACATCTGTGCCAATTAGAAAGGTGATCTTTTTGTTCAGCACCGGAACTGTAAAAACCTCTCCATACTTCTTATACCCCTGCTCTAGAAGTTGCTTAGGTCCCTGATGCAGCAAAACGACCGTGAACGCGGGTTGACTATGAGCGCAAATCGCGAGATAGTTGCTATTTGCTGTCAGCAGCGGTGTTGCCGTGCAAATTTGACCTGCATCTCATACCTGAACGAACTTTAGCACGCCTCCGATGAACGGGATGCCTTCGAACACAGGCGGACTTTGGCTAGGTAGCCTGTTTGCTATAAGTCTGAGCACAGAGCACACCAAAAGGAATGCCAGTGGCAAGATGACACATTTGACCAAGAATGGTAGGTCATAGAAAGCGCTGCTGATCCCTGATGACATCTGACCGCACCAAGTACAGCAGCCGGTCACCTTTGTACCTGAAAGACGCTGGTGAAGAGCCCAAGCGAGCTGTAGTGTGGAGCGCCACCCGGTATCACAGTACCTGCGCGCAAGGCTGCAAGGCCGAGCCAATTTCAAGTGCGCACATTCAGCTCGCTCGTTTCTTGCAAAGTAATGGCTCTACTACGCCGTCAATCACCAGCCAGGTGCATGCAACCTGTTCATATCCAGGTACAAATGCCCCGTGAATGCTTGCTATTGTGGCAGGCAGAAGCTGAATTGTTCCTGTGCAGCATAACTTGGGGTCTGCATGACCCTTCAGAAGATCAGCTGTGAAGATGCACGTGCTTGCAGGGGACAGCAGCATGATGATCATACAGTACAACAGCCGCACCTTCATCATTGCCGCGCTGATAAGCCAGGCAGACCAAAAGTAAGGGCAGGTACCTAGTCATTTGTCCCTATAGCTATAAGTATTTGGTTCCAACCAAAGGTTCAGCCGTAGCGGAATGGTGCCAAAAAGCAAAAACAAAATTGTCAATGAATTTGCACAGCAAGCCTTTTATTATGTGTTCTTTGCGCACAGCATAACACAACACAGAGCAGCTCAGAAAGGTGGCCATGGCACCACACACAAGGTTCACATTCGCTGCGTAACTATATTCTTTTTGATATCTGATGTCTTGACGCTGTTTGAGGAGGTGCATTAGGCGATGGGCTGGGCGGTTGACCAGCTGACGGGCTGGACTGTGTCCCTCCACGTGATGCTGAAGGGCCTGAGCTTGATCTGAGGCCCACAGGCTCAACAGCATAGTCCTCAAATCCCAATGTTTCCATGGCAGCATATGCCGCTGCGGACTCTGCTTGCTTCCTTTGTTTGTCCAAGCCAATACCCAGCAGCTTGCCCTGAAGCCGCACCTTAGACTGCCACAGATTGCCACGCTTCTTGGAGACGTATGAGACCCTACCAAGGTCAGCATGGTTGACATTGTTCACCAAGTACAGCTTGTAGTTGCGGTAAGAAGAGAGATCGCGCTCTAGACCCATCACCTCCTGCACAACACTACTGTGGTAACACACATTGCTGAGATAGGCATGACAACATGTGCTGCCACTGGCAGAACCGGTCTACATATAAAATGCTCACCTAAGAGATTGCCCACTGGTAACCTCTAGAGGTGCAAGACATGCTGATAATCACCGAGATCCCAAAAAAGATTTGCCAGCACTCAACCAACAGGCATGAGACAGTGTTGTCATGAACCAGAGGATATCAGGATCTTGACAACACCCAAGCGTGATCAACCAGTGCAACAGGCAGGAGCCCCATTCAGTTCAAAAGAAAGTGCAAGAAAACAAATAAGAAGCACATCTGCAAAGTCAGGTCCACAGCACTGGTGCCAAGCCACTGTGCATGTGTGTCAACAGCGTCAATGCGCACACAGCAGTGCCAACAGTGCAGGCAGTAGTTAACACCTACACAAGCTATGAAAAGATGATGATTTGCATGCAGCTAGTACACATGTCATGATTTTTTTGGACACATTATGTACCTCTGCCAAGGTGATGACAAAGGTGCTGGCAGCCTGCAGGCCCCTGTCAAGGTAGATGGCGCCCACTAGAGCCTCAAAAGCATCAGCTATGACGTCCTCGTCCACTCTGCAAAGCAGCCAACAACATCTGAGAGCAGAAGCAACTTGCCACTAAACCGTTGAGTGCATCACATGTGACACCAGTGCCTGTGCAGTATGGCACACAGCACCATCAGAGACCAGGATTGCAATCTACTGAGAGATCACAGCTTTGATGGGGTCAAATACAACATATTCATTTACTTTGCAAGACACAACAGTATTGGAGATCTACGTGAGACTGCCTACTGAACAAAGCTGCCAATCCTCCAGCAGTAATGTCCTCATTCACTGTACAAGACACACAGCAATGTCTGACCTTAGACAACTTAGAAAGTGGGCAACAGCCACAGTATGTCAGCTATGACTCACATGCATCCAGTCTGCGCAGAGAAATCTGAGACATGCACAGAGACGTGTGTTGACAGCCAAATTCTGCAGTCAAGACAGCTGAGTAGACACACAGCATGAAGCATTGAACACATTTGCCCTGCTCCTCTGTCCTTGCACTATCGGGCTCAAGCCGCAACAGTGTAGGTGCACAACTGCAAGTCCCGATGCTTGACTCCTCAGCAGGGCAAGCACCAGCTATCATTTTACATTTCAACAGGCAAGCTAAAACTCTGAGTGCCTATGTTTGACTCCCAACAGGACAAGCACCAGCTATTGTTTGACTTTTCAAAAGGCAAGCTACAACTCAAATGAGTGGTGTGTACAACAGATACACATCTGTCGCTTAAGCAGCAGCAAGCGCGACAGCAGTGTCACAGACGCCTGTTACAGACGCCAAAGCTGTTACACAAGGCTCGTGCTCTGTCAGAAGAAGAGGGATTGGTTGTGCAACAGCTGGCGAGCAGCATGTGGCCCAAAAGGATCACAAGATGCTGCAATCCAGCCATCTTTTGGTAATCAATTCAGTTAAAGGTTCTGGTTTGGTTTATGTATTATGTAAGGTAGTTTCAGCTCCATTTTTGGCGTCCTACTTTCAGTGCTATACCAGTTCCATTTCAAAGGCCTTTTACCATGTGCATGCGTTATGAATATAGTGCATTTTCTGACAGCAGGCAACTAACAGTCCAGACTATCAGTCACAAGGGACTTGACACAAGTTGAGAGTCACCTTGCAGTGGGACGAAGGTATTTGAGGTTCTGCGCAATGTAGCTGGTCAGGTGAAGCTGATTTGCATATTGCACATGGGCTCGGTTAGATACCAGAGTGTTGGCTGTGTTGGTCATGGAGCCCTCATCATCCTTTGGGAATCTGCAGCAGCCAACAGCCACTTGTGACTACGGCAACCTTCAAGTTTGCTCAAGGACTGATGCCATGCAACAACACATGATCACAACCAGACAAGACATAAGAGCCCGGGGGACCAGCTGGCAATGAGCTAGACCATTTGTGGACTGAACAGGTGAGATGGCTGTCCAACCTGTTGTACACCCAAGATCTGAAGACCAGGCCAACAACAGAGTCACCAACCTGTTGTACACCCAAGATCTGAAGACCAGCCCGACAACAGAGTCGCCAAGAAACTCCAGTCTGTCGAAGGAGCTGGCCACAATCTGGTCTGTGGACACAGCAGAGGGTGCGGTGAGGGCAACACGGTACAGCTCCACATCGCTGATGCCCATGTCCACCAACATCTCTATCTGGTACCTCTCCAAATCTATCAGGGGGGTAGGCGACCGCCCTGCAAGCATGCACAAGCTGAACAATATGCATGCCACTGGCTGCGAAGCATGCATGTGTAGCAGCACACAGGGCGCACTGAAAGAGGGAGAACAGCAAGGGGGTGCAGGCAGAGGTGATGTGGGCCCCATGGACATGCGCGTCAAAACCAAGGGCAGCAGGGGGCTGCAGCACAAAGATGACTTGCCTTGCATCATTGTTCACACCTGACCCTAGGGTGAGTCAAAAGTGAAATGAAGCAAGGAACGCTAAGTAAAATGAAGCAAGGAACGCTAAGTGAAATGAAGCAAGGAACGCTAAGTGAAACGAATAAACAAATGAGCAATTGAACAATTGCATGAACAAAAGAATGATTGAATGCAGGAGTGAATGAGCCAAGGAATGAATCGGGCACGCTTGCCTGCTACATAGTTCTGCTGCTCAGCAAAGCAATGGCAGCACCATGCAACATTTTTGACACAGCAAATCTGACCTGGCCCAGGAGCAGTCACCAGCCATGCTCAATGCTACTTTCCTCTTGCAGTGCAATTTGTGGTGGAAATGATGCAGATATAGAATCACCTGTTGTTAGGTCATAGGTGGAGCCTTCAACAGGTTCCCTTTGGTGGTAAGACATGGCATGCTGAGCCAGCACCTTGCTTGCATGCACAGGAGGCACACGCTGCTGTTGTGACCGCCTCAGCGTTTTCCTGAACCAGTATGGCAGCAAGCGCCAAACTCGAAGCAGTACTTGCCGTACAGGCTCCCAGGCTTTGTGTATAGCCCTGCCTGCAGCCGATGGAGAAGCTGCTGAAGATGAGCCATCCTGACTAAAGGCAGCACCTGAGTCAGCAATGGTTGACGGCGTGTCTGATGATGATACAGCCTCATCAGCATCATCTGAAGTCTGTGTTGGGAAGTCTCGCAGGTTGACTCGTTTGGGCAAGCCTGACTCATGCCATAGGTAGCAAGGTACCTTCCTTTCGTCCTTACGGTCGGCCCAAGACATGCTGTAAGCTGTGTCTTGTCCTAGCAGGGTTGAGGATCCTGGTTCCGGAGCTGGCGGTCGCTTGGGCCTTTGTAGCAGAGCAGGCGTTTGATGCAATGTTTGCTGTGATTGTGCCTCAGGTAATTCCCTGGTGCTTGAAAAGGCATACTGTCTGGCTGGCTCAGACTGCTGCTGCCAATCAGACAGTGAAGAAGACTGATCTTCACCCAGAAGCAATGAGAGGCTCTGTCTGGTATGGCCATTTCTGCTCATGAACTGCTGCTGTCCCTCAGCATCTCCATTTGCTTCAACACTTTGATCTGCTGCGTCTGTACCTGCTGATGAGCCATTAGTGACATATGTGTCTGGCTGTGCATCTGTGCTTTGCTCTGCAGCTGAATATGTCCTGTCAGCAGGCAGGATTGCACGAGATTGCCAGAGCTGGTACTTCAGCTGGCTGGGATCACTCTCCCCTTTTGCAATGCGCTGCAGCTTGGACAGCGACTTTCTTTGCTTTCCAGGAGTCACAACTGCTGGCATATTCCCACTCTGACTGAGTCTTGAACTTGGTTCAAACTGGAACAAGACTGAGCCGTCTGCATTTTCTGCAATGACAAAACGTGGTGTGCAGCAGCATGTGTTGTGAAGCCAAGATGCACAAGTATTGAGCAATCAATGCACGCATACCTTCCACAAGAACAGTACCCTTCTTGAGGTATCTGCTCTTCTCACTTTCAGGTGCATTGCCTGCCTTGAAATTACTGCTGTCACCAACAGAGTTTAAAGTTCCTCCATCATTGGAAAAGCTTGTTTTCCGGTCCTTACCACAAACGGTCACAGAGAACGCTCTGGGCCTGCTGACACAGCATGACCTTGACTAGTGAAGCATGCAAATAACACACAGAAGGCCGGTGAAGGGATGCAATTTGTAAAGTACCGTTTGACTTTTTGGCTCCCTCCGAAGAGGTGTGTGGAAGGTGACAGACTTGCAGGCATTCGGCAGACGGCAGAGACGAAACCAAACGTAACGCACGTACTCGAGAATCGGCTAAACGCATAGGTTGCAATTATGCATGATTCAGGTCAACTGGCCGGCTCCAGACAGAACCCGGAATGATATGATTTACTCGCTCTGCGCGACAGTACAATCAGCTGTAAAGCAACATGCTTGCAACCGACACTGATCCTCGACCTTGGATGTATCTGATCCCCGAATGCTCATCCCCAAGTTCGTTTCCTGACATAGTCCCCAATTGGCAATGACAGAAACGTGCACCTCAATTGCAGTGATCATACCGCCCATACTAGCCATAGCTATAATGACATTGATGAGCCCAGCAAGGCAAAGCAGGGTCCTCGTTTACACGTTAAGCGTCTGAAAATGGCAAGTTGCACTCACAGCCATTTCATTCTTGAGCTTAGGCATTCATGCAATATTGTGCTCAGTGGCAGCACCAGCAGGTACAGCAGCTGGCTGTCAGCAATTGCCCTTCTTTTCATAATCAGGCAGCCATGATGGTGAGGTTGAATAACCAATTTCAGACATTCATATGTAGGTTTTGTATTAAGGTTTTGTACTGAACGGCCCCAGCTGGACCCAGCTTCAGCAGCAGGCAAGGGGAAGCTCTCAGTGAAATAACTGATCAGTAGCAAACTTATATCACAGCTGTGAGCGCATCGCTGCGCTTTCACTGAACATTTACACAGCCATGTCGGACGCTATCTCGCTAGCCTCCTCGCTTCCACTTCCTGTCCCAGCAAGCGAATCAGAGGAAACTTTCAGGCGTGTACCCTCCAAGCGACAAGGCTTAAAAAGCAACTCCAGTAAGAGTTCGAAGACAGAAAACAGCACGGAGAATGTGGTGCCCTATCAGGCCCTGCCGGTCCAGGGCCCACTCATCAGCCTGAATTATACACCAGCACTGGCTGTGTTGGAACCTGACCATTTGCGCAAGGAGGTAGGCAGGTGGCGGCAGTACGGCTTGTTTGTTGTGTGACCGTCTGATGCACCAGCAGGCTGTGGTTCAATAGCCAGTCCTTTTGAGCTCAACACAGAAGTGAAAACAGCTGTATACAGGAGTATGAAGCTCGCACCACCAAGGTCCTCCTGGACTACAAGGCCAAACTGCAGGAGAGAACAAAGCACCACATGGGGTATGTTTTTGCAAGCTAAACAGCAGAGCATAGATGCATGGCTCCTACTGAACATGTGTCATCAAGTGTATCACAAGGTTGCTGTGTGCTGCAGATACCCCTACAACCTGGACTTTGATTATGGTGCCCTAGAGGGATTACAGAAGTTCAGCATCAACAATCTGGGAGATCCATTCATTGAGAGCAATTATGGTGTCCACTCTAGAGAGTTTGAGGTGAGGGCTGAGTACCACAACAATGCCAACACTGCACAGCTAGCAAGCTCAGTCAGGATTCTGATATTTGTTGATCTGCAGATTGGCGTGCTGCAATGGTTTGCCAAGCTTTGGGAAATTGACAGCGAGGATTACTGGGGCTATATCACAAACTGCGGCACAGAAGGCAACTTGCATGGCATTTTGGTGGGGCGTGAAAACCATCCAGATGGTAAGGAGCCATAATGGAAGCATCTTGCATTTGCTTGGTGCTACACCACATTGCATGCATCTGTCAGAGAGTTGCACACAATCACACTATACAACCTCACAATGTGATTGTGTTATACAGCTCAGCTGTGTATGTTTGCTCTGCTTCATTCCTGTGTTGCATGCTTGCCTCTCTGAATCCTGATCTGTACTCAGAGGTATCTGGTGCGCAACGTCACAAGTAACGGTCCTGTTCTGGTGTGCAGGTGTATTGTATGCTTCAAAAGAGACTCACTATTCAGTCTTCAAGGCTGGCAAGATGTACAGAATGCCCACAGAAGCAGTCAATACTTTGCCCACAGGGGAGATAGACTATGAGCACTTCCGCATGAGGCTACGGGCTAACCAGAACAAGCCCGCAATTGTCAATGTAAACATTGGGACTACAGTCAAGGGAGCTGTGGATGACTTGGACAGAGTGCTTGAGGTTCTGACTGAGGAGGGATTCGAGGAGGACAGGTTTTACATCCACTGTGATGGTGCTCTCTTTGGCTTGATGGTGAGTCATGCTGCATTGCAGCATGCTGCGCTTTGTCAGCATGTTATTGGTACTGTTGATTCGGCTTTACATCACAGCCCCTATGCGTCAGCATGGCAGACACTTTATCTGGGAGTGCATCCTGTCTTGTGGCCTGTGCTGTCGCACCTGCTATTTTTGCTGCACCCCTGGCTTTGCTTCTCTCTTCTCACATCCCACAACCAGCCTGATTCAGCAGCCTTATGTGCATTGGTGCAGATTCCCTTTGTGAAGCAAGCCCCCATGGTCACCTTCAAGAAACCCATTGGGTCTGTCTCTGTCTCTGGTCACAAGTTTGTTGGTGCGCCCGTCCCATGTGGGGTGGTCATCACTCGCAAGGAGTACGTCGAGGCTTTGTCAAGTGATGTGGAGTACCTGAACTCAAGGGATGCTACCATCATGGGCTCCCGCAATGGGCATGCCCCCTTGTATCTGTGGTATACTCTCACCAAGAAGGGGTATGAGGGCATGCGCAAGGATGTGGAGAAGTGCCTGCGCAATGCACACTTGTTGAAGGTGAGACTCTCATGCCTCCTTGAAGTCCTGTGTTGCTGGCTGAGTGCAGTCACTCCTGACTTGCTCCCATTACGCAGTCGCTCCTGACTTGCTCCCATAATGCAGTCGCTCCTGACTTGCTCCCATAATGCAAGTAGACTTGAGTCTTGTGGAGAGTAGCCAGTAATATACGCTTCTTGCACAGAGCATTTCACAGCAGTTTTCACAGCACATTTCACAGCTCAGAAAATGCCACGAAAGCATTTTAATGGTGCAGGCAAGTGATTGGGCACAGTTGTTGCTGCTTATCAGCGTTCACTTCACATACAGGACATGCGTCCTGATACAATTGTGTGCTTGCAGTCCATGCTTGAGAAAGTTGGAATCAAGACGATGCTGAATGAACTCAGCAGCACTGTTGTGTTTGAGCGTCCGTTGGAAGAAAGCTTTGTCAAGAAGTGGCAGCTTGCCTGCCAAGGAGACATTGCCCATGTGGTGGTCATGCCAAATATTACCCTTGACAAGTTGGAAGTCTTTGTCCAAGACCTTATACAGAGTAGAGCCCGAGTGTCTGTTGCTGCCATGAAGCAGATAGCAGCAGATGCTCGTGCGGCTGATCCAGAAGCAGATGCATAGTCTGTTGGGAGACACATGGCTCTGTCTGGTACACTGACTTTAGTGACACGTTTATCAAGGATGCAGTGGCATGCATAGCGTTGTAGCCTTTGCTCGGATCAGCAAAGGCATAAGAGTCTTCGGCTCCAGCGTTTTTGTTGGGCGTGCATGCTGCAAGTCATGCATTTCCAGCTGATGTATATTAACAAGATTCGGTGTGCTTACACACAGTCTGGCATAGGATAGGCAGTCAAGACACTCATTTTTTTGAATTGTACAGATATTGTTTCAGATGATGCATTGACATTTGATTTGTTTCAAGTTGAAACTCTTTAGTATTGGTTGCTGTAGGCTGTTCAACTGCTGATGACAGTGTCAGAAGCATGCTGCAGGTTAACGTACTGCACTTGGCTGACATTAACATGAAGCTGCCACAGCCGTGTAACTTGTATCAACATGAACACACACGATCAAGTATTGTATCGAGTGTCCTTGAGGGTGGTATCACAAGTTCCGTGCTTCATCACTGGTCAGCTATCCCATGTTTATGGCCATAGACTTGTTGCTGGATCAATCTGTTCCGTTGACAGCCTGTTCATTGTAGGTGTATCACCGAGCTATGGTTGCATGAGTGTAATAGTGCAGGGAATCAGCCTTTTGACATGTCAGAAATGCGCCTTTCACCTCAGCTCTGCTGCAATGAGCTGGATTTTACATGTTACAACACTTTCAAGTGTGGACGGATTTGACCAGAGCGTATGATATGGGGATCCTGACAATTGACAAAACACACGTGCAATGCAATGCCAGGTCTGTGCCATTATCTGTTCTCACTACAGCAACCAGCAACAAAGCGTAAGGCCCTACATGAACAGGGCTCTGATGTACAAATTCAGCTGACTTGGTTTGTAACCTCTGTCCACACACTAGCAAAGATGCAAGCCATAATCTACAGCAAAAAGGCTGCAAGCCATAACCTAGAGTGAAAAGGCTGCTGCTTGGTACTTGTAGATGCTACTAATATGCATCTTCTCAAGTCTAGCAAACTTGTCTTCTCACAGTTACAAGGAACTGTTCAAAAGCTCATCATGAACACTGGGTCAAGCTCTTCTCCAGATTTCAAAGTGCTGCTGAGACTGTTCCGGTGCTCATCTCTTGTGCTCTTGATTGCAATGGGGTCAGAGTGATGCATGTGTCCATCACCATCAGCAGAGTCCATATATTGCCTAGCATACAGCTGCTCAGGGGTAAGAGCAAACTGCTGCAGCCTGGGTGTCTTGCCAGCCACAAAGTGACCAGGAGGCACTTCCTGCCAGTCCTCTGCAGACTCTCCACCAGGCACATCAATGGGCTTGTTCACAAAAGATGTTGAGCCCTCGTCATCAACACTGTAATATAATGACTGCTGTCCGCCAGGACACCTTGCTGCAAAGACCTGCTTTCTACTGCTGTCATAAATCATGCATGCGTACTGCCCCTGCAAGCACACAGCTTTGTGATGCAGAGTAGCCAACAGCGTCACCATGAAGCACTTGTGTCGATTATAGCAGCAGCAATGCTGGAATCACGCTGGCTTGTTGATGTGCCCTGTTAATTGTAACACCATGATGCTGGCTATGATTCAGGCCTGTGGGGGGTGCCTCGATGCTATGCATGTTGCAGACAAGCAAGCAAGGGCGCCAAAGAAGGTTGCAAATGCCGTCTGCACTGTTACATGCAGCAATGGAGCTGATGCAAAATTTAATATGCATAAAGCTACCTGCAGCTCTGACAACATGATGAGAAGATCGCTGGTCTTTGTCTGAAGGTACACCTCCAGTAGTGCTTCTGCAGCATGGCTTTGGCTGTAAAACCTCCTGCTGCTTAGGCTACCTCCGTCTCCAAAGCTGTAGGCATGAGCACCGCTGCAGCTGTCAGCATCTATTCTTTTGAAAAGCTCATCCAGATTGCTCAAAAAACCATATAAAATGATGACTGCTGTGCCGCTGCAATGGATAAGGGGCTGCTCATGATGCAGCTGGCCAGCAAACTCCTTTGTGCCAGTTTCAACAAAAGCACCTCCACCTGTACCAGCGTGACCTGCTCTTGACTTAAAAGCTTAGGACCAACTACAGCAAAATCAGCAGCAAAGCTAGGACACCTGGCAAAAAGTAATTTTGCAATTTCTGCCTGTCTCTCTGCAGCCTGAACGGAGCAGTGAGCGTGTCAGTTGTGCAAGTCAGTTTTGCAAGGAATGCCGTCAGCTTTGCACTGGCTACCTATGCTGCAGACCATCGACCCGCTCATGAACTGACTTGTCTACACTTCTGCCGAATGGCACCCAGTGTGAGCTCTGCCTGCAACACAGACATGGCGAACATGATATATTTTGCTTGTCTCGGAGCATTGATCATACACTTTTTCCCTATGATAAAGAACTGACCTCGGGCAGAACACGTAGGCAAGCGACCCAGAGGTCGGCAAGAGACCGTCTACACCCTCCAGAGCGGCGATAACAGGCGTGAAGGATGCGGAGGATGCTGTTGTTGCTTTTTCGCGATGCTTTCCGACATATTCTCTCATCGTCAGGGACTGACTCATCCCCATATCTCGCAGCCAATCCTTAGTAATTAAGCCTCGGCATTTTTGGGCAGTTTGCCCATTCGCGCAGAACCCACGCTTGACGCCGAGACGTTGTTACACTCTGCATCTGAATATCATGGCACTGCGTGTTCTCGCCACCGAGGCTGTCAGCAGCTTGGGACTACGGCGGGCCGTGCCCGCACTGAGCAGTGCCCAGCCGCAGTTTCTGCAAGTATTCTCGCAGAACTTTGCCTCAGGTAAGCACTACTTGCTTGCCGACTTGAGTATTTGTGCCATTCGGCATTCAGTAATGCTGGGGCAAATGCTGCCGCAGTTGCAAAGGATCTGGTTTATCAAGATAGCCATGAGTGGGCGAAGGTTGAGGGCGAAACAGCCACCGTCGGCATCTCCGACTTTGCCCAGGTCAGTGCAGCTTGCTGTTCGTTGCGTAAGCGCGTTTGAGCCATGAACATCTCGCAACTTGCGAGCAAATCGACTGATCCACATGCAGGCTGAGCTCGGGGATATCGTATATGTTGAGCTGCCTGAGGTTGGGTCAGAAGTCAAGAAGGGTGAACAATTCGGTGTCATTGAGTCTGTGAAGGTGGGGTGTTATCGTTGTCCAAGCACGCCTAACATTTGTCAAGGCTGCTTATCTCAAGTCCCATCCAACCTGCAACCCTGTGCAGGCCGCGTCTGATGTTAATTCACCAGTATCTGGTGAGGTGTCAGCTGTCAATGATGCTTTGACTGACGAGTCATCCAAGGTGCGTGTTGAATCACCATGTTTTGGCTTGTTCAAGCTCCACAGCTGGTCAAGTTTGCACGGGTAGAACTTTTCCAAAGTTCTTATCTTTTGGTTGCACATGACATTTGCATGCGCCAAAAGCTGTTGCGTGGTTAGCTGGCAGTGGTGAATCACTTTGATCTGATGAGCTTACCTTGAGCAGGTCAACAAGGAGCCATACAGTGGAGGTTGGTTGATGAAGGTCAAGTTGTCAGACAAGGGTGAGCTGAAGGACCTAATGGATGCAACCAAGTACGAGGACCATTGTGCAAAGGGCGATCACTGAAAGTGCCACTGTATCTGATTGCAAAGAGGGTAGAGTAGGTGGGCAACAGCAGCAGAGCAAGTCCAGCCAAAGCAATTACTTGCGATTACTTGTCTGTTTTGTCTGCTGAATCACCTGTACAGTGAATGTGGTGTTCAGCTGAGCACTATGTTGCTGTTGCCTGTATGTGTTTGCCTGACAGATGAATTTTGCTGGACACCGGTTGTACAGTGCAGTGTACGCAAAAGGCAGTGATGCACTTTCCAGTTGAATTGAATTGTGACAGCACTACAGACACTATGGTGAGCATGAGGCAGCATTCTGTGCAAGCCGTATTGAGTGTACACATGTGCACGTGAGGCAAAAGTTGATATGTGTGTCATGAGACGTTGATCGGGATTTGGGCAAATGGTAACACTGGGGCAGACTATCCTTCCACACTGGGTAGGAGCGGACCAGCAGGTCAACACTGACTGGATGGCCAAGGTCGGTCAGGGCACAAGAGTTAGCGTCTTTTTATCGAAAAAGTATATAGTTATGCTTAACCACATACACATTGCATGTTATGCTCAACCGCATACACGTTGCATGTTGGAGTACGTATGTGGTGCTGATGTACAATTGTGCAGAGTCCACCATTTCCTGCGAGCTGCCTCCAACATTGTTCTAGGATTACAGCTTTCATAGTAATGTCCACACATGCATATTACTTTATTAATCACGCTATTAACATAATGTCCAAACATGCATTTCAGCCTGGTTTCTCCGCTTATGTCTGCCAGTCATACTGTTCACGCCCGATAGCCATGCCCTCGAGTTTAGCAACCGTGCTTTGCGTATTGTGCCTCCTTATCCTGCACAGTTGCGCAGCCTAACACAACCTTGCTTGACTGCATGCGATCCAGGCACTTTACCAAGCTCTGCAAATTGGTGTATCCTTTGGAAAGCGTATCTGAGATCCAATCTATCAAGGGATCCTGCACAACCATCTCACACTCACAACACAAAAGGACATAAGTATCTGTGTTGACACAGGGCTCGGCTGGTATCATGTGTCCGAGCCCAATCCCCGTGGTAGGTCAGGTGTCCCATTCAGGAAGGAAGGGTGTCAGACATACGGCTAGCAGCTGACTGAAGTGGCGTTCAAGTTCGTCGTGATTTTCGACATCTCTTCACGAGCTCGTTCCGCCGCGTGGTCCGTGTTCAGCGGCGTGCTGGTGTAAATCGAGCTCTGGTGAGGTGCTTGGTGTCAACAGCACAGAGATTTCTTCGCCGACACCACACTAAGGCAGCTGTGCGGGCTTTGCAGCTGAGCTGACTAAGAACTAGAAGGTTGTCACGCTATCGTTGAACGCGCCTGCCACACAAGAAGCGAGTGCGCGAGCCTGTCAAGGCCTTGACTTTGCACTTTGGCGCCAAGCCTTTGCATTCACTCCGGTTAAGTCCGGAGGCACCCAGCCCTTTGCCCTTCAGGAGAAAGTGCGGTCCCTGAATTATACCTTTTGGGACTACACTGTCAGCTCAGGCGCAGGTGAAGCACGCTACATTCTTTGTGAGGCTGCATGCTGTGCTCAGTGCAGGCCCGTAAGCTGTTCTGAAACCGTCTGTGATTGCTCAAAGGTGGTGCTGTAAGTTTGTGCGCCAGAGCGTCTGCGCCAGACTCTTCTGCAGTCAGACATCAAATGTCTGCAGGTTCATGCACAACCAGCAGAGGCAGTGTACAGCTCCTCCAGAAAGCTTGAGACAGACAGGAGAGAACAGCTTTTGGCTGTGGGAGGGCCATCCCAAACAATCTCTGAAACCAGTTACTGAAGCAGAGGATGCAGCAGCTTGGGCTGTAAAATCTGGCAAGCTACAGCAACAATCTGGCATGAGATACGCAAACAGCTCCATGCCAAGCCAGTTGAATGAGCAGCACCAGCAGCAATGTTCAGGTTACTGGAGTCGCCAGGACGACAGAATTTTGTCACCATACATGCC
>JAABUP010005224.1_pt1 | contig 20080 bp, 20 predicted proteins | sample 5559201 | NCBI WGS metagenome assembly JAABUP01 (sample SAMN10711887, study PRJNA513373) | rock metagenome | isolation source: Antarctica rocks | place: Antarctica
CGCGAGGTCGGGGGTTTCGGTGAAGAGCTTTGCGAGGAGGGAGGAGATTTTTGAGAGGAGGGTGTAGGTTGGGGAGATGTAGGGGAAGATGTAGCGGAGGAGGTAGGCGCGTAGGAGGTAGAGATAGGTGAAAGGAGAGGTGGGGGAGAGGGTTGAGAGGGGGAGGACGGCGGTGATGTAATCTGATGGGGGTAGGGGTGTCAGCGAGGTTTGCTGTTGAGGGGGGGATGTGAGAAGATAGGGAGAGGAGGAGGGGACCTTGTATTATATCCATTGTTGACTGGTGGGTTGAGCGAGGGAGATGGTGGGGGAAGAAGCTGGTGGAGAGGTTGAGGTGGGTTGCCGAGGGAGCTTGGGATCGGTAGGTAGCTGTTAGGCCATGAATTATTTTGAGACTGTGGATGGATTGTCGAGATGGTTTGGTTATTATTGTGGATGGGCAGCTCGGATGTTGTTAGTTCGAGGATTATCCGTATCTTGCATGGCCTGCCGCATGTGGTTTTGTGTGGTTATTTGTCGTTCCGAAAACTCTGTGTAAAATCATTGTTTATAGTAAGGTTCTTACTCATTTTTCTAGTAAAACCTGTTAATCCCTATGCTTTATCATTATAACTTCACAAAAAGTAATTTAGAATGTCTGTGACTGCTTAGTATGTCTTACTCATTGTCTGTTACTCTTAGGGTTAATATACAGATACAATACAGTAACAATTGAAATGTGAAATTACTTTAAAAAGCACTCAGAATGGTCTAATGAGGACACTAACAAACTGAAGCTTTAAGATCTCATTTGTGACTATAAACAGTGATTAAAGTTAAGAAGAGTTTAATTCTTTAATACTGAGCATGCTCATCAAGTTCACGTACAATTCATTCAAGTGAAAATGAATGTTTACAGTATATGCCAGTCTGATGTCAACACTTATAATTTTTGGTTCTTGATTGACTAGCGCTGAAAGAAGTCCTTCATATCTTCTTCAAGTGGAGCAACGACTCCATTGTAAACAGCCAGTCTGAATTCATCATTATCGAGCGTCGTGGTTGATTGATCGAAATCGCACCAAATGCATCGTCTCACCGCGTCGCGGTAGCGCTTCCCGGATTCCATTTCCACCGACTCCATCAGACGACACGCGGTTTCCCAATCAGTCATCGCATTTGGTTGAGATCGAGTGTCTAGAGGATCCTCGGGCCTTCTCAAATTCTCCAGCGGTTGCCCAAGGCAAAGCTCGATCAACACTATCCCTAGAGCAAACAATGCTTCGTTTCGAACCGGGGAAAACACAGATGGCTTTTCGGTCATCTCTTTGACGGTCGATGATGAGAAGGTACCGGATACGTAGATTTCCTCCTGGTAAGGGCCCTTGTCACAATCCTTGATTAATATATCGTGCTTGTCCCACTTCTCACGCAGCCACGGCGTTTGGTACAATTGAAGAACACTTGATGCGATAGTCAGAGCAAGGCTAAGGCGATCTGCCCTGCTGAGGAGATTGCCCGGAGTGACTAGACATTGATCCTGTGCAGCATTCTTTCTGCTCAGTAAATCGGCGAGCGAGATGACCTCCTGTGAATCATAAGCAGCCCGAGCCGACCGCGACAGATAAACGCCCAGCGGCTGCAAACCATCCTCGCAGAGATATCCGAGACAGTTTTGAGGGGACATGATGTTGCTTAATCGCTGCATCACATGACAGATGTTCTTGATTTGTTCAAGATTTGACGGGGCTTGATGTGACGGGGCTTGATGTGACAGGCCTTGTTTCGATATTGAATGACGATCTTTGGCTGATACTGGTGTTGGCGCAGGGGTCATGAACTTGACTGATTTACTTGAGGTGAGGGAAAATCTTACCTTCTTAGGCTTAGAGGTTCCCTCCTTGACCTGAGAAGGAGAAGATGTCACGGCAGTTTCTGATTCAGAAACTACAATGCTCTTCGCAGTAACGTCGTCGTGGTTGGGAGAGGCGTGTCCTGGCTGAGCTGCATCGGATTGACCAGTCTGTGGGTATTGCTGGTCGAGGAGCCGTATCTCAGTCTCCTGCCAGGACCAGGAAGTGGAATCCGAGGTGTTGTTCGTCTTGACAGTGAACAAAACCTTGAATTCGATTGCGTCATGAGTAGCTTTCCCTCGGTCGTGGCTAGAGGTCCATGTATCGTGGTCTAACAAACGAGAGTCGAGGCGTAGATTTGCATTGTGAGGGGCTCCACAGTCGCATAGCCAGCGTCTCCTGATGACCTTGTAGAGGTTCCCTGCATGTCTCTGGATAGACTTGTATTTCTGAGTGGATCGACTCCGACCTTTCCTGAGAGGCTCCATCTCTATACCTTGGGCCGTTAGTTTGCCGAGGGCATCGTTGCTTTCCTTGATCTTTTGCATTGATTCTTGATACTGGCGGTGAGACAAGCTGAATTTGACTCTCTCGAACTCGTGTTTGAAAGAATGGCGATCGCCCCAGACCGGCTGTAGTGACAATCAGCATTTTGGCAGACGATTACACCAGTATCTTTGGATCGTTCCTGCAAACTGCTTCTTGCCATTCTCACAGGACTCCGTACGGACAGCTTTACCGTTCTATCTCCATCAAGATTCAACTTGTCCGTGAAGGTCTTGACCGCACTATCCATATTCCGCACAGTACGTAGGTACGGGTCATACGATCTTCCCAAACGAGCCTTGAGCTTTCTTTCCAGCTCAACATCCTCCCACCCAACTCCTCCGGGCTCCTCGATCAACGCATCCAACTCATCCGGGTCCACGAGACCCTCAAGGAGCCTCTCGCATGTCCCTTGGAACTGCACACATTCCGTCGCCAGAACATCCACAAGGAGATCCAATTCTCGCTTGTATTTCAACCACTTCTTGATGGTGCCGACACCCTCCGCATAATGTTCAAGTCCTGATACGATGAGTGGAATGGAAGCTAGCACGAGCCCTGCCGTTTCTAACCCCGTGATCTTTTTATGACTTGTGCAGCGTAAGTATGCGACTTGAGCATTAGACGTCGAGTGAAGAGATGCCAGCAGACTCTGCCATCATATGGCATATAGCACGGACGACGAAGGACCATCACGAAGAAGTCATGCTATGCAGAAGAGCCGGCTCACACAAGGTGAAGGCAAATCTCACTCAGGTATGGACACCGCATCTCAGCCGCTACATCACTCCAATCAGCGTTAAATGATGTGCAGTACATTTGTCAGCATCTTCAATCCTTATAGCCCCGACCTTGCAAAGGCATGTTGTCCCACTGTGTCAGTGTCAGGTCCATTACGAGTACTAGAGCCCCAACAGTGAACGTTATCAAGGTCGTCCTCACACCTTGAATACCTATTTATGTTCAACATAGAATGAATTCCTGTGCATACTACTACTTAATCGTTCTGCATCGGCCTGATTCTACACAGCTCCAATTCAGAGAGCTCGTCGCCTCCCACCACTTATTCCTATGAGATATGCGGGTATAGAGTCAAGGACTTGAGCTATGGCAGAAAACAATCCGTCAATAGCATCATCCGTTGCTCTATGCCTTGAGACGTTTGAGACGTTTGCTAAGACGCTGACATGCAGTCCACCAGAGAAAGGATATGGGTCATTTCAGTCGGCCGCCGCAGATTGTATTGGGCGATTTAGGGTTTGGTCGGGAAATATTGGAGCTCATCAGCGAGGCAAGAGCTCGCTAGACCATAGGTTAAGAGATGCTTCTTATATCAGGATTCGTGTTCTCCGCCTCTTGGACAATCTGAACAAGCTACTTATTGAAGGTGAGGATTAGCTTCATTATCAACTTGTTTACTGCTTGCGCATTGGTAATCTTTCTATGACTTCCCATGGCTAGTCTCAAAAGTGATGCTCTCGATCGATGAGAGCCAGTTCACATGTCTGAGTATCTTTTTATCTTTGTAATGTGTTGTCAAAGTCATGCCCTTGGAATAGCGAAGGGAAGAGACTCTTCTCTGTCAAGTTTGCTTGGGAGAGAGCTGTAGCTGGTGGATAACATGTCGTGATTCCAGAATCAGTCGTTAATGTTACATAGCACTTTCTATTACCCAGGGCTCTCAAAATCCGCTCGAAGAGTTCGTTGAATTTGGCTCAGACTCCTCAGACTCTGACGAGGACGAAAATGGAAGGCCATCTGAGATGGAACAGATATTCCTTCACCTTACCGAGCTCATCACCTCTCTCTACAGACTTTCCATGACAATCCGCACATCTACGCAGAAAAACAGATACATCAAGTCGGCAGCTATCGATCTTTCTCACTATGTTCGCTTCGATATTGAGCACACCCGGCACAAATTCCCACTCGCACAGGAATTCATCGTCGAGCGGCTAGGCAAAGCAATATCAAGGCGACGGCAATTCATAAGGTACAGCGGAAAGCACGCGGCAAAACTGGCCGTGACTATCGACAAAAAAAAAACGGAGAGTACAACGACAGCCACCGATCTTTGCGGCAATGAAGTCGTGATCCCCAAGAAGGCGACCTTTGTGGATGATATGCAAAGTGCGACTTCATATGCAACGTCCTTCGGTAGCCCGGGTAGGGTGCGTATGCCTTCGATGCCGTCAGAGGCTGCCGACGAGCGACCATTCGAGTGTCCGATCTGCCACACGATCGAAATCGTTAGCGATACATACGGGTGGATGAAACATGTCTACCGAGATCTCCAACCATATGTGTGCACCTATAGAGATTGCGGTTCGGCAGATGAGACGTTCGAGAGTCGCCATCAATGGATCAAGCACGAGAACCAGGAACACCGACGGATATGGACTTGCAGTGGTCACTGCAACGCGACCTTCCAGTCCAGCACGCAGCTGGTTGCACATATCAAGAAGCATTCGCCTGTGGCTATCGCAGATGCGCAGATACCGGCATTGATTGCGATGCGGGCGAGTCCGATTGCCAGAGATACGATGCACACTTGCCCGCTTTGCAGTGTTAAAGGTCTCCAAGAGAAGGCGCTCCAAAGGCATTTGGACCACCACCACGAAGAGCTAGCTCTATTTGCGCTCCCTAACGATCTTGCAGAGTCTGAAAACGACACGGACTCATCAGTATCGAGTATTCAAAGGAGAGCTGAATACTTCACCTTCGGGCGTGAAGTGAAGGCTTCTCATATCAGTGCGGCTGTCGACGATCGTTCTCATACGTAGGTAACTGTGTTCTTCAATACTTCGTGATCGGCACTTGACAATAAAAAGCGAGAGGCACTAATGTGTGATATATAGTTCATGTTCAGCATCTTCTCAGCACCAAGGCCAGTCAGATAGCCGTCAAACAAGTCTGACAAAGGGGCTGAATAAGAAGGCGAAGGAAGAAGAGGTGATAAAGTTGGCCATCGCCGAGTATAAGGAGAACGAAGAAAAGAAGGAGACGGCAAATGAGAAAACCGACAGAGCGTACAAGGAGAGGGTCAAGGAAGTAATCACCGAAGCCGGCCGTTCAGAGGACTACGTCGAATCCGATCCGATCAAAGAGAAGACATTCAAGATGAAGGGACCCAGCCGGCCAACATCCATCAAAGCTCACCGGAAGCACCTTTCACCAGAGACTCTAGATCTCTACGACCTACCCTGGCAATGGGACGATGTAAGCTCGCTCACCCACTCACCCATTTCAGCCTGACCTGGCCTCGCTGACTGGTGTTTGATCTAGCGGGACCCGAACTACATCATCATCAAGCGATGGATCCCGGAGCACGAACAGGACGAGCTGTTTGAGCATAGCCGGAAGTTACGCGACGGCCCGCCTTCGAAGCTGATGCGGACTTTTGGGAAGTAGGTCACGGCCCTCATGTCGGAATGTTATCTGTCGTCACTCGGTTCTCAATCTCTCACTTCTGTCGTTGCTGTTTCTTTGGCTTTGTCTCTGTTTGCTTCTTCACTGAATTTGTGTGTGGGTTGAAGGTCATTCATTCATTCATTGATTCATTGTTCAATCACTGAAGATAAATGAAAGGGCCGTTTACAACGCAAGTCATTGAAGGTGTAAATCAGTATGTAAGTGAAAGAGATGAAGAAAAGAAAGCAAACTTTTCTTTGAAATTCGCTGAGGACATGGATGTTTGATGTTTATGACAGGAAAGTCATGCTTCTTTAATAGAGATTAGAGAGTAGGTAACTCACAACGATACAACATACCTACATGTAGAATAACAAGGTCAAGTGCGTGCATCACAGACAAGCCTACATGTAATCTCAGACTCAGTTCAGATTGAATAGATTTAGCTATCTACCTGTGAATGTAGGAGCGCTCTACTTCACCTACTCTCCGTAGACACCTAGATATGAGAGAGAAAGAGGATAAGCGGTTAGAAATACAGATCAACCCGTAGGCTGTCTTAAGACAACGCCATGTAGTTAAGATTGTAAGAGCCGAGAGGTGCTCTCATGATTCGATCATCCCTCCAGCCTATCTCACAAGGCTTCTCCAACACCCTGTGAAACGCGATGATTCTCCCACCCCTCGTTCTCCTGCTGCAGATCCGAGAACCTTAACCTCCTTGGCGGCCCTGACATCGACTGCCTAGGTGTGTTATGCGCCGACTGTCTCGGGCTCATCGAAGATCTCCTCTCCCTCTCTGCCCATGGCGCGGCTGGCGGGGTTTGGATAGGGCTGTTCGAATAGCTTCTCTCCCTTTGAGCCCATGGCGCGGCGCCCATGGACCGCTGAGGACTGTTGGAGTGTCTCCTCTCCCTCCCCTCCCACGGCGCCGAAGGTGGGGTATGAACCTGACTCTGCTGAGCTAATCTCCACTCTTCTCCGCTTCCACTACCGCTACCACTCGATTCGCTACTATACGCCGAGTCTGCGAAGCGCGAGCGCCTCGGACTTCTAGACGGCACCGCTGGTGGTGTGCCTGTCCGTCGTCGGAGTGGCTCTCTGTTTTGCAATGACTCTCTCAGCTCTTGAGAGGGCTCGTCGGTTTGCAGAACGTGCACGTGCATGTCTTCGTACGGATTGCCGATTGCAGCGGCTGCTCCACCTGACATGTTTGACGACCGACGAGGCGAGGATGTACGGTTCATTGTATTGGGCGTCTGTATCTGTAGACTTTGCGGGTGGCTGTAGGATTGGGTCATATTGGGGTGGTATAGGCTTCCAATCGTTTCGTCGGTCGACCTCCGCATTCGCTGATCATGTGGTCGTACCGGAGTGATGAAGGGTTCGGCGGAATTAGGGCTGTATGGGGTATAAGCCGGAGACACCGATTGGCTTGGCGGCATCCGCATACGCTGTTGTTGTGGTCGGATTGGAGTAATGAAGGGTTCGGCGCCTGGAACAGCAGCGTCCGTCAACCCGCTTCGAGAATTCGGAGCGACGGTGCGGCGGGGACTTGGTGGTACTGGAACGAACGGGTTATCTGGTCGCATAGCCGGATGTTGGTGCATTTCCTGTGTCTCTGCCATGACTGGCACTGTTGGCTGTTGCTGCAAGCTTGGGCCTCCTCCCGGGTGGGAAACCGGCAAATATTCCCGTCCTGGAGTACTCTTATGCCATGTGTCGAACTCATCGTCTCCGAGAGGTGTGGGACTGCGGCCACGTTTTCCTCGCTTGGAACGTCGCCTGCAGCAGAAGATGGCGAAGATGATAAGACCAAGAAATAATACCCCAAAGATGATAACAAGGATGATGATGAGGTTGCGTGAGTGAGTGCTTAATCCTGCTGCAGCGGGGGCTGAAGAAGCAGATGGTGAGGAAGTAGCTTGAGTGTTCGAAGGTTGTGACGAAGTCGCTGTGCTGCTGGTCGACGATGGAGAGGAAGATGCAGACGATATACTTTTCGATGACTGCGTAGTCGCCTCTGCTGATTTCGCCGAGCTCACCTGGGTCACCGCTCCAGCAGCCTGAGAAAGGAAAGCGTTAAAGCCATTGCTCGACTGACCAACGACACCGCCAAGTTGAAGGAGGGCGACCGCAGCTGAGAGTAATATGCCTCGCTGCATCTTGAAGATCTGGGTGTGATTGAATGCGAGGTGGTGATGCTGGCGTGGATGTCCTTGATATCAGACCCAGACCATCCAACTCTATCTGCCAATAGCAGTTCTTTCAAGCAGTGATAATTTGTGTATTCAAAGCAATTGAATATGAATTGACTTGTACCTGTATAAGACAAACAATCGAAAGATGTGCGAACAGCCACACTTAAAGGTACATCAAGCCCAGAAAACCGCCATGGAAGTACAAGAAAGCAGGGCCCTTACCCGTCTCATGCATCATCATGGTGAAGTACCCAGTGACGATCGACAGTCCACAACCCCGACCAGGACTAGCCACAAGATGCGTTGCACAAGGAGTGGCAGTATCATTGCAGATCATTGGATAAAGTTGCCAAGCACAAGGCCAGCATTTGCGCGTCATCCTCACAAGGAAATGGACAGTTTCAAGCACATTGGTTGGTGTCGTGGAAGGAGATCCTGGAAGCGAGAAAATGGTGACGTGCCAACCAAGAAACCTGCAACGGCGCGGGTAAACTAGATCGGCCGCCATCGATGTCACCCTGCAAGCAGCCACTAGAACGAAACGAGCCCCGCGATTGAAGCCGCCTACAACGGAGCGCCATCCGATGCTTCATACTTGCACTTACCGACGAGCTCTCGATTTCTGTGCTCTCTCTTGCTTGATGTCCATGACCCCGATATTCTCCAACCATAAAGCCGTTGGACTCCATCACGGAGGGAACCTGAGATAAACCTTGAGTACCTTAATTAAGCGCTTCAAACACCAACTCTCCCAACACCCAAGGCCCGCACCTCAACTTCCCCCTCCAACAACAAAGGTGTGTCCATATCAGACACCCCGCTTCCCAACCCACCTCACCGCCGATCAGTGACGTGATGGGCTTGTGTTAGTGGTGGCGCAGCTCTCCTAGACTGCACTGCCACATGTGGCGAGAGGAGTCTGGTAGAACGATCTAACTGATTAGGGAGAGAACGGGATGATCGGTGTGGCTGCGGTGTGGCTTTGCGGTGGATTGTGCAAAAGTAGGCGGGCCTGCGTCATGGGGATCTGGAGCCTGGGTTTCTTTCGGCGGGTGGAGATCGGTGGAAGAGCTTTACAGGGTCATGACGAGGGGAAAGCGACGGCAGCGTGTGCGAGGGCGATGCTTCTACCTGACTTTAAAGGACGCAAGAGGGCTGTCGTTGCTCAAGTAAGGGCTTTGCTGGCTAAATGTCCTCGTTGATTATATGTATTGCTGCATATTGAATTTGGTTGATGAAGTAGGGAACGCGATAGCCGCACACCCTCATTCCCTAGGCGGACAACCCGATGAAATAGATTCTCCCTCGAAGAAGCGGGCCACGTATTTCTCGCATCGGCAAGGACTTATGGAAGAGCAAGGTCGCCAATGGGCTAGTTATAACCAAGTGATGCTTCCATTTGAACTATGCCAAAGGTCTGGATGGCATGATCAAATCATGCGTCCGCCTCCTTGGCCTCCTCCTCAAGCCATGATCCGAACTTGTCCAGCCTTTTCCCCTCGTCGTCACCCTCGTCGCCCTCCTCAAGACCCAACTTCTTGTTGTTCGACTTCTTGAATTTCTCGTTGCCGTCCGCTATGTACGCTTCCACTTTCGTGCCGGAGAAGAAACGACCGTCCATGACCTAAAATCCCTCTATAAGTTGGGCAAAAGAATCGTATGTTAGTCGGCTTACCCTAACACAAGCCCTGGCTGCTTCCGCGTTGCTATACCGCACACTGGCTACCCCATCTTGCTCTTTGTCAAAAAGAACAACATTGGTGACTTCTCCAAGTTTTGCACATTCTTCTCGGATGTCTTCTTTGATATCAAGTATGGCAGCCGGATCCTCCTAGAATTTTGATAAGCATAAAACTCATGTAGCAAGAAAGTGAACCAACCTCTAGCTCTGCAAGAGTGAACATGTGCTTTAGTATAACTACTTTGTCCCATCGCGAGCTCGTGTCCAGAACAGCCTGAGGATCGTCATCATCCCAATCGGCAAGTTTACTGCCCTCGTATCAGCAGTCGCATTAATCTATCAAAACTAATGAGCTTACTTATTCAACTTCTGGGTCTTCTTGATGATCTTCTTCTTGTCCTTCATACTCGACTTCGGCGGTGCATCCTTCTGTGTCTTATACGAAAAGTCCGCTGCGGCAACCTTCATCTTACCTGTCGGTCCCGGTTCACCTAACCTAAAGTCTGTGTCGTCAAGCATCTGTATTGCCAAGTCCACCGACTCCGCGCGGAAGTAAAGTATCAAAGCATCTCCCTTGAAGTTACCCTCGTCGTCGGTGTACAGCTTTATACGTGGCTTGCCTCGATCAATCTCTTCTGCAATGACGCCGCATCGTGAAAACACAGTATTCACTTCGTCAAGGGTAATATCGGTAGGGAGGGATGTAACGTAGACGGCGGTGTTCTTGCGCTCGCGGGGTTCGGCGCTGGGTTTCGCTTTCTTGACTACGGCGCGCCCATTCTCCTGTCGTTGCACTCAGTAAGTGGTTGCTTCCAGCCAGATGATGAACAAGAGTCGGAGCAACCGCACCTCTTCACCGTTGACGTAAACATTCTTCCTCTTCTTCTTGGGTTGTGCCGGCTCGCTCTCATCTACGCCCTTGACGGCGTATGCCTCTCTCTGCTGCTCCAACAGTGCGTCGTCCAACTGTATAACCAGCAACCCACACAAGGTACGTAGTTAGACTCGTCCGCTCTCGCTCACACATGGTGCAAAATGCAGGCTTCGTGGACTTCACCACCCTGTGAGAAGGGATCGGGCGGGGCATACCACTGGAACCCATCTCTTCAACGCATCGTCAAATTCGAACTCTTGTCCATCATCTGCTTCGAGGATGAACTTGCTGTCAAGTTTGGAGAAGGACACGCGGGGGTCGGCATCGAATTCTTCAGGATTTTGAGGGAAACTGGATCGGGTGCCATCGGGAGGTAGAGGTGAGCCTTCTCTTCGGTCCATGTTTTGCACTTCGCGGAGTCTCTGAGTCAGTCGCGACTAGCTACGTTTGAGATACTCACAGCAGATTGGCGTCTGAGTTGGGAAATGTGCGGCAGAATAGTCCTAGTTTACTAAGGTATTTAGGCAATGGTAGAACGTCGTGCTGACGCGAACTCAAGCTTCGGCTGTTTGCGGCCAGTCGAAACTCCACATATGTAAGGCAATCGATCCTTCGAACTTTTAGTTCAGGCCGCAAGAGCTCAGCATAGTGATATCAGATCTAACCGTGTATCGGTGTCACGGAATAAGGTAGCGCAAGACAGTAACCACGTCACATCCACATGCCTCTAGTGATGTCTGTCAACGATCGGCCGTGGAATCTACATGTATTAAGCTATCTAATTTGGAGCTATTTGACACTTGACAAGCCTAGGACCTGCCCCGTATCCGAACCCGCAGAAGGACTTGAGTCACTCCGAGGATAGTGCCACATGTAGCCAAGGTACATGCTCCTGTCAGCTTGCTTAAAAAGCCGAGGCGAGCAATCAGGATATCTAAAGTTCTGAGGGAGATAAAGCGATCGAATCACTATTCCAGAGAAGAGGATCGTGCATCGGCCTTGAAGACTCCACCTTTTACTGGTGCGATTTGATGTCTTCTTCGTCGGGCAGCGACGAAGCAAAGGCTTTCTCATGAGGAGAACCATGGTCACCCGAGAACTTCGAGCCGCCGTCGATAGAGTCGCCGTTGATAACATCCCTAGTAAGCTCAACGTAGTCATACTGTGGCCTGTCAGATTCTAAGCACGCCACTGAAGGTACACCATGGACTTACGGCAAATTCGCCAATCTCAGCATCATCCATACCAAGAACCTCTGCTTGCTCACTGGCGCGGAGACTGAGACCTGGGATGAGATTCATGATGAAGAGAATGATGCAGGTTCCTCCAAAGGAGTATGCGAACCCAGTGACGGAGTCTGCAAGCTGGTAGCCCAGTTGTATCCAGTGATGATTGAGCCAGCCTCCTGTGAGGTTGCTGTAGCCGTCAAGATGTATGATATAGTCACTAAGATCTCATTAGCATATGATACCAACAGGAAGGGCTTCCCAGTTGAGCATACGCGGCAAAGAAGGCTGTTAGGATATTGCCAACAAGACCGCCGATTGCATGCACTGCGAAGATATCCAGCGCATCGTCAACGCCGATGAGAAATTTGAGCTTAGTGGCGTAGTTGCAGGCAGCTCCGCCAACGACGCCATAGATAACAGCGGACCAGGCTGGGACGTAACCGGACCCTGGCGTGATCGCGACCAGGCCTGCAATAACCCCGGAGCAGAAGCCGACAGTGGACCATTTCTTCTCGAGTCTGTAGTCAAGAACACACCAGGTGATGCCTCCGACGGAAGCTGCGAGATTGGTAACGACGGCAGCCATGACCGCGCGTAGGTTCGCACTGAGAGCCGAACCAGCGTTGAAGCCGAACCAACCCACCCAGAGGAAGACTGTGCCGATAACAATATGGGTGACGTTGTGAGGGCGGAAGTTGAGCTCATGAGTGCCGTGTCCGCGTCTCTTGCCGAGCATAAGGGAGTAGGCCAGGGCAGCTGACCCAGAGGCAATATGCACTGGGGTTCCACCGGCGAAGTCGAGACCACCCATGATGTAGACCCACCCGCTGGGATTCCAGGTCCAGCAAGCGATCGGATCGTAGATGACCGTGGACCAAACGAACATGAAGACTACGCAAGGTAGCATTCGACCTCTCTCGGCTACAGCTCCAACCGCGAGCGCAACGCTATCGTCGTGGTTTTGTCAGCGCAAAGCTGTCACTTCGTCCGGAGCAGAGGTAGCTTACGTGATCGCGGCGAACATGCCCTGATAAACCGCGAAGAGCAAATCTGGAATTCTGCTGCTCCCCACTGATGGCTGGGCAAGAGTGTTTCTGAACCCAATGTTGGACAGATCACCAATAAACTTGCCAGCAGTATGAGAGAAAGCCAGAGAATAGCCCCAGAAGAACCACTGAAGGGAGGTCACTCCAGTCGCCATGATGGACAGCCATATCAGCGACAGAGCAGACTTGCGACGCGCAAGACCTGAGTAGAAAAACCTGCGCCCACATATAAGCCATGGGTCCCCAAAGTTCACGAAGCACGAATCCATACCCAACACCAGGAATCATGAGAAGTACAAGGGCGGTAGCGGTAATCATCCAGGCGATGTCGCCGGACTATGCGCGTAATGAGGTTAGTGAATCTTTATCGGGAGCTCTCGATGGATCGAGCAAAGCTTACCTCGTAGTAAACGTTGACATTGTTATGAAGCGAATCACCTCCGGTCGGGATGGTGTCGTTGTATGGTATGAGGACGGTGTAGTTGAGGGAAGTGAGGTCGGGTCCAACACCGTTCGGCATCTTGATCGTCTTGATGCGCAAGCGAAAGAATTGAAAAACGAGGGCTGTGAAGTAGAAGACCTTAGCTCAAGAACGTCAATGTGCACAGTGCACAACGTCTTGAGTGAAAGAGAGTGTGGATGATGTGTGCAGTGTGGGGAAGTCAGAAAGGTGAACAAAGGAAGAGGTGAGGTTAAAAAGTGAAGTGTTTGGCTCGGTGTGCTCCTCAGGGTATGTGCAGCGCGTTTCGGATTAGTGCTTATAGGCGCACCTTTCAACGGCACGATGGTTATTGTAGAACGACGCAAGAATATCCAGACGCGACTACACAAACGTCTCAAACAACTACAGTGCTGTCTTCAAGCACAATCTTTGCTTCAAGTACTTTGTGTCCCAAAGAGCGTATTGAAATGTGGAACCTAACGGTGGCGCATTCGGAAATTTCTGGAGTCAAGGGAGTGCAGCAACATTGTCCCGGTTCTCTCGAGACGCTGGGAAGACTTGACTGTTCCCGGAAGCTGTCATATAGATATCGTTTCGATGGACCAATGACAACAAGGCAGAGTTCAGCTTCGCGGCATAGATATCGATATCAATCGGGATTCTAACGTGGGATGCGATGCGGTACGAGCACATACGTGAGCTCCAACGGTCAGCGGCACAGCCATACATACTCGTGCATCATACATGCACACTCTGCTGCCGGTACCCAGTGCCTCAGGGTCCATCGCTCACATTCATTCTCGGATCTGAATTTAGGAGCTTGCGTGCAATCATGAGAGAGCCTGCCATCAGTGTTGCTAAATTGATTCACAGCTTACACGGACGGGGAAGACGGATGGTCGTTGCAAAGCCGCCTTAGGGTGTACCTTATCTTCGGGTCAACGCTCTAGCGGGAACTTAACGCGAAAAGAACGCTTGACTTGACTCTGACGGCATTGACCACATTACCTTAGCTGTCTCTCTTCCTGCATATCAGTATTCGGGTTGTACAAGTACTCAATGCTTTCATGTCGGCATGGACGATCCTTCGGCTAAGACACATGTACATGACAGCAAAGCCGGGGTACAGGACTAAGGGAAACGGGAGAGAGGTTCGATGCACTCTGGTGGATGATTCCGTGCTGCGCGAACGCTATCGAGTACACAACCTAAGGTACGAAAATGTGGCATGGTTATGTTGCCAGGAGCAAAGCAAGACTCAAAGAACGTAGTCAATAATATCTACCGGAGGTGTTGGGACTCGTTATCTGAGATAACGAGTCCCATTCCGTTGGAAGCTCAAGATAGAGATAAGGATCACCAGACGCTTGTGGCCGAAAACGTCTCCCCGGTCAAATTAGCAAAGCGCCAACTTCATGGTTAAGGTCAGGTACGAAGTCAGAGGTGATGTATGATGGGCGCAATAATCTTGAACTCTGCAGCGACCACGACGGAACCGCAGAAGGATGACCTTTCACAACCGCATCACTGACGATGTCGTAGAACAGTGACAAAGATCTTCGCATCTTTCACTCGTCTGTTAATACATTGCAGGGTGACACTGATTGCAATGGTGTTGCTGATGGCTCACCCCAACCCTAAAAATGGCCCCGTAAAGCCAAGGCAGTCCCGACGTCTCCTGGCGGATATCTTGCTTGATGCAAGATCCTTGTCGGGAGAGGGCAAGGAGACCTTGCACGGTTGGAGATCAGACGAGGCGATCTCTTAAGCGAGGGCTAAACTTACGCAGGGTCACAGATAACCACATGGACCCCAATTGGTGTAACCAACATACTGTATGTCAGGGAGGACAACGCCTTGCGATAAGCACAGCAACGCAAGCCATTTCCGAGGGGTGGGTGAGTTTTAGGGGGTTGAAAAGGAGGCCCTTGATATTGGGATGACTTCTGTTTTGGGTAGCGTACTCGCCACGCAAATCTACAGCGCGAAGCTGCTCATCATGTACACTAGAACACTGCCCCTTAGATGCATATAAAAAAATGAAAGAGTCTTAAGCACAGCATCTAATCACCGCCGTGCAATTCCCTCAATTGATACAATTCTCCGTTGTTGCGCTCCTTCCGTGTAAAAGATGAATAATAATCCACCTACGCTTTAACATGGTATTTTATCTCAAGATGCACCCATTCGGCAAGGTGGTTTCCATGGTACCGGCCTCTTTTAGAATGATGGCTGTAGGGTTGCGTGCGATGGACGCTACCGAGCTCGAGTCGGTCTGTCTTCTTGTAGATGGAACCAAGTCGTAGCTCGGCTGACTTTGCGGCACTGTAGCCATCGGCACTGCAGCCCTTATAAGGACATCGTACAAGTACGGAAGCACTACCAAACTGGGGTGTCGCATCCACTCGTCACCAGACCATCTCCTTTCTTCGTCCTTTTCTGTTGATGGGTAGGATCTCTGGTGCTTTTGTTAATTGACTTACACTGTAGACCAGGAATCAAATAGCAAAATCCATGTGTGGCGTACGATATTGTAGTCGTTGCACTTCATTGAGTACCTCCCACAAGCTTCAGTGCAGTCCCGACGAAGCAGGTCTTCGACTTCCATAGAGATTTCTTCCAGAAGCATCTCAAGCATCCCAATATTCGTGTAGGGACGTCGATGATGTCTGCATTGTCGTGGCGGCCGTAACAGATTTTAAGATGTAGTATTCCGTCCAACCCCTTTAGCACGTCGTATATGCTCTCGTTGTTCTCTCCCATGTAGCTGCAGGCCGGCATACGAAGGTCACAGATGTTGTGGCGTGACGCTTTTGCTGATCTATTCGTTCAGAACAGTCGGTGCTAGTAGACAACCAAAGATATTGCGGCCAACAGAGATTCACAAGAGCTCTGGCAGCTGTCTGATCACTTACTACAATGAAGCTTTAAGATTCTGATCAAAAATGAGGCAATAGTTTGGATGTAGAACCTCATCTCGAATTGAGGAGTGTATGCATCTTCTTGACATGACCATGCGTGACTTTCACAAGCTCTCTTTGGTTAGAAAAAGGACGTTTTTGGGTCTCCAGGATCTTCTACAACTTTTCTTTGATCAAGGCATCTATCATTTCTGGCTCGATCTTCTCGTTCAGATTTCCAGGGAAAGCACTGCCAACCACCTGCATCATACAAGATTTCGGACGTCTTCCCTACTAGGGCTATTTTTTAGAATAAAGTTCTCGCTCAGGGCTAGCCGAGACGCTGGGGATCGTGCCGTCTTGGGTGGAAGACTAGAAATTCACATACGGGTGCAGGCACGGCGGAGCCCCGCTGATAATGGGAGCTCCCTTGTTATGGCTGTTGAACTATCAGCTGACAGAGTTCTCCGAGGGACATCCTCAATGTTACCATCCGCGCCATTCTCAACGATGACTGGTCGAGGCGTGTGAGCCATATGCACATTGCCGAATGGATACCGGTTTGCGAAAGTTGAGACAAAACGGGATGTCTTCGTAGACCACATCATCAACCTGCTCTTGCTTCTCTCGAATTTGACCGTTTAACCGTTTTCTGGGCCTGCTGGACTCTTCCAGCTCCTCCGTCGTCTTCTCTTCGTCTTTGCTTCCGGTTCCTTCTCTTTCTTCCCCCAATATCGACCTGTTCTCTCTTCTGATCCTATCTTCCGCGTTTCAAGTTCCATAAGGACTCCATCGTACTTTGCTTCTAGCTAACATTTTGTCGAGAGTGAGTAAACCACATCGGTTCAAGGTAGAGCCGTGGATCAATATTATCTTCTTCCTCCGGATCAGGGAACGTAGAGAACATCTCTTGATACCAATTGGCAGTGTCAGGCTAATCTGCCCTATCTCCTAATAGACTACTTTCAATATATGTTTCACATTTGGTGGAAGACGTTCGCTTTTGTCGCGCTACTGGAACCTTTGGCGATCTTACTCGGGCCGCTGACATCTCGCTTAAAAGCGATCTTCAACTCACTCGAAATCAGCCTTATGTCGAAGCTAGAGCGTATATTGAGTTTGCTACAGCTTTCAACAAAACCAAATTATCCCACTTCTTCTCGTTGGAGGGAATCTGGACACGAGCGAACTCTGATGTGTCCCGCCTTCTGCCGCATGCTGGCTTTGTTGATGCAGTAACTTCTGCTCACACAAGTCGAAAATTACAATGCTGATTAGCAGCTAGCAACCCGCTCTGTCCTGACCTTGTACTCTACCTAAAGCACATGAAGGGGAGCGTATCTAGCACAGCATCCTCTCTTCTGGATTTGCAGCACATCAAGGCTCATTTTGCCGTACAAGATGGCGGTTCAGATGACAGTCCTGACGGACGTTGGGATGCGTGATCGTTCACAGATGCTGTGATTGATTCTTGATGCCAAAGTGATTCACTGTACATTGAAGATGGGTGGGTACCCCACACTCCACTGTTTGTCTAGCACTACTCACTGTCATTGAGTGAATTGCCATTCGTACCTCATCGGGGTTTGGCAGTCTGGACATTCTCTAACATTCAAATCACAACACCGAAATCAGGAAGATGTACAGTCTCCAAGGCGCTCTACTCGCTGCAATCCACTTTGTAACCATTGTTCCCTATGGTTTACTTGGATTCATGGCTGCAGCGATTTACGGCCAAGTGCATCGTCAGCCTGAGCTCTTACTCCCTCCTTATTCTTCGAGTATTGGTGCAGGTCAGATGATTGCGGCCGTCACGGTAGGCGCTTATGTTGCGGCGCGTACATATTGTTTGTACTGATTGGTGACCTTCTAGGGGTGGTTTGGGGTTGCCTGGACCCTTCTCACTTACGTCTATAGCCCGCTGTTGCACGATGTTCGGTGGAGATATTTCCTGGCATCTGCGACGATAGATCTTCTGCTGGCCTCAACACTTCTAGTGGCCGCTGCGCTACAATCAACATACATGCCTCGCCCACTGGGTCAGTGTAACAACACCGAAAATTGGAATCACTCCGGAGATATGCCCAGCCTTTTCAAAGTCCTCGCAGATGCAGACGGGAAGAACGCAACTAGCACGCCACAAAGCAAGTGTAATGAGCTAGTTTCTGTGTGGTGGCTGGAGATTGCTATGATGTAGGGCTCGTCAGCCTCATCTGACCTTACGCATCTGCTCACCCATTCTCTAGAATCATGTCATTTATTGCAGCCTTCATTGCATTGACTACTACCTGCAATCGCTCGCTTCGTAGGCGGTCCGCGCAGAGGTCCGGGCTATCTTCAACAACTGATGGCTTCTTTGCGCGGCATCTTGCACCTCCAGTCCGTTTTGCCTTTCGTTATCATAAAAAAAGGCGGCAGCATCGTCAACTACAGTTAAAGACCAAACAGCACGGCATGGACAAGATCAGAGATGTACGTCTGCCATCAGAGTACATTCCTCTTGAATCTGTCTCCAACAACGGTTTGCTGAAGCTCAGAACAATGGGCGCAACCCCTCCTGCACAAGCTAACCTGGACCTCGCATTTCTACTCGGTCAATATCCTACTTACGCCTCGACTGCGGAGAATCTCCACTACACTGATATGAAAAAGCTGTTACTGGTTTCCAAGACCGTCCACAACGCCATAGTATCCACTTCGAAATCGTATGAGAGGCTCAGGAATACTACTTGTCTCCGGGGAACAGAGACGGAATGTTGGAGCTGCCGAAGCCAGGTTTGCGTTGTTCGTCTCTCTTTCCCGAGAAGCACATTAACAGCGATACTCGATTCCTAGCTAATTCTACGCATGAAACAGTCTTGCAAGGATATCCAAGCCGTTGACGACCCTGACACAACGCAGCACCTTAAGGCGTGTAATCTGCGCTGCTCCAAATGCTATTACTCTCTACACTGCCAATCTCTTGCAAAGGCTTCTTTTCGGGCTCCGCTGTCTTGCAGCGGTCACGGCACTGTCGGGAGTGTCAAATATAGAGATTTGTGTCGGACATGCGGTTCAAGACCATCAAGCGAAAATCTGAGCATACGCACAGAGAGAGAGAGATGTCTAATAGATCATCGAGCAGGGTCATTCACACGTTGTGGTGCATGTCGAATACGCGTCGCTGCAATAGGGCCGCGGTGGTGGGCCTGCTGTCGCTGCAACAAAGAGTGTACGAGTGACTACCACTCATCTTGGGTGAAGTGAAGGCAGATGGTAGTTCACCATGGTTGAAAGCACGGCGATACTATGACTGAGGTTCCATCAATGTTTCATATATCTGGGAATGAAAGCAAATAGCAGATTTACGAAGCGTTCTTGAGGGCTAGATCATCGGAATTCCATTCAGTGTTGTTTCAAAACTGTTATTTTCCGCATCAAGGAGTCATAGAAAGGAGTACATGAGACCTAGGAACGTCCCGCCTTGCAGAGTACCAGAGATTCTGATGGTTAGGGCTAGCCGAATCCCACAATCTCCACCAAAGACTCGCTGTTCCCGTGTGGCAAAACATGCGTAGTCTACTCGCGAAAGCGAAGGAAACTCTTGAGGTTGCTGAAGAATTGGGAGTTGTAACACAGAACGTAACTCTCAGAGATGTGAACGTAAGGTTTCCTCTTTCCCATATAGCGTGCTCGTTTGGAGATCCTCCGGGAAATGGAGATGCAATCATCTCATTGGTCTATAAATATATTTTATATTGCCTGATGGATTTAGAAGTAATAACATATGGGAGCCGGTAGTCGTACACCCTCCTAAGGTAGTCATACACCCCCACAATGGTAGTCGTACACCCCTCCTGATCAGGTAGTAGTATTTGAAGGCTGCAGTTCAGAATTTTACACGGTAAGGCCAACTGAAGTTCAGATTGATGAATGTAG
>JAABUP010001581.1_pt1 | contig 20078 bp, 17 predicted proteins | sample 5559201 | NCBI WGS metagenome assembly JAABUP01 (sample SAMN10711887, study PRJNA513373) | rock metagenome | isolation source: Antarctica rocks | place: Antarctica
GAACAACTCAAGCAGTGGCGCGGCCTGGCCACCCGCTACGACAAGCTCGCCGTCATCTACCGCGGCGGCGCCGTCCTACGCAGCATCATCCTGTGGCTCCGCAGCCCAATAGGAGACACGCCCTAGTCCCGAGCGGCCGTACGACGGCCCGCGCAGCCCCGCTGGGTGCGCGGGCCGTCTGCTGCTCCGCTCAGCTGCCGGCACCGGGGGCTGGAACCACGGCCCTGACGGCGCCTGGCTGCATCAGGCCTCGCGGACGAACTTGTTGAACCGGCTCAGGCTGCCGTCAGCAGTGTGCTCCTGGTAGAGGAAGTCCACATCGCTGCTGTCGAACGTGGTGAAGAACTCGGTCCAGTCGATGTCCGCCAAGCGGTCGGCCGGGTCCCGGAACTCGATCCGCAGAACCCCTGCCCCCTTGCCTTTCCTCGTGCCGCGTACGTCGGCCGGCGTGCCTCCGCGCCCCCCGGCCCACTTCTTGATCACATCGTGGTCCCGGGTGAGGTAGCTCGCGGCCGTCGTCGGGGCCTTGGTCTGCCGCTTGACCGCGCTCGGCTTGCCGAGCTCGGCCGCCACCTCGCTGCCCGACGCCTTCGCCTTCTTCCTGCTGCCGGCGCCCTTGTCCCCTGCTGCCTTGCTCGTCTTCTTGTCCTGCTTGGCTTGGGCCGCCTTCTTGTCCGCGGCCTTCTTGTCGGCAGCCTTCTTGTCGGTCGCCTTCTTGTCCGCCGCCTTGCGCGTCGTGGTGGTCGCGGCCATGGTGCTCCTCGGGTCCGGAATGGGTGGAAGGCGCTTGCCCTCACCAGCCCCGCGGAAACGCTTGTTTCCCGCCAGGGGGGTCGGGCAGCCAGAGGCCGTGAAGGTCCTCACCTGGCACGTCCACGGCTCCTACCTCTGGTACCTCAGTCACATCCCGGTCACTTGGGTCCTGCCGGTACGGCCGGGGCGCGATCAGGGGTACGGCGGCCGTACACCGAGCTTTCCCTGGCCCGACAACGTGCTGGAAGTACCGGCCGGTGACGTCGCCGCCCTGGACGACCTCGACCTGGTCCTGACGCAGCACCGCCAGAACTGGGACGTCGACCGGTACGAGCTGCTCGGCGGCCGAGCCGGCGAGCTGCCGCGGATCCACCTCGAGCACGACCCGCCCCAGGGCTGGCCCAACGACGCCCTGCACCCGGTACAGGACGCGGACGCGCTGCTCGTCCACGTGACGCCGTTCAACGAGTTGATGTGGGACAACGGGATCACCCCCACGCGCGTCGTCGAGCACGGCGTCGTCGTACCGGACGTGCCCTGGACGGGCGAGCTCGAGACGGCCGTGACCGTGGTCAACAACCTGTACCGACGAGGACGACGGCTCGGCCCGGACGTGTTCGACCGGGTCGCCGCGCAGGTTCCGGTGGACCTTGCCGGCATGCACGGAGAGCCGCACCCGCGGTGGCTCGGCGACGTGCGGCTGGACGAGCTGCACCGGCGGCTGGCGGCGTACCGCTGCCTGTTCAACCCGATCCGGTACACCTCGCTCGGGCTCGCGGTCTGCGAGGCGATGGCTCTGGGGCTGCCCGTCGTCGGGCTGGCGACGACCGAGATGTCCACCGCGGTCCGTAACGGTGTCAACGGTTACGTCGAGACCGACGTCGAGGTACTCGTCACGCACCTGCGCCGGCTGCTCCGGGACCGCGAGGAGGCGGCGGAGCTGTCGGCGGGCGCCAAGGCCGTGGCGGCACTGCGGTTCGGCATCGACCGGTTCGTCAACGACTGGTGCGAGGTCCTGGCCGAAGCCGCCGGCGTCCCCGTACCGATCGATGTTGCGTGAGAACCAGCCCGAACTGCCCCTGAGCCCGCAACACGGATCGGTCCGGCAGGGTGGGGCCGCAGGACGGCGCGGGTTACAAGCAAGTCCCGACGAGCATGGGCTCGGGAACGAGCTCGACGCCGAACGCCGCGCGCACCCCGTCCCGCACCTCGCGCGCGAGCGCGAGCAGGTCCGCTGTCCGGCCGCTGCCCCGGTTGACCAGGGCCAGGGTGTGCTTGGTCGAGAGGCCGACGGGGCCGTCCCCGTACCCGCGGGGGAAGCCGGCCTGCTCGATCAGCCACGCCGCGCTGACCTTGGTGCGCCCGTCGCCCTCGGGCCAGGTGGGCGCCAAGGGGGCGCGGGCGAGCAGGGACGCGGCCGCGCCCGGCCGCAGGACCGGGTTGGTGAAGAACGAGCCCGCACTGCGGCTGTCCGGGTCGGTGGAGTCCACCACCATCCCCTTGCCCCGGCGCAGGGCCAGCACCGCCTCCCGCACGTCCGCCAGCGGAGCAGGGGAACCGAGCGGTACGCCGAGCACGCGGGCCAGCTCGGCGTATTGCACGGGGAGCCCCAGGCGACCCTCGACGAGGCCGAACAGCACCGACAGCACGATCCACCGGCCGGGAGCGGCCTTGAACGCGCTGCTCCGGTAGGAGAAGCCGCAGTCGGCGGCCGGCAGCACCGTCACGGCGTCCGAAAGCGTGTCCAGGACGCGGACGGACACAATCGTGCGGGCGACGTCGCCGCCATACGCACCGATGTTCTGCACCGGACTGGCCCCGACCGTGCCCGGGATGCCGGACAGTGCCTCGAGCCCCACCAGGCCGTCGGCCACGCAGAGCGCCACGAGAGCATCCCAGTCCTGACCGGCGGCCACCTCGAGCAGCACCCGGTCGCCGTCGCGGCGACCGGACAGCCCGTAGCTGCGCACGAGCACCACGGTGTCGAGCCCAGCGTCGGGCAGCACCAGGTTGCTGCCGCCCGCGAGCACCAGGGCCCCGGGCGCTGATCGGACGGCGGCCACCAGCTCGGCCTCGTCGTACGTTGTCAGGAGGCGCTGGGCCGGACCCCCGAGCCGCAGGGTCGTCAGCGGCGCGAGCGGCACGTCCCGACGTTCGAGCACCCGGCCAGGCTAACGGGCTGGGCACAATCCGACCGGCAGTTGCTGGTGAACCAGGCTCGTAGCCGGTATTGCCCCTCGACATCTGGGGACGACCGCCAGATGGTGGACATCGGGTACACGATCATGGGCGAGCAACGTGGGCCGCGCGAGCTCGTCGCCGACGCGGTGCTGGCGGAGCAGGCGGGCTTTGACTTCCTGGTCGCGAGCGACCACTACTCGCCGTGGCTGGAGGCCCAGGGGCACGCGCCGTACACCTGGGCGGTTCTGGGCGCCGTCGCACAGGCGACCTCACGGATCGAGCTGATGACCTACGTGACCTGCCCCACGCTTCGTTACCATCCCGCGGTCGTGGCCCAGAAGGCCGCCACGCTGGGTCTGCTGTCGCAGGGCCGCTTCTCGCTCGGCCTCGGCGCCGGCGAGAACCTCAACGAGCACGTCGTCGGGCGGGGCTGGCGCCCGGTGGACGTGCGGCACGAGATGCTCACCGAAGCCGTCGAGATCATCCGCGAGCTGTTCGGCGGTGGCTTCGTCAACTACCGCGGCCAGCACTTCGATGTCGAGAGCGCCAAGCTGTACGACCTGCCTACGACACCGGTTCGCATCGGCATCGCGGCCTCGGGCACGCAGTCCTGCACGCTCGCTGCGACCCTCGGCGACTTCGCCATCGGCACCGAGCCGACCATGCCCGCGACCTACCGCTCAGTGGGCGGGTCCGCGGAGTCGGTGGGGCAGTTCCCCGTCTGCTACGGCGAACCGGCCGCCTCGCGGACCCTGCTGCGCGAGCAGTTCCGTTGGGCCGCGCTGGGCTGGAAGGTTCAGGCTGAGCTGCCGGGTACCGCATCCTTCGACGCCGCCTCGGCGTACGTCCGCGAGCAGGACATGTCCTCGCTCGGGGTGTCCGGGGACGAGGTGTCGGCGTACGTCGAGAAGGTCCGCGAGTTCACCGACGCCGGCTACGAGCGGGTCGCCCTCGTGCAGGTCGGGCCGGACCAGGAGGCGTTCTGCTCCTGGTACGCCGAGACGCTTGCCCCAGCCCTCCGCACCGCCCTGGCGTGATCCAGCAGATCCGACCCACACCTTGCGGGGGCTACGCCCAGGGCACATGATGGCTGCGGTTGAGTGGACAGCCGTTGCGCGAGGGCATGAACTCGCTTGCTACGCCCGCACGCCCTTGACCGGAAGCGTTGCAGAGGACTCACGTGGACCACGGCTGGACACCCCGGACGTCGATGCAGCTGATCACCGATCAGGTAGCCGGCATCGACGCGTGGAACCGCGCCCGGAGCCTGCGTCCGGACGTTGCCGACGCCACCGCCGTCAGCCGGGAGATGCGGCAGGATCTGGCACGACGGACCGAGGCGCGCCGCCGTACGCAGGAGGCCGTGCTGAACCGGGCTGACAATCACCTGCGCCAGTCCGGCAAACTGCTGCTGAGCTCGCCGCGCTGCCGTGCAGTCCTGGTCCACCGCAACGCGTGGTTGCGGGAGAAGGTCGCGGCGGGTCTACGGGACAGCGGAGTCCAGGTCGTCGCGTCACTCGAGGACGGCGCAGACGCCATCGGCACGCTCGTGGTGGAGCAGCCCGACATCGTGTTCGTCGAGGACCGGCTTCCGTCCGTGACCGGCCTGCAGGTCGTGCGGCAGGCCCGCCGCTTCGCCAAGGGCAGTGTCGTGGCGGCTCACCTGCTCGACGGCGCCCAGGTCGATATCTTCCTCGGCGCCGGTGCGGACGTGGTCTTCACCCGGCGGATCTCACCCGCCGACATGGTCCGGGAGCTCCTGAGGCACACGACCGGCGGGCCACGGGCGATGACCCTGGTCTAGCCGGGCCGGCGCAGCAGTCGAGCGTTGCGCCGCCGCAGGCGATCAGGTCGTCACGTCCCGCGTGGTGAAGCGGGCCCAGGCCAGCGCGCCACACACCGCGACCCAGCCGATCTGCACGGTCAGTCCGGACAGCAGCCGGGCTGTGGGGACCGGGGCCCGCAGCAGGTCCCCGAGGTCGAACCAGTGGTGGGTCAGCAGGAACGGGTGCAGCCAGGACAGCTGCGGCACGCTGTCCAGGATCTCGCTGACCACCGGCACCACCGCGGTCGCGGCCATAGCCCCGACCGGCACCTCGGTGAGCGTCGACACGAGCAGGCCCAGCGCCACCAGCCCGGTGAGTGACACCGTGACGTACGCCGCGACGAGCAACACGCGTAGGAGACCGACCGAGAACGGCACGGTGGTGCCCGGCAGCAGCGTGACGTCGCCGACCGGGAACAGCAGCGCACCGACGATGACGCCGGTCGTCGCCACCGCTACGGCCAGCGTGAGGCAGAAGGTGAGGCTGGACAGGTACTTCACGAGCAGCAGGCGACCCCGTCCCACCGGGACCGTCAGCAGGTAGCGCAGGGTCCCGGTGCTCGCCTCCCCCGAGACGGAGTCCGCGGACACGACCGAGACCGCCAGCGGGATGAGCAGCGGCAGCAGCGCCACGAGCCCGGCCACGGCCAGGTAGAGACCGTTGCCGGCGATGCGGCCGATGAAGGCCGGGCCGCCACCGCCGGAGCGGGACGACAACCGGATCGCGGTGCCGAGCAGCACCGGCGCGAGGCACAGCACCACGAGCAGGGCCTGCGTCCGGCGGCGGCCGAACAGCAGCCGTAACTCCGAGCGGTAGAGCCGCAGGAACGCCCCCGGCCGGGCCCTGGTCGTGGGACGGCTCGAGGTCACCTCCGGCGCGGTCAGCAGCTCACTGGGCAACGTCGAACCCCTCCCCGGTCAGTGCCACGAACACGTCCTCGAGCGAAGGGCGGGCGACGGCGAACCCGCGTACGCCGATCCCGGCCCGGACCAGCTCGGCGCAGATGTCTTCGGGTCGCCGATCACCGAGGTCGGCGTGCACCGCGTCCTCGACCAACTCCACGCCGGCGAGTCCGGCGGCGTGGAGTTCGCCAGCCGCCGCCCGCGGGTCGCTCGCCTCGACCCTCACGCGGGGACGGCTTCCGGCGCTGAGCTCAGCGAGCGTGCCGGACACCAGCAGGCGGCCCTGGCTCATGACCCCGACATGGCTGCACACCTGCTCGACCTCGCTGAGCAGGTGGGTGGACAGCACGACCGTGATCCCTTCGGCGGCGAGCTCGCGCACGAGCGCCCGCACCTCGCGGGTGCCCTGCGGATCCAGGCCGTTGGTGGGCTCGTCGAGCACGAGCAGCTCGCGCGGCTGCAGCAGGGCGGCGGCGATCCCGAGTCGCTGCTTCATGCCGAGGGAGTAGCGACGGAACTTCTTCTCCGCCGCGATCGCGAGCCCCACCCGCTCCAGGGCCTGCTCGACCCGAGCCTTCGAGGTCGAGGGGTCGGCGGTCGCGTCCACCGCGTCCAGCCGCGCCAGGTTTGCCCGCCCGGTGAGGAACGGGTGGAAGGCGGGCCCTTCGACGAGCGCACCGACGCGCGGCAGGACCGACCGGCTGCGCGCCGGCACCGGCTCGCCGAGCAGCTGCACCGTGCCGGACGTCGGGGTCACCAGGCCGAGCAGCATCCGGATGGTCGTGGTCTTGCCCGAGCCGTTCGGACCGAGGAAGCCGTAGACGCTGCCGCTGTCCACGAGCAGGTCGATGGTGTCGACTGCGACCTGCCCGCTGGAGAACCGCTTGGTCAGACCGCGGGCCTCGACGGCCAGACCCGGACCGGCGAGCGTCGCGGGCGCCGCGCTGTCGAGCGTCGCCGCGGTCACCGCTTGGCGGCGAGGGCTGTCAGCGTCCCAGGCGTGACCGCCCCGGCGTAGGCCCGGCCGTCGTCCAGGACCAGGACCGACACCAGCGTGCTGGTGAACAGGTGACCCTTGACCGTGCCGACGGTGACCGGCGTCGTGACCTGGTCGAGCATCCCGGCGGCCTTCAGGTCGACGCCGCTTGCCTCGACAACGGCGGTCCAGCCGGTCCCGACGATCTTGGTGACCGGCGCCTTTGCGCGTACGCCCTCACCCGGGTGCGAGAACCTGGTACGAGGCTGGGTGGGCGCCTGCACGAGGGCCTTGCCGGTAGGCGTGGCGAAGACGCTGGCAGGCGGCGCGGTGAAATCGACCTGGGTGAACCCCAGGGAGAAGGCCGGCTTGGCGGTGTGCCGGGCCAGCACCTGGACCTGGAGCGGAACCTTGGTGGCGCTGTCCACGGCGACCCGCACGCTGCCGATCAGGCTTGTACGGTCCTTCGGCGTCAGCACCAGCTCGTAGGCGGGCCGGCCCGCCACGTAGCGGTTCTTCTCGACCTGCACGACCGTGCTCGGGTCCAGCGCGGCCAGCGCGGCCGCGGCCGCTTCCTGCGGGGTGTGCGCCTTTGTCAGGTCCGGCGCTGCCGGCTTGGCGGGATGAGCCGGCAGCGCGAGGTGGGTGACCTGGTCGGTCTCGCTGTCGTAGGTCCACGCGTCAGCGCCTCGGCGCACCACGTCGTACTCGTGCAGGCTGTCGTCCAGCTCGAGGCGGGAGGCGGTCTCGCCGGCCGACCAGACGCGCAGGGTGTGCGTGCCGGAGGCCAAGGCGCCGGCGCTGCCCTTCACGCCCAGCTGCTCGAGTGAGGGCAAGCCCAGCGCCGAACTCGAGGTGACCGTGCCGGTGAGGCCGGCGACCCGGGCCTGGCCCACGTCGGCGAGCAGCGCCGAGGCGGTCAGGGTCGGCAGCTTCGGCGCAGGATCCGCGGAGGCGAGCGTCGGGACGAGGGTGACGCCGAGAACGACGGCGGCAACGCCGGCCGGAACGGTCCAACGGACACGGGAGGAGACCATGGGGAACGCCTTTCGACAGGTGCCCTGACGACACGAGCTGCTGACGACACGGGATGCTTGCGATACGGGGTGGTGACGGGGTGCTGAGGATGAGCGTGCCCGGCCGTCCTGAGAGCGGCCTGAGACCCGGCCCGCCGCGACCCCACGCACCGCGCGAGCGGGCACACTGCCGACGTGCGCCTGCTGGTGGTCGATGACGAGGTCCGGCTCGCCGCTGCCCTGCAGCGCGGACTCACTGCGGAGGGGTTCGCGGTCGACCTCGCGCATGACGGTCCGACTGCGCTGGCGATGGCGCGCGCCGGGTCGTACGACGTGGTGGTGCTCGACATCATGCTGCCGGGGCTGTCGGGCTACCGGGTGGTGGAGGCGCTGCGCAAGGACGGCAACGACGTGCCCGTGCTGCTGCTCTCGGCGAAGGACGGCGAGCACGACCAGGCCGACGGGCTCGATCTGGGCGCCGACGACTACCTCACCAAGCCGTTCTCCTTCGTGGTGCTCGTGGCCCGGCTGCGGGCGCTGCTGCGACGCGGCGGAGCGACCGCGCCTGCCGTCCTGGCCGTCGGCGACCTGCGGCTCGACCCGGGCCGGCGCGAGGTGCACTCCGGCCGTGAGCAGGTTGCCCTGACCGCCCGGGAGTTCGGGCTGCTGGAGTACCTCATGCGGCGGGCCGGTCAGGTCGTCACCAAGACCGAATTGCTCGACCACGTGTGGGACGCGCCGATGGACGTGGACCCCAACGTCGTCGAGGTGTACGTCGGCTACCTGCGCCGCAAACTCGGCGCGGCGGCCGTGCAGACCGTACGCGGCGTGGGCTACCGGGTGCCGGCGGCCTGAGGTGGCGTGGTGGCGGCGGCGCTCGCTGCGCTTCCGGCTGACCGCGCTGGCCACCGCCGTCCTCGCGATCGGGCTCGGCGTCGGCGCCCTGCTGTTCGTCCACGTCGTGTCGAGCTCGCTGGCCGGCGGTGTCGACCGCACCGCCCGCGACCGCGCCCGCGAGGTCGCCGCGTCCTACGACCTGTCCCGGCTGCAGGGTTCTCAGCTGCAGGGGTCGCGGGGTCCGGGATCCGGGACGCCGCAGCTGCTCGGGCAGCGCGGGGACGGCCTGCTGGTGCAGGTGGTGTCCGACAGCGGGACGGTCGTCGCCGCATCGCCGGACGCCGCCCGGCTGCCGCCACTGCAGGCCGGCCCACTGGTCGTCGCGGGCGAGCCGCTGCGCGCGGTCGCGCTGGCGCTGCCGGGCGGGCGGGTCGTCGTCGCCGCACCGGTGCGGGACATCACCGCCGGCGTGCACATCGTCGTGGTCGCCCTGCTGGTCGGCGTACCCCTGCTTGCCGCGCTCGTGGCCGCCGGCTGCTGGCTGCTGGTGGGTTCCGCGCTGCGGCCGGTCGAGGAACTGCGCCGGGCGGCGGCAGGGGTCACCCCGGGCCAGGGAGCCGTGCGTCTGGCCGTGCCGGGCTCCTCCGACGAGCTGGCGCGGCTCGCCACGACCTTGGACGACATGCTGGCGCGACTCGACCGGGCGTCGGTGCGGCAGCGCCGCTTCGTCGCCGATGCAGCCCACGAGCTCCGCTCGCCGCTGGCTGCCGCCCGGGTCGAGTTGGAGGTCGCGCTGCAGGTCGGAGGCGACTGGAACGCTGTCGGCGCCGATGTGCTCGTCGAGGTGCTGCGGCTCGGCCGGCTCGTGGAGGACCTGCTGGAGCTGGCGCGGGTGGACGACAGCGGGGTCACGCGTCGCGCCGTGCAGCTGGACCTGGCTGCGGTCGCTCACGAAGCGGTGCGCCGGACCGGGACCGCGCGCGTCCCCGTCAGCGTGGTGTCGGACGAGCTCGGGCCCGCCGTCCACGCCGACCCGGACGCCCTCGCCCGCGTCCTGCGCAACCTGCTCGACAACGCCGTACGGCACGCCAGCTCACGTGTGGTCGTCAGCGTGCGACGCCGCGGCGAGCACGCGGAGCTGCTGGTGCGCGACGACGGGCCTGGGGTCCCCACGACCCAGCGCGAGCTGGTCTTCGACCGGTTCGCCCGGCTCGACGACGGCCGGGCCCGCGACGAGGGCGGTACCGGGCTCGGGCTGCCCATCGCCCGCGAGCTGGCCCGCGCCGAGGGCGGCGACGTGCTGCTGCTGCCGGCCGGGAAAGGCGGGCCGGGCGCGACCTTCGTCGTACGGCTGCCGGCGCCACGCTGATCCAAGAACCCCGGCGGGGCGCCGCGTGGGCGCACCGGGCCGGCCCGGCGCTCCGGCAGACTGTCCGCTCCACCCGTGGACCCGGAGGCCGAAATGAGCGAGCTCGACCGCGAGGTCGCGCGGGAGCAGGCGCACGTCGAGGTTGCCCTCGCCCGTCTGGAGGTCCTGCGGGCCGAGGCGGTGCGCCGCGAGAAGGAGAGCCTGCGGCCGGCCGGTGGCTCGCCCCAGGCGGTGTACGAGCGCGACGTGACCGCGCTGGCCGCGGCGGCGCGACGAGGCGACCTCGACGCGGCCGGGGAGGGGCTGGTGTTCGGGCGACTTGACGTTACCGACGGTGCGCCGTTGCACGTCGGCCGCCTCGGCCTGCGCACCGAGGACCAGGAGCCGATCGTCGTCGACTGGCGCGCACCTGCTGCCGCGCCCTTCTACCGGGCGACGGCGGCCGACCCGCTGGGCGTCGTACGCCGGCGGACGATCAGCTGTGCGGGACCTCGCGTCACCGGAGTCGAGGACGAGCTGCTGGACCCGACCGCGGAGCTGGACGGGACCGTCGTGGTCGGCGACGGAGCCTTCCTGGCGGCAGTGTCGCGGGCGCGCGGGCCGCAGATGCGCGACATCGTGGCGACGATCCAACGCGAGCAGGACCTCGCCGTACGCGCGCCGGATGACGGTGCGCTCGTGGTCACCGGCGGCCCCGGGACGGGCAAGACGGCCGTCGCGCTGCACCGCGTGGCCTACCTGATGTATGCCAAGCGCGAGTGGTACGGCCGGCGCGGCGTCCTGGTGGTCGGGCCGTCCCCGGTCTTCGTGGACTACATCGCTGCGGTCCTGCCCTCGCTCGGCGAGACCAGCGTCCGCCTGTCCGACCTCGGCGGCCTGCCCGTGCTGCCCCGGGGGTTCACCGTTGACGGCTACGACGCTCCCGCCGTCGTCGCCCTCAAGGGGTCGGCGCGGATGGCGCAGCTGCTGGCCCGGATCGTGCGTCAGCTCGCCACCGTCGCGCGCGTGCCGGACCTCGAGCTGACCCGCTGGGGCCACACTTTCGTCGTGCCCGCCCGTGAGCTCGTGCAGCGGCGCCAGCAGGTCGGCCGCTCGCCGCGCAGCCACAACGGTGGTCACGCGGCCTACGCCGCCGCGTTGATCGACATCGTCTGGCGTGCATGGGAACGCCGGCCGGCTGCGGCGCGCCCCGAGCCCGGCGACCGTGAGGACTTCGGTGCGTGGCTGCGGGCCGACCCGAGCTTCCAACGCGTGCTCGGCCTGGCCTGGCCGGTCCTGCTGCCGGAGCAGGTGCTCGAAGCCCTGCGGTCCGGCTCGGTCCCGTTGCCGTCCGGGACCTACTCCGACGACGAGCTCCGCCTGTTGTCGGCCTCCTGGCCGGCAACGTCGCTGTCGGCCGCGGACACAGCCATCGTGGACGAGCTGGCTGCGCTGCTGGGCGCCCCACCGGAGCCCGAGCCCGACCCGGACGAGGACTGGGACGAGCTGGCCGACCTGGACGCCCGAGCCCGGGCGGCCGAGGTTACGACCTTCGCCGACCGCAACCGCAGCACGCGTCCCTCCGTGCTGACCGGCGCGGATCTGCGCACCTATGCCCACGTCGTGGTGGACGAGGCGCAGGACGTTACGCCCATGCAGTGGCGCATGCTCGGCCGGCGGGCCCGCGGCGCGACCTGGACCATCGTGGGCGACTGGGCCCAGTCCGCCTGGCCTGACGTCGAGGAGGTCCGCTCGGCGCTGTCCGACGTGCTCGGCCGCTCCCGGGTGCGCACCGTGGAGCTCACCACCAACTACCGCACCACCACCGAGGTGGCCGCTCTCGCCACCCGGGTCCTGGCCCGCGTCGACCCCGCCGCCGTCTCGCCCGCCGCCGTGCGCACCTCGGGATGGGAACCGACCTGGGAGCTCGCGCCCTCCCTAGCTCCCACCAGTGACGCCCTGCTCGCAGCACTGCCCGGCGCGGTGGACGCGCTGCTGGTCGCGGTGTCCGGGACCGTCGGGGTCGTCTGCCCGCACGGCCTGCTCGTCCCGGCCCTGGCCACGCTCGACGGCCTCGACCCGCGGGTGTCCGTCGTGGACACCTGGCAGGTCAAGGGGCTGGAGTACGACGGCTGCATCGTGCTGGCCCCAGAGCAGGTGGTGACCGAGTCCCTCACCGCGCAGGCCGGCCTCCGCACGCTCTACGTCGCGCTCACCCGCGCCACCCAGCACCTCACGGTCCTGTCCGCTGTCAGCCTCGAGGCCCTCCTGTCCTGAGTGGCGGCCTGGCGCCTACCGGCACAACAGCAGGGTCGCGAGCGGATCGAGCACCCGGGCGCGCAACCGCACGCTTGCCGGCCACCACCCGGGTCGCCGACCTGCTGTTGTGCTCGCCTTCTTGCTCACGCCGCGGACACGGAACGGTTCTCGCCGGACGGCGCCGGACCACAACAGCACCAGTAGACAGCCGCCCGCGGCTCTTGCGCTCCCTTTGGCGCTGACAGCCCCCCGCCCAGCCCTGCTGTGTGCCGTTGTGGTCGCTGGCCCGGGCAAACCCACCGCGCTCGCCGCCAACCGCGTTCAGGCGGCCCGCGCAGCATCTAGCGAGTCCCTGACCAGCTGCACGACGTACTCCGGATCCCGCACGACTTCATCCCAGGTCACCCGCAGGACGCGCCAGCCCAGCCGGACCACTTCGTTGTCTCGGCGCCGGTCCCGGTCCCGGGCGTCCTCCGGGTCGTGCCACCGGTGTCCGTCGCACTCCAGCACGAGCCCCGCCGCCGACCAGAAGAAGTCGACCCTGGCGAAGGGCTGACCCTTGACTGTCCTCAGGACGCGCTGCGACCGGGGGTGCATGCCGTTGCGAGCAAGCAGAACCCGCAGCAGTGACTCGAGCACCGAGCCGGAGTCGGGGTCGACGAGATTGAGCACCCCGCGCAGGCGCCGGGCCCCTGGGCGGCCACCATGCCGGCGCACTGCGGCGACGAGCTGCTCCAGGGTGATCCGCCCTGTGCGCAGGGCGCTGTCAGCGATCACCACGGCCTCCTGCCGCGGTCGCGTCAGGGCACACTCCACGACGGTCGCCAGCGCACTCACCAGCCGAAGGTCCTGGTGGTCAGCCACCCGGCGCAGCTCGGCGTCCTGAACGGTGCAACGGCGGACCACGACTCCGGGCAGTGCGACATGACCTCGACCTCGCGCGACCGTGACCTCGATCTGCGAGGGCTCGACAGCGAGGTCGAACCCCCACAGGACAGCGGCCGTTCGCCCTCCTGCCGCTGCGCTGTCTCCGAGCGACAGCAGGACTGCTCGGACCTGCTCCACGTACGCGTGGTCCGGGTGGCCGCCGCTGAGCAGGTGCCGGGCGCGGGGTGCCAGCGGGCCGGCGGCGTACACGCCGCGCCGGACGCGGACGAGCTCGCCGCTGGCCAGGAGCGCACGGAGCCGGCCGCGGGTGATGCCGAGCTCGGCCAACTGCCGCCCCGTCCGCGCGGCGGGTCCCGGGCAGCACGCGTGATGGGTCTGCACGGCTCAGATCCTGGGCGCTGCCGACGGCCGGCGCGGAGGGCCTGTGGACAGGGCACCGGTCGGTCCCTCCTCGGCGGCGGACGACCCGCGCTGGCGCGGAACAGACGGTGGCGTTGCCCAGCAACCACAACTACACACGACAGGCGGCTGCAGGCGGACAAGCACGCTCACCGGCACCCGATCCGGGGCCGCGCTGGTGCTGTTGTGGTCGCAGCCACCCGCCCATCGCCGCCGGGCATGGTCCTGCGGGTGGGCCGCGTGGCCGCGTGCAGGGGCCCGCGCCTCGATGCGCGGGGTGGGCGGCCGCGCGGGGTGGGCGCGCGGCCGCGCGCGAGTGGGGGGCTACGCAATGGGCGGTGGCGCTAGGGGGCGGTGGCTGAGCGGCGCTCCCACTCAGCGGTGACGCGCTGCTGCACCGAAGGGTGCTGCGCGAAGACAGCGTTGAGCTCGTCATAGCCGACGCGCAGGGCCCGTACCTCGCTGACGCTGACGACCGTTGCGTTGCGGCGGCGGCTGGCCACGATCGCGGCCTCGCCCACGAGCGAGCCGGCCCCGAGCGTGGCCAGCACGTCCTTGCCGTGCCGGACCTCGGTGCTGCCCGCCAGCAGGACGTACACCGAGTCGGCGGGGGTGTTCTCGGCGATCAGGGCCCAGTTGGAAGGCAGGTGCACGAGGCGGCCGGCGTCGACCAGGGCATCGACGGCCCTGCCGCTGAGCCCGGAGAACACCTCCAGCCGGCCCACCTCATCGCTCAGTGCCCTGGCGCTCTTGTCCCGCACGGTGGTTCCCCTCGTCCTCGGTGACCGTCCAGGCTAGGGGACTGGATGAACAGCGACGATCTACAGGCCGAGCTCGCGGGCGACGAGCATCAGCTGCACCTCGGTCGTCCCCTCGCCGATCTCCAGGATCTTGGAGTCCCGGTAGTGGCGGGCGACCGGGAAGTCGTTGATGTAGCCGTAGCCGCCGTGCACCTGGGTGGCGTCCCGGGCGTTGTCCATGGCCGCCTCGCCGGAGATGAGCTTGGCGATCGCAGCCTGTTTCTTGAACGGCAGCCCGGCGAGCATCCTGGCGGCCGCGTCGTAGTAGGCCGTCCGGGCACCGTGGGCGCGCGCCTCCATGCGTGCGATCTTGAAGGCGATGCCCTGGTGCTGCGCGATGGGGCGGCCGAACGCCTCGCGCTGCTTGGCGTACTTCACGCTCTCATCGACGCAGCCCTGCGCCGCCCCGACCGACAGCGCGCTGATCGCGATGCGCCCCTCGTCCAGGATGTGCAGGAAGTTCGCGTAGCCGCGGCCGCGCTCGCCCAGCAGGTTCGCCTCGGGCACGCGGACGTCATCGAACGACAGCGGGTGCGTGTCCGAGGCGTGCCACCCCACTTTGTCGTACGCCGGCTGCGCCGTGAAACCCGGCGTCGGGACCGGCACCAGGAAGGAGCTGATCTCCTTGCGGCCCCCAGCCTGCTGACCGGTCACGGCGGTACACGTGACCAACGTCGTGATCTCGGTGCCGCTGTTCGTGATGAACTCCTTCGTGCCGTTGATCCGCCACGAGCCGTCCTGCAGCACCGCGGTCGTCCGGGTGCCGCCGGCGTCGCTGCCCGCACCCGGCTCGGTGAGCCCGAACGCACCTAGCGCGGTACCGGCGGTCAGCGAGGGGAGCCACTGCTGCTTCTGCACCTCGGTACCGAACCGGAAGACGGGCATCGCGCCGAGCGAGACCCCGGCCTCCAGGGTGATAGCGACGGATTGGTCGACGCGGGCGAGCTCCTCCAGGGCCAGGCAGAGGGTGAAGTAGTCGCCGCCCATCCCGCCGTACTGCTCGGGGAAGGGCAGGCCGAACAGCCCCATCTCGCCCATCTGCCGCACGACGGCGTACGGGAAGGTGGCCGTACGGTCGTGGTGGGCCGCGACCGGCGCCACGACCTCGTTCGCGAACTCCTCGACCGTCTTGCGCAGCGACTGCTGCTCGTCGGTCAACCGGGTGTCGAGCATCAGGACTCCTTGGTCGGTGGGAGCGGCGCCAGCGCCTGTACGGCGCGAGATGGGCTGGGGCGGCCGAGCTGCTCGGCCATCCACAGGCTGGTCTGCACCAGGGCGTCGAGGTCGACGCCGGTCGAGATGCCCAGGCCGTGCAGCTGCCAGAGCAGGTCCTCGGTGGCGAGGTTGCCGGTGGCGCTCTCGGCGTACGGGCAGCCGCCGAGCCCGCCGGCGCTGGAGTCCACAGTGGTGACCCCGTGCTGCAGCGCGACGACGGTGTTGGCCAGGGCCTGGCCGTAGGTGTCGTGGAAGTGCACGGCCAACGCCGCCGGCTCGACGTCTAGGGCGGCAAGGGCGTCGAGCAGCGCCACGACCTGCCCTGGGGTAGCGACGCCGATCGTGTCCCCGAACGAGAGCTCGGTGATGCCCAGGTCGAACAGGGTGCGTCCGTGCCCGGCGACGACGGCTGGGTCGACGGCGCCCTCCCACGGGTCGCCGAAGCACATCGACAGGTACCCCCGCACCGCCAGGCCCTCGCGACGAGCCCGGGCGATCACGGGCGCGAACATCGCCAGCGACTCGGCGACGGTGCGGTTGAGGTTCTTCCTGGCGAAGGTCTCGGTGGCACTGCCGAAAACTGCGACCTCGCGCGCGCCGGCGGCCAACGCCCGGTCCAGACCGCGCTCGTTGGGCACGAGCACCGGCATCCGTACGCCGTCCGGTGCCGGTCCCAGGGCGGCCAGCAGCTGCTCCGCGTCGGCCAGCTGCGGTACCCACCGAGGCGACACGAAGCTGGTCGTCTCGACCGCGGTGTGTCCGGCAGCGAGCAGCCGGCGTACGAACTCGGCCTTGACCTCGACGGGCAGGACGGCTCGCTCGTTCTGCAGCCCATCGCGCGGACCGACCTCATAGACCGCGACCCGGGCGGGCAGGCCGGCCAGGGCGGTCCCGGTCGTCACCGCGTCACCCGGCACAGCAGCTGATCGACGGCCACCTGTTCGCCGACCCGCACCAGCAGCTCGGCGACCACCCCGTCGTACGGCGCCGTGAGCGTGTGCTCCATCTTCATCGCCTCCACCAGGACCAGCGGCTGCCCGGTCACCACCGTCGCACCGGCCGCCGCCGGCACGGCGACCACGCTGCCGGGCATCGGGCTGCGCACCTCACCGTCGTGCTCGCCGGCGGCCTGCGGGCGCACGGTGCGGACCTGCTCCGACAGCGCCCAGGACGCGCCCTCGCACCCCAGCCACACGACCGGGCCGTCGGCGGCGCAGGCCCAGCGCGAGGTCGTCCCGTCCACGGTCAGCAGCAGCCCGCCGCTGGTCAGGACGGCGGAGGCGACGAACGGCTGGCCGCCGTCGACCGACACGTGGCCGGCCCGTAGGACGACCGTTGCCGTGGCGCCGCCGGGCAGTGCCAGCAACCAGGTCAGCGCCGCTGGACCGGTGACCCGCCAGGCGCCGGGGTCGTCCCACGGGTCACTGCCGACGGGCTGCAGGACCTCGCGTAGGACGTACGCCGCCAACGCCTCGCGCGGCACGGGCGACGCGGTGAGCTCGTCGAGGTGCCGCTCGACCAGGCCGGTGTCCAGCCGGCCGGCCTGCACGTCCGGGTGGGCGAGCAACTGCCGGACAAAACCGGTGTTGGTGCCCAGGCCGAGCACGACCTGGTCGGCGAGCGCGCGGTCGAGGCGGGCCAGGGCCGTGGGCCGGTCTGGTCCCCAGGCGATGACCTTGTTGAGCATCGGGTCGTAGCTGCTGCCGACGACCGTGCCGGGCAGCAGCCCGCTGTCCACGCGCACGTGCCGACCCACCGGCTCGCGCAGCTGCAGGACCGTGCCGCCGGTCGGCAGAAACCCACGGCTGGGGTCCTCGGCGTACGTGCGCACCTCGACGGCGTGTCCGGTCAGCCGCACGTCGTCCTGGCTGAAGGGCAGCGGCAGCCCGGCGGCGACCCGAACCTGCTGCTCGACCAGGTCGACGCCGGTGACCAGCTCGGTGACCGGGTGCTCGACCTGCAGCCGGGTGTTCATCTCCAGGAAGAAGAACTCCTCCGGCCGATCGGCAGCCACGAGGAACTCCACGGTCCCGGCGCCGGTGTAGCCGACGGCGCGGGCGGTCTCGACTGCAGCAGCACCGATCCGAGCACGGGTCGGCTCGTCGAGCAGGGGCGAGGGCGCCTCCTCGACGACCTTCTGGTGACGGCGCTGCAGCGAGCACTCCCGTTCACCGAGGTGCACTGTGGCGCCGAGGGTGTCGGCCAGGACCTGCACCTCGATGTGCCGCGGCCGCAGGACGTACCGCTCCAGGAACAGCGTGTCGTCGCCGAACGACGAGGCGGCCTCGCGCCGTGCAGACGCCAGGGCGTCAGGGAGCTCCGAGCGGGAGGTGACCTGGCGCATGCCCTTGCCGCCGCCGCCCGCGGACGGCTTGACCAGGACCGGGTAACCGACCTCGTCCGCGGCCGCGAGCAGGTCGGCATCGGTCATGCCGGGTTCGGAGCGGCCTGGTACGACCGGCACCCCCGCCGCCGACACCGCCTGCTTGGCGCGGATCTTGTCCCCCATCACCCGTACCGCGTGCACCGGCGGTCCGATGAACACGACACCGGCGGCCGCGCAGGCCTCGGCGAAGGAGGCGTTCTCGGCCAGAAAGCCGTAGCCCGGGTGCACGGCCTGCGCGCCGGAGACCCGGCACGCAGCGAGCACCCGCTCGATGCTCAGGTAGCTCTCCCGGGCCGGCGCCGGACCGAGCCGTACGGCGGCGTCGGCCTCCTGCACGTGGCGGGCCCCGTCGTCGGCGTCGCTGTAGACCGCGACCGACCGGATACCCATCTCGCGCAGCGTCCGCAGCACGCGTACGGCGATCTCGCCGCGATTGGCAACGAGCACGGTGGAGAACATGGCCGTCACATCCGGAAGACGCCGTAGCGGACCGGCTCGAGGGGGGCGTTCGCGGCAGCGGACAGCGCCAGGCCGATCACGGTACGGGTGTCGCGCGGGTCGATGACGCCGTCGTCCCACAGCCGGGCCGTGGAGTAGTTCGGGTTGCCTTGGTCCTCGTACTGCTGGCGGACCGGCGCCTTGAACGCCTCCTCGTCCTGGGCGGACCAGGCATCGCCGAGGGCGTCCCGGCGGATCGTCGCCAGCACCGAGGCGGCCTGCTCACCGCCCATCACCGAGATGCGCGCTCCGGGCCACATCCACAGGAACCGGGGGCTGTACGCCCGGCCGCACATCGAGTAGTTGCCCGCGCCGAAGGAGCCGCCGATGACGACGGTGAGCTTGGGCACCCGGGCGCACGCCACTGCCGTCACCATCTTGGCGCCGGCTTTGGCGATACCGCCTGCCTCGTACTCCCGCCCGACCATGAAGCCGGTGATGTTCTGCAGGAACAGCAGCGGCACCTGGCGCTGGTCGCACAGCTCGATGAAGTGTGCGCCCTTCAAGGCCGACTCGCTGAACAACACGCCGTTGTTGGCCACGATCCCGACCGGGTGGCCGTGCACGTGGGCGAAGCCGCACACCAGCGTCGCGCCGTACTCCTGCTTGAACTCCAGCAACCGGCTGCCGTCCACCAGGCGCCCGATGACCTCGCGCACGTCGTACGGCGTGCGCTGGTCGGCTGGGACGATGCCGTACAGGTCCGCCTCGGGCAGCGCCGGCGACTCGACCGGCGCCACGGGCCAGGGGGGCGCCATCGCGGGGGCGAACGTGCCGACGATGGAACGCACGATGCGCAGGGCGTGCGCGTCGTCGTCGGCGAGGTGGTCGGTGACCCCCGAGGTCTTGCTGTGCAGCAGGCCGCCCCCGAGGTCCTCGGCGCTGACGACCTCCCCGGTTGCGGCCTTCACCAGAGGCGGGCCAGCCAGGAAGATCGTGCCCTGGTCGCGGACGATGACGGCCTCGTCAGCCATCGCCGGGACATAGGCCCCGCCGGCGGTGCACGACCCGAGCACGGCCGCGACCTGCGGGATCCCCTGCGCGCTCATGGTCGCCTGGTTGTAGAAGATGCGCCCGAAGTGCTCACGGTCCGGGAACACCTCGTCCTGCCGTGGCAGGAAGGCGCCGCCGGAGTCCACCAGGTACAGGCACGGCAGCCGGTTGTGCAGCGCCACCTCCTGCGCCCGCAGGTGCTTCTTCACCGTCATCGGGTAGTAGGTACCGCCCTTGACGGTGGCGTCGTTCGCCACGATCACGCAGGGGCGACCGGCGACCCGGCCGACCCCGGTGATCAGGCCCGCGCCCGGGGCCTGACCGTCGTACATCCCGTGCGCGGCCAGGGGGCTGAGCTCCAGGAACGGGCTGCCGCGGTCGAGCAGGGCATCGACCCGATCCCGCGGCAAGAGCTTGCCGCGGGCGACGTGCCGCTCCCGGCTGGGCTGTGGGCCGCCGAGCGCTGCTGCTGCGAGCTGGTCCTGGAGCTCGGCGACCAGGGCCGTCTGGTGAGCGGTATTGCGCCGGAACGCCTGGCTGCCGGGGTCGGCGGCGGTACGCAGGACGGGCGCGTCCACGATGCTCCTCAGCTCAGCGCTCCTCGGTCGGTCCCGGGATGCTAGCGGGGAAGGTTGCGGTTCCCGGTTGCGTTGGGCACAGTAGTTGCAACCGCAAACACCCAGGAGCACACCATGGCCGCTGTCACCGCTGACACCCTGACCCTCGCGCGCGTCCCGTCGGCCGCCCTCGGCGACGTGGAGCGTCCGGTTCGCTCGGTCACCACCGCGCCGCAAGGCTTGG
>JAABUP010005226.1_pt1 | contig 20077 bp, 22 predicted proteins | sample 5559201 | NCBI WGS metagenome assembly JAABUP01 (sample SAMN10711887, study PRJNA513373) | rock metagenome | isolation source: Antarctica rocks | place: Antarctica
CAACTACTCACCGAAGAACTCAACACCACACCAGCACGCCTGCCAGGCGACCGCCGCCCCCTCACCTACCAGCTCGCCGGGACGTAAATCTCAACAGTCAACTCGTCCCTACTTCAGGAGGTCTGAGCCTGCGTAACGCAACTTTGAGTTGCGATGAATCGAGGAGTTGAATATGGCCGAGACACGCAATCCACAGACCGGCGCCATCGTTGACGGCCGAGAGCCTGCGCCTCCGCGCACGAGTCGGCGCGCAACACGTTTCGCGTCCGGGGATGCGGACTGCGCGGCATGGCGCTACGAGCCCGGGACCAGCACCGCATGCGTGGTGATGGCTCATGGCCTGGGCGCGATCAAGGAGGTGGGGCTCGACCGCTTTGCCCGACGTTTCTCGGCGGCCGGGCACGACGTCGTCGCCTTTGACTACCGCGGCTTCGGTGAGAGCACCGGCGGGCCCCCCAGGTGGTCGACATTGCCGCCCAGCAGCAGGACTGGCGCGCGGCGATCGCGTTTTCCCGTGGGTTGCCCGGCGTCGAGCGGATCGTGCTGTGGGGCACCTCCTATAGCGGCGGCCACGTGCTCGCCCTCGCGGCCGAGCTGGACGGGCTCGCCGGAGTGATCGCGCAGGCTCCGATGGCTGACGGCCGCGCAGCTGCGCGTGGAGTCGAGCCGCGACAGCTTCTGCGCCTGGCCGCACACGGATTGATCGATGAAGCCCGAGGGCGGTTGGGCTTCGCGCCGCACACCATCGCGATCACCGGCGAGCCGGGCGAGCTCGCGCTGCTAACCACGCCGGATGCAGCGGCCGGGCTCGCGGTCCTGAACCCCGACGGGTACCCCTGGCCGAATGAGGTAGGCGCGCGCTTTGCCCTGCGGGCCGGCTCTTACCGACCGGCACGACACGCCGAGCACATCGCCTGCCCCGTGGTCGTCTGCGACGACGACGCGATCACTTCGCCCGCGCCTGCGGCGGACGCTGCCCACCGTGCACCCCGCGGCGAGTTGCTCCGGCTCACCGGTGGCCACTACGCCGTCTACGAGGGCGCAGGCTTCGACCACGCCGTCACCGCGCAGATCGCGTTTGTCGAGCGGTGTGGGGCTCAACCGCCCGTCGGAGCCGGCGCGCGAAGAGAGCGTGCATGAGCCTCGCTGGCCAGACGGCGCTCGTCACCGGCGCCTCCTCTGGAATCGGCGCGGCGTTTGCCGACGCGCTCGCGCACTCTCAGGTGAATCTGGTGTTGGCCGCGCGCTCGGATCAGCGCCTACGCGAGACGGCCGCGCGCCTACGGGAGGCCAACGGCGTCCGGGTCGAGGTCATCGTCCAAGACCTCTCACGTGAGCACGGGGCACAACGCATCGCGCGCCGCCTGCAAGAGCTCGGGGTCGAGGTCGACATCCTGGTCAACAACGCCGGCTTTGCCACACAGGGCCGCTTCGACACGATCCCAGCCGAACGCGACCACGAGCAGATCATGGTCAACGTCGCCGCCGTGGTCGAGTTGGCCCACGCTCTGCTGCCCGGAATGGTCGATAGGGGCGCCGGGACGATTATCAACGTTGCCTCGCTGGGCGGCTTCCAGCCCGCCCCTTACCTCGCGGTCTACGGCGCCACCAAGGCCTTCGTTCTGTCGTTCAGTCAGGCCCTCGCGGCGGAGCTCCGCGGGCGCGGCGTCCACGTCCTGGCGCTCTGCCCCGGTCCCGTCCATACCCCATTCTTCGACGTCCTGGGCTCCCGCCAAGCGGCGATCGGCCAAGAGCTGACCGCCGAAGCCGTCGTCGCAGCCGCGCTACAAGCGGTCGAGGACGGTCAATACCTCGCCGTCCCCGGCTGGCGCAACCGGTTGACCACCACGGCCACACGCCTGCTCCCGCGCTCGATAGTGCTCTCGCTCGCCGAGCGCGCCACTCGCGACATCGCCGCGACCTAACCGGGCACCTGTGCGTGCTCACCAGGCGCGCGGCCGGGCAACACCGCCAACACCAGCGTGATGGCGCAGGTCAGCGCGCCCGGGTCGAGTCCCACAAGCCGATCCCCGACCGGTACGGATGGCGTGCTGCTGAAATCGCCTTCAGCGGTCGGACTGTCGGGAGAATATCGCGGCGGCTCCGGTGATGATCGGTTCATGGCGTTGACGGTGATCACCGATCCGGATGCGATCGCGCCGCTGCTCGACGCGCGGCTGAGGGCGGATCCGGTTCGGGCAACCGTGCTGGGCACGATCCGGCTAGGTCTGACCGAGCGGCAGTGCTGGTGCGCCCTCGCCGCCGGCGGAGGGATGGCGGTCCGCTCCGGACCGTCCTACCCGATCCATTTGGATGGGTCTTGGGCGCCGGCTGAGCTCGACCGGCTCGCCGCCGAGTTGACGCGGCTACCTGAGCTGCGTGGCGTCGCCGGCCCGATCGCGGTGGTCAGCGACCTGGTTGAGCGGCTACCCATCCAGCCGACCCGCCGAACCGCGCTGCGGCTGCTCCGCCTCGACCAGTTACACCCACCCGCCGGCGTGCCTGGGCAGTCGCGACCCGCCACCGTCGAGGACCAGCCGACCGTGCAACGCTGGTACACCGCGTTCGGCGCCGAGGCCGGCACCGCCTTCGGCGACGTGGACCGGGCGGTCGCCGACGCCGTAGGCGGCGGCGGGTGCTGGCTGTGGCTAGACCCGGACAGCGCCGTCGTCTCACTCGCCACCCGGCGGCCGGTCATCGCCGGCAGCGCCCGCGTCGGCCCCGTCTACACCCCAGCCCAGTACCGCGGCCACGGCTACGGCTCCGCGGTCACCACCGTCGCCACCCGGGACATCCTCGACGACGGTGGCATTCCGGTCCTTTTCACCGATCTCGCCAACCCGACCTCAAACGACATCTACCAGCGACTGGGCTACCAGCCCGTCGAAGACCGCCTTCAGATCGAGCTCCGTTAACGGAACGCCTTGCGACACCCGGCGGTCGGCTGATTATTGTGGCTCGGTGCCTCTGCTGACCGCCGCTGATGCTCTCCCACAGCGGCCGCGACGGGTTGTCGTGGCGGGCACCTCGGCAGCTGGTAAGACGACCCTGGCGGTCCGCATCGGTGAGCTGCTGGCCATCCCGCACGTGGAGATCGACGCTCTGTTCCACGGCCCCGCCTGGACGCCGCGCGAAACGTTCGCCGCCGAGGTGGAAGCCTTCAGCGCCGAGCCGAACTGGGTCACCGAGTGGCAATACAGCACCGTGCGTGCCCTGCTCGCCGAGCGAGCTGACCTGCTGGTGTGGCTCGACGTGAGCCGCGCCGCAGTGATGCGCCGGGTGGTGCGACGGACTGTGCGCCGGCGGCTACGCCGGCAGGTGCTGTGGAACGGCAACATCGAACCACCGCTGTGGACGGTGTTCACCGACCCAGAGCACATCGTGCGCTGGGCCTGGTCGACACACCACAAGACCGCCCAACGAGTCGTTGCCGTACACCAGCAGCGCCCGGATCTGGTCATCGTCCGCCTAGCAGGCCAGCGCGCCGTGGAGCAGTGGATCAGCGGGCCTCTACAACGCGCAGCAGCTCGCTCCGTATAGCGATCGTCAACCGGGCATGATCGAGGTCCTCTCGGCGATCGCAGTCGCCGCTGGCTCGCGGCAGCCGGTAGAGGCTGGTCTGCGATGCGTAGCGGTTTAGGCCTGTTCGTGCCGTGGCGGAGCGAGAACGACGCCGAAGAGCGCATGGTCGGCGAGGAACACCAAACGCTCCACGAGTCGCAGGTGCCGGGACTGGGACAGTCCAAGGAGCGGTGCGATGCCAACCTCGAAACCGGTCAACACGACCAGGCCGTAGACGGCGCCCGCCCAGCGGAACTTACGCAAACCCGAAGGCAACATCGCGTATCCGGCACCGGCGACGACGCCGAAGGTCCAATGTGCCAATTCAACGACTGCCGGTTGCTTTGACTTCGGGATCTTGGCCATCAGACCGGGGACCTGCTGATGCAGCACAGCCTCCGGTGGAGTCTCCGACATGAGGCCGAGGGACCCGGTCAGCGAGCGCGTCCCGGTCATCGCCATCGCCGCGACCGCGCCTCGCGCGCCAGAGTTGATCACCCGTTGCGCAATGCCCATCATGCACCTGCTCGCTGTCGTCGAAGGTTGACCGCCACGGACCTCACATTGTGTGAGGAGTCGCGCCCGGCTACCGAGCTGTGGAACTCACCGTAGCGACGGGGCCCTTCCAACAGCAACGATCCGACTGGCACGCGCCGAAGTGAAGGTTCCAGCTACGGCACAGTTCGAGCCCGGTGGCGCATTGGAGCCGTTTCGGCGACGGACAGTTCGGCCACCACGCCGCCGACAAGGACAGCCCGCGCGTCGCCCGAAACCAGCCGATCACGTAGAACACCGCACCGAGGGGCAGTCGTCGCAGGCCCGTTAGCCCCGCGACGTCCAGGACGCCGGACACTCGACACGGTTCCGCACGAGGATCCCCAATCGGCGACGAACGGGCGGGTCCACGCGACTGTCCATGCCCCCCAAAGCTGCGCCAGAGGAGCCAAGTCGATGTTCCCGCCGCCGTCGTCGATCATTGCTGCGGCTGGTCTGTTGTGCTTGGGGTGGATGCGTCGAGCAGTCCGTGGGCGGCGGCGTAGGCGATGGCCTCTCGCCGGTGCCGGGCGCCGGTCTTGGCGAAGACGTTGTTGATGTGGGTCTTGACCGTGGCGGTGGAGATCCCGAGCCTGTCGGCGATGTGGTCGTTGCGTGTCCCTTCGGCCAGGAGCCGTAATACTTCCAGCTCGCGGGGGCTGAGGCCGCCGGTCGCGCGGGACGCTGCGCCCTGGGCGTCGGTCAGCAGCGCCGTCTGGGTGCTGGTAGGCAGGAAAGGTCGCCCGGCGTGCACTGCCGCGATCGCGTCGCGGACTTGATCGGGTGTGGCGTCCTTGCCGATCACGCCGCGGGCGCCGGCCCGCAGCGCCGGAAGGACGGTGGCGTCGTCGAGGTATGTGGTCAGGATCAGCACCGCGATGGCCGGATTGTGCCGGTGGATGCGGCGGGTTGCTTCGACTCCGTCCAGGTGAGGCATCCGCAGGTCCATCAACACCACATCGGGCTGCATCGCGGCGGCAGCCTGCACCGCCTCCCGCCCGTCGGCGACCGCGGCGAGGATCTGGATGTCGGGTAGCCGCGACAGCAGCAGCGCGAACCCTTCCCGGACCAGCGTCTGATCGTCGGCGATCACCACCCTAATCACGTCGGCGGCCAGCTGGCGGCTCGTGTACGCGCTGGCGTGACACCGTCCGCTCCCGCTCCGACGGTGTCTGTGCCGGTGGCGGCTGGGGCAGGGTCAGCTCCAGCTGCCACCCCTGCGGGGTGTGCCCGGCCTGCACGCTGCCGCCGAGCAACGCGGCGCGTTCGGTCAGGCCGATCAGCCCGTGGCCACCGCCCGGAGCAGGCGGGCGCGGCGCGACGGCATTCGGGCCGGTGTCGGTCACCCGCAGCCGCACCCCGCCCGGCCCGGTCGCGGTGACGACAACCTCGACGTGGGTGTTAGTGGAATGCCGGGCGATATTGGTCAACGCTTCGCGCACCGTGGACAGCAGCGCACCCCAGCGGGCCCCATCAAGGACGATGACATCGGCAGGTACGTCCAGGCGCACCTGCCGCCCGGTGGCCAGCTGCCATGCGTCGGTAACCGTATCGAGGGTGGCCAGGTCCTTCGGCCCGCTGTTCAGCACGTCGATGACGTCGCGGGCCTCGACGAGGCTGCGCCGGGCCAGCTCGATTGAGGAGTCCATCCGCTCGCTTGCCGAGCTCAGGTCCCGATCATCCAGCAGGGCCCGCGCGCTTTGCACCTGCAGCAACAGGCCGGACAGGTGATGAGTCAGGCCGTCGTGCAGATCGCGCGCGATACGCGCGCGTTCATCGGCAGCTGCCGCCCGCTGCTCGGCCAGGTGGGTGTCGCGTTCAACCTCCAACAGGCGCAATGCCTGCCGCCGCTCCTGCCACAGCCGCCTCAGCAGCGCCACCACCAGGAACACACACGCCACCGAGAGCGGGCTGACCGCGTCCACGGTGGGGTCAACGGCCAGCCTGGTGGCGAGGAACGCCAACGCCAGCAGCACGACAGCCCCGCTGATCAGCGCCCGCCGCCCCGGCAGCAGCGCCACAATCGCGGCCACCGCACACCCGGTGATCACCACCCAGCCGCTCACGCCCGCGCTCGTCTTCGGCCGTATGCCACCGGACTGCTCAACCGCGGGGCGGCTGCGAGCGGTCCGATGACCGCCCGAAAAACTTCCGCACCAACTGGCCTCGCGGACGTGACGCCCCGCGCGCCGCGCACGCCGGCGGCTGCCGCAACAAGCCCAGCCGGCGCCACAGGCCGAACGCCCACACCGTAGTGATCACGACTCCGGCCAACACGATGTGCGCGTGCAGCAGCGCACCGAACGTCGTACCTGCCGTCACCGTGGCCAGCAGGACCAACGTCAACGGCAGATGACAGGGACACACCACGAATGATCCCAGCACCCAGGCAAAACCGCGACGCCCACGACCGGGCTCGGTGACCGCTTCAGCGAGATCGGACCTCGCTTCCTCAGCGGCAGTCTCACCTCGTGTCGGCACGACCCGCGTCTGATCACCGCCCGTCGCAGCGGCGCCGGTGTCCACACTCACACCCGCTTCCGGCTGCGCCGCACCAGCAAAGCGACGATCACGGCGATCAGGATCGCCGCGGCTACACAGACCGCGATCAGCATTGAAGACGTCCTCGCTCCCGGCGGAATACAACACGACCAACGTCGCAGCCGAGCGGTTCCCGCTGGTATCGGTCATCGTGGGGAAATCGGTGCCGGATTCTCCACCCCAGGGTGGAGAGCACCAGGGTTACGGCCACAGACAGGACGCCCAGCGAGTTGGAGTGTCGCTCAGCGATCCGCTACCGGCGACCCAGTTCCCGGCCGTCTTGGCCCGCGATCATGGTCGTCCGGGTGGCTTGTTGAGGTTCGGGGTCGCCGAGCCGGGGCGGTCCGGCCGCTGGGACCGTGTGGACGTCTGCGGCGGTCGGGGCACCAGCTGTTGATGGTGACGCTGCGACGGCGCCAGTCAGCGGGTGGTAGGTGTCCGTGCAGCTGCCAGTCGTGACCGTCGAGTGCCCAGTGCAGGAACTCCTCCTTCCAGGGTCGGTTGAGCAACAACAGCCGCTCCTGAAGCTCGACCTGGCGGCGTTGAACTGCCGCAGACGGCCGAGTCATCGCAGCCACTGGTTCACTGCCGGTCGTCCAGGGCAGATGAGCTCGCGGCGCGCGGCGAGGTCGGTGCGAAACCGGGCGGCTCATGGGGTGCCCGGTTGTGGTGCAGGGCGACGCCGACGGTGACCAGGGCGATGCTGGCCAGGTCCTGCACGGTGGGTTACCTGAGCGAGGACGACCAGGCCGATACCGGTTGCGGTGGCCGGCAGGATCGCGTGCAACGCGAACGTGGCGCGCGGGAGCCGGGCCATCGCGAGCTGGTCGGTGACGTAGGGGATGACCGAGGAGCACAGTCCGACGCCGATGCCCCACAGCAGCCAGTCCGGGTGCACAAGGTGGGGGCGGCGCCGGTGATGCCGAACAGGGTGGCGACGATCATGGCCGCGCCGAGCTGGTCGATGCCGCCCATCGAGTTGCCGGCGCGCCCGGTGGTGCCGTCGGGGGCGGTGTTGGCGATCCGGTGGCCGGGGATGACGTAGAGCATGAAGCCGGCGCAGCTGGCGAGGGCGAACACGACCCCAGCGGCTGGCCGGCCGGCCGGACGTCGGTCAACGCGCGGCGACCCCGCCGATCGCCAGGGCCAGGGCGGGCAGGTTGCGGCGGGTGCGGGGCCCCGGCTGCGGCCAGCATAACGGTGCCGAGGAACTCGATCGCGCCGACGGTGGACAGCGGTAGCCGGTCCACGGCCAGGTAGAACAGCGAGTTCATCACCGCCAGCACCACGCCGAGGGCGAGCAGCACGCATCGCTGCGAGGCGCTCATCCGAGCCAACAGCCGCCACGGCCGGCGCCAGATCGCGAACACCACCGCGGCGCTGGCGATCCGCAGCCACGCCCCCCCCGGCACGTCGACGTGGGCGAACAGCAGCACCGCCAGCGACGGCCCGAGGTAGTGAAGACGGCGCTGGTGAGGAAGAACGAGGCCGGCGGCCCGCCCAGCAAGCCGCTGTCCCGCTCGCTATCGGCTCGAAAACCGACCGGATCAGCCATCCCAGGGAACGACGTTCGATGCGGTCTGCCATCGGGGCGTAGCCTTCCTGAGATGAGCAATCCGGTCGTGCACTTCGAGATCCTTGGACCCGATGGCCGCGCGCTCAGCAACTTCTATCACCAGCTGTTTGGCTGGGAGCTGCGCGGCGGACAGCTGCCAGGGTGGCCCACTACGGACTGCTGCAACCTGGTGCCACGGGCATCGGCGGCGCAGTGGGAACCGCAGACGCCGCCATCGAGCCGACCGTCGTCGTCTACGTAGAGGTCGATGATCCCCAGGCATATCTTGACCGGGCCGAGCAGTTGGGTGCTGACGTCGTAATGCCGACCACCCACATCGCCGAAGCCGAGGTCACGGTCGCCTGGCTTCGAGACCCTCAAGGGAACATTGTCGGCGTCATGAAGAACCACGAGGCGGGTCGGTAGCGGATCCGGCGAGCCAACTGTCACCAAGTTCAGCCCCCAATCCGTTCCGATTGAGGAACCTCCCACGGCGACATCGCGACGTGCGAACAGGGCATAGGAATCTGGCCTTGGCCGTCGCAGATGGGGATCCCTGATTGGGACGGCTGCGTCCCTCCGGATGCGTGGGATTGGTCGAGGCTCCGCCGGCGGCCGCGAGGTTGTCCGGCTTCGTCTTATCGTCGGAAGATGCTGTCGTGTGTTGATCTCACGTTGGACTGTTCGCACCCGGACGTGCTGGCCGAGTTCTGGAAGGCCGCTGCCGGATATGTCGACGAACAGCCGCCGGCGCCGTTCAGGACACGCGCGGAGTGGTTGGCGCGGTTCGACGAAGACGAGGACGACGGGAGGGGGGCGGCGTGGTTGCATGATCCCTCCGGCGCCGGCTGCGGCGCCGATAGCGAGGGAATCGAACGCCCATCGCGCCGCAGCCCCAAGGTCACTTCGACGACAATGCGGTACCGCGCCGTCGTCACCGATGGCCTCCTTCGTCAACCTGGCACAGGGGCCCGGACTGGACCTGAACTCCTGCGAGACCCCGGGGCCCGCACGATAGGCATGGACCATGTGCTGGCGCTGAGTCGAAGACCAAGCGCAGGTCGTGTGCGCGGGTCAGTCGTTGAGAGCCGCACGGCGCGTTGGCGAGCGTCGAGTTGACCTTGCGCGCCCAGCTGGTTCGGGCGATGGACTACCTTTGCAGGCGTTGGACGAGATCGCCACCGAGGTCTCGGGTACGCCGGCGGCCAAGAGGCCCCGTCGGCCTAGGACGCGTCATCCGGGGGCGCTGGTGACGCCGACCGGCTGCGGAGTTCCGGCTGTGGTGGTGTCCACGGGTGGCTGCCAGTCGAGGCTGGATGGGTGAACTCGCAGCAGCCGTGCGGCGCGTGGTGGTAGCCACCAGTTCCATCGTCCGAGGAGGGCGACGAGGGCCGGGACCATCAGGCAGCGGATGACGACGGCGTCGATGAGGATGCCGGCGCCGAGGCCGGTGGCCAGGATCTTCAGGTCGGTTTGCGGGCCGGTGGACATGGACACGACGCTGAGCATGAGGATGGCGGCGGCGCTGGTGACCAGCCGGCCGGTGCGTCCGACGCCTTCGGTGACGGCGTGTTGGGCGCTGCCGGTGGCGTCGTACTCTTCGCGGATCCGGGCGAGGATGAACACTTCGTAGTCCATGGACAGCCCGAACAGGAACGCGAAGACCATCAGCGGCACCCACATCGTGATGGCGCCGGTGGCTGGCACGCCGAACACGACCTGGCTTCCGTGGCCTTGTTGCCACACCCAGGTCAGGACCCCGTATGCGGCGGCGAGGGAGATGAGGTTGAACACGACCGCTTTGGCGGCGAGCAGGATCGAGCGGAACGCGCGGGCTAGGAGGATGAAGGTGGCGATGGTGATCAGGGCGAGCATCAGCGGGAACTGCCCGTACACGGCTCGGTCGAAGTCGACGATGTTCGCCCCCGTGCCGCCGACCCCAAGCACGCCGGGGTCGCCGGCTAGAACGTCCTGGACGAGGGCGACGGTGTCCTGCCCGGCGGGCAGGGTGCTCTCGGTGTGCGGGAGCACGGTGATGACGGTGGTGCCGGCGATGGTGGAGCCGGGTCCGGTCGGGGTTAGTGCGGCGTACACGCCGGGCAGCTGCGCGGTGGTGGCGGCGACCCGGGCGGGGTCCGAGGTGCCGGTGGAGGTCAGGACCTCGATGGGAGTCAGCACCCCGCTGGGCACCCCGCCGGTGGTCAGCCGTGCGAGAGCGTCGTGGGCGGGTCCGGTGGTGGCCTGGGCGGCCGCGCCGGGCTCGCCGAGGTGCAGGGACAGGGCGGGTGCGGCGAGGGCGGCCAGGATGACGGTCCCGGCGGCGGCGGCGATCCAGCGGCGCCGGTAGACCAGCGTGGCCCACCCGGACCAGAACCGGCTGGCGTGCAGGTCGGTGCGCCGGCGCGGCCAGTCCAGCCGCGTCCCGACGGTGGCCAGCACCACCGGCAGCAGGGTCACCGAGACCAGCACCGAGATCAGCGGCACCAGGAACCCGGCGTAGCCGACGCTGCGCAGGAACGGGACGGGGATGACGACCAGCGACAGCAGCCCGATGCACACGGTCAGACCGGAGAAGACCACGGCCCGTCCGGCGTGGGTCATCGCCGCGACGACTGCGTCGTGGTTGCACCGCCCCGCGGAACGTTCCTCACGCCACCGGGTGACCACCAGCAGCGAGTAGTCGATGGCGACGCCGAGCCCGATCAGGGCGATCAGGAACTCCACGATCTGGCTCACGTCGGTGACGGTGGTCAGCCCTCCCACCGCCAGGAACGTCGACAGCACCGACACCGCCCCGATCACCAGCGGCAGCACGGCCAGGAAGCTGCCGAACACCAGCGCGAGGATGACCAGCGCGCCGACCCCGCCGATCATCGCCTCGACGACGATGCCGGTGCCCTGCGACGACGCCGGGGCACCGTTGGCGAGCAGCGTGGCCCCGGTCACCCCGACCTGCCAGCCGGATCCTGCCGCCGCGGTCAGGGACCCGTTGATGGCCGGTGCGAGGTCGGGTCCGGCGAACCCGGTCTCGGGCGGGGTGTAGAGCAGCGCGAACGTGGACCGCCCGTCCGCGGTGAGGAAGGCCGGGTCGCCGGTGGTGGCGTAGTCGACGAGTCGGCTGTGCGGGACCGCGGCCGCGACGGCGGCCAGGACCCGGCCGGCCTGTCCGGCCACCGCGAGGTCGCGCAGCGACATCCCTGGCGGCACGGTGACCACCGGCAGGTACGGCGTAGTACCCCCGTTGCCGTAGGTGGCGACGATCTTCGCGTCGGTCTGGAAGGCCTGACCGGGCATCGAGAACGTGTTGGTCATCCGGGCGGTCGTGCCCTGCACGGTCAGGACGCCGGCGGCGGTGGCGAGCGCCCAGAACAGGACGACGAGCAGCTTGTGCCGCAGGACGAAGGTGGTCACGGTCGTCATCGGGTCCTCCGGTGGGGGCGTTGGGGGCGGCCAGCTCGGCCGTTCTCCATGTTCCGGGCCGGCCGGGCCGGTGTCGTCCCCCCGGCGGTGACACCGGGCATACCTCCGCGGCAGGCCAGCGGCTCCCGCATACTCCGTCCGTGGTATGCCCGGTGCCTCCCCCGGCAGCACGACACGTCCCACCCGGCGGTCCTACCCTGCAGGGGTGAGCGCCGAGCAGCCGAGCAGCTGGCGGGAGCATCCCGCCGCCGACGTCGTCCTGGCACTGCTGGTGACGGCGACCCTGCTGGTCGGCGCGTACGGGGAGGCGCACCCGGTCCAGCCGAGCGACCAGCTCGCGGACGGCCACCCGGTGCCGGTGCCGCCTTCGGCCGCGTTCCTGCTGGTCCTGCTTGCCGGCGCGGTGCTGGTCCTGCGCCGGACCCGACCGGTGGTGGCTCTCGTGGTCTCGACCGCGGCCACTGCGGCGTACAGCCTCCTCGGGTACGTCAACGGCGCGCTGCTGCTGGCCCCCGTGCTGGCCCTGTATGCCGTGGCCAGCCGCACCGCTGCGCGCCGCGCCATCGGGTGGGCCGGGGGCAGCCTTGCCGTCCTTAGCCTCGCGACGATCGCCCGCAACCCGTTCGGGCCGACCGGCGGTGGCCTCGTCCTGCTGCCGGGCCTGCTCGCCGCAGCCTTGTTCGCCGGCATCGCCACCAATAACCGGAGGGCGCTGCTGGTCGCCACCCGGGAGAAGGCCGGCGAGGAGGCCCTGCGGCAGGTCGACGTGGAGCGGCTGCGGATCGCCCGTGAGCTGCACGACGTGGTGGCGCACACCATGGCCACGATCAACGTCCAGGCCGGGGCCGCCGTGCACGTCGTGGGCACCCGTCCCGACGTCGCCGAGGAGACGATGCGCTCCATCAAGGCTGCCAGCAAGGAAGGACTGCGGGAGCTGCGGGCCATCCTCGACGTGCTACGCCACGCCGAGGACGGCGACGAGACCGCGCCCACGCCCGGACTGGGCCAGCTGGACACCCTCGTCGACGGCGCAGCCCGTTCCGGCGTGGCCACCAGCGTCGAGATCACCGGGCCGGCCCGTGACCTACCCCCAGAGGTGGACCTGGCCGCATACCGGATCATCCAGGAGTCGCTGACCAACACGATCCGGCACGCCGGCCCGGCCCGGGCGACCATCTGCCTGCGCTACCAGCCCGACCGGCTCGACCTGCAGATCAGCGACGACGGCCACGGTCCCGCTGCCGCCGCCCAGGGTGGGTTCGGGCTGGTCGGGATGCGGGAGCGGGCCACCACCGTCGGCGGCACCCTCCAGACCGGCGCCCGCCCTGACGGCGGGTTCCAGGTCGCCGCGTGCCTGCCGCTGCCCCAAGAGGCAGCTACATGATCCGGGTGCTACTCGCCGACGACCAGGCGCTGATCCGGGCCGGCTTCAAGGTCCTGCTCGACAGCGTCCCCGACATCCAGGTCGTCGGCGAAGCCACCGATGGGGCGGACGCGGTGGCCCTGGCCCGCTCTACCCGTGCCGACGTGATCCTGATGGACATCCGGATGCCCCGCCTCGACGGGATCGAAGCCACCCGGCTCATCAACGACGACGAGGACCTCGCCGGGGTGCGGATCCTGATCCTGACGACCTTCGAGTCCGACGAGAACGTCTACCGTGCGCTACGCGCCGGCGCCAGCGGCTTCATGGTCAAGGACACCGAACCCGCCGAGCTCATCCAGGCCATACGCATCATCGCCCGCGGGGACGCCCTGCTCTCCCCCGGCATCACCCGCCGGCTCATCGCCGACATCGCCAACCGGCCCGAACCAGTCCACCCACCCAACGCCACCCTCGATCTGCTCACCAAGCGTGAACGCCAGGTGGTCACCCTCGTGGCCGCCGGGCTGTCCAACGACGAAATCGCCACCCGACTGTTTCTTAGCCCCCTGACATCCAAAACCCACGTCAGCCGCGCCATGACCAAACTCGGTCTCCGAGACCGCACCCAGCTGGTCGTGCTCGCCTACGAAGTCGGCCTCGTGATCCCCTCCTCACGCTAGATGCCCACCAGCACAGCCTGCGAGGCGGCGCGCAGCCCGGCTTCGGATCGTCTCCACGGCACCTTCTCACACCAAGCGTCGCGTCTGCGGTCACGGCGACCTCGGCCAGGTCGGACTGGGTCCAGAAGGGACCCGTTCTGGAGCGCCCGGCAAGGGAGCCCTCCTGGACTACATCCGGCGCGGAACAGTTGGTGCCGTGCATCCCCTGCTGGTCTGCGCCGTTCCGGCAAGGGGTTCCTCTCCCGGGCCCATGGGTCCGACACAATCCGCGGCCAGTCGCGATAGCGGATGGAGCCGAAGAGCGGCGAGACGACGTGGTTCTGGCGAGGCTCGGCGTCGTGGTACTCACCGTCCGGAACTGGAGCGCGGCGGGCTGGACGGCGGTTTACGAAAACGAACTTGATCATCGGTGACCTTGTCTGCGGCCGAGTCCGACGGCGTGCTGCGGGCGCTCGGGCAGGTGGGCAGCGTCAAGGCGGGAAATTGATGTTCGGGTGTTGTCGATTTCGGTGGGGCCTGGTTGTCGTATTTGTAGGTCGGCAATCGGTGCCGGTCGATGATGGAAGGAGTGAACGATGTCGAACTATGTGGTGGCGTTTCGCGGACAGCCGGAGCGTAAGCCGGCGGCGGGCGAGGACGAGGCCTGGGGTGCGTGGTTCGCCTCCCTGGGCGCCGCGGTGATCGATCCGGGGCATCGGGTGGCTCGGGTCCGGGCGCTGGATGGCCAGGGCGCGGGTGAGGCGGGCAACATGGTGCTGACCGGCTACGTCGTGATCCAGGCGCAGGACTGGGACACGGCCACAGAGCTGGCGCGCGGCTGCCCGGGGCTGGCGGCTGGCGTCAGTGTCGAGGTCGGCGAGACAGTCGACCTGTGAGGGTCGTGTGGATCCTCGACTCGGGACCGGCTCGGTGAGCGAGTCCGGTCCCGACGCGGACCGGAAGGACGAATCGTGATGGCTGAGTATCTGATCTTGATCTATGACGACGAGGCGGCCATGGCCGCGGCGGACGAGCCCACCATGCAGGGATTGTTGGCCGAGCACGGAGGCTTCATCGAGCAACACGCCGCGGTGCTGCGAGGCGGCAACCGGCTCCGCGGAACTGACTCGGCGACGTCGCTGCGGCACGACTCGACCGGGTCCCGCATCGTCACCGACGGAGCCTTCGCCGAGACCAAAGAGGCTCTCGGCGGGTACTACCTGATCGAGGTCGCGGATCTGGACGAGGCGATCGCTGTCGCGGACCAAGTTCCGGCACCGTTCGGTGGCGTCGAGGTGCGCCCGATCCGGCCGACCACCGGCCAGGGTTGAGCCGGTCATGCCGGCCGCGCCAGCTGTCGTCGCGGCGGTCGCCCAGGCGCACCGCCGCGAGTGGGCGTTCGTGCTTGCAGCGACAGTGCGGGTCTCAAGCGACCTGGATGTAGCCGAGGAATGTGTCCAAGACGCCTACGCCCAGGCATTGTCGACCTGGCGCCCGGCAACGATCCCAGCCAAGCCTGGGGCCTGGCTGACCACGGTCGCGCGCCGCCTGGCCTGAACCGGCTGCGCCGCAACGCCACCCTTGAGGCCAAGCTGCCGCTGCTCATCGACAACCCGCCAAGCCTGCTGCCCACCCCGGCCGAACTGCTGGCCGAGGAGATTCCCGACGACCGGCTGCGGCTGATCTTCACCTGTTGCCACCCGGCCCTGGCCCAGGAGGCGCAGATCGCGCTGACGCTGCGACTGCTGTGCGGGCTGCGCACCGGCGAAGTGGCGCGCGCCTTCCTGATCAGCGAAACCACGATGGCCGCACGGCTCACCCGGGCAAAGAAGAAGATCGCCACAACACGAGTCCCCTACCGCGTCCCCTCGGTGAGTGAACTTCCGGCCCGCGTCGATGCAGTGCTCGACGTGGTGCACCTGCTGTTCACGACCGGGCATACTGCCCCGGCCGGCGGTGACCTGGTCCGGCTGGACCTCGTTGAGCGGTCCTTGGACCTGGCCCGGATGCTGCGGGCACTCCTGCCCGGCAACCCTGACGTCGCCGGGCTGATCGCGCTCATCCTGCTTACCGACGCCAGACGTCCCAGCCGCGTCAGGGGCGACGGCCGGCTGGTGTTGTTGGGCGAGCAGGACAGAACGTTGTGGGACCGGGCTGCGATCAGCGAGGGCATCGGGCTGGTCCGCGAGGCGTTAGGACGCCGACCCCCGGGCCGGTTCGCGCTCCTGGCCGCCATCGCCGCAGTGCACGACCAGGCCCCGTCGTGGCAGGCCACCGACTGGGAAGAGATTCTCGGCCTCTACGACCTGCTTGTCAGCATCTGGCCTTCCCCGGTTGTGGCCCTCAACCGGGCGGTGGCCTTGGGCTTCGCCCAAGGCCCCGACGCCGGCCTCGCTGCCCTGGACGAACTCGCGAACGAGCCGCTGCTGGCCTCCTACAGCTATCTCGCCGCCTCACGCGCGGACTTCCTGCGCCGCCTCGACCGAAACTCGGAGGCGCGCCTAGCCTACCAAGAGGCCCTGCTGCTCAGCGAGAACGCGGTCGAGCGCGACTTCCTCACCGACCGTCTGCACCAGCTCGGCCGCTGACCCCCCGGTGGCCCAGTTTCGCCGCAGACTCCGATAGACGAACCTGTTCCGGTGACCGATCGCTGATTGGTCACGCGTGGATGTCGAGGACGGCTTTGCCGTCGACGTGGCCGGCGGCGAATGTGTCGAGGGCGGTGTTGGTGTCGGTCCAGGAGCTGCGTAGGCCGATGTGTGGGGTGAGCCGGTGGTCGGCGAGCAGGCGGATGAGGATGGTCAGGTCGGTGTCGATGGTGTCGGGTTGGGCGTAGGAGAAGTAGCTGCGCAGGGTCGCGTTCTCGTGTCCGGCGAAGTCGAGCAGGCTCAGTTGTGCTGGTTCGGGGTCTGAGGCTCCGATCAGCACGACGGTGCCACTGGGCGCGACTTTGGCCACGGCCGCGCTGATCTGACGCCCGCCGACGGCGTCGAGGACGAGGTCGAACAGCCCGTCAGCGTGGGCTGGTTGCTCGACGATGGTGGTGGCGCCCAGGCCCAGGAGGTCGTCGCGGAGGTCGGTGCGGCGGGTGACGGCGGTGACCTCGGCGCCGGCGAGGGCGGCGAGCTGGACCTGGAAGCGGCCGACACCTCCGGCGGCGCCAGTGACTAGGACGCGCCGGCCGAGCAGGTTCCCGCCGAGCGCGACGGTGCGCAGCGCGGTACGCCCGGCGATCGGCAGCGTCGCCGCTGAGGCGGTGTCAACCTGCTCGGGGAGTTCGGCGAGCTGACGCACCCGGACCGCGGCGTGATCGGCCCAGCCGGCCCCCTCGACCAGACCCACGACCCGGCTCCCGGCCCGCGGGCCGCTGCCGTCGGTGGCGGCGGCGAGGACGGTGCCGGCGATGTCCTGGCCGGGTTGCCACCCGGCCGGGCGGCTGCTCAAGAGGGCGAGTTCGCCGCGGTTGATGCTGACCGCCTCGACCGCGACCAGCGCTTGGTCCGGTTCGGGCGCCGGCTCGACGATGCCGTCGCGCAGCTCGATCCGGTCGGGGCCTTTTGGGGTGTTGACGATGGCGCGCATGTTGACCTCCGCACTGTCTCGGTTCGCTGTCCGGCGCGTGTTGCGCACACCCACCAGTACACGCGGTCCGCGCCGCGAGACCAAGACCCGGACGCGCTGCGCAACAATCATCAAAGGTGATCGGTCGCGGGAGGTGAGGGATGGACGTTCGGCAGTTGGGGTACTTCGTCACCGTTGCCGAGCTGCGCCATTTCGGCAAGGCCGCGCAGCGGCTGCACATCGTCCAGCCCGCGGTCAGTCAACAGATCGCCCGGCTCGAGCGTGAACTGGGCCTGACCCTGTTCGACCGCTCCCACCGGCAGATCGCGCTCACCGCCGACGGGGAGGCATTCCTGCCGCACGCCCGCCGGGTGCTGCGAGCCCTGGACAGCGCCACCAACGCCGCGGCTGACCTCGCCGCCGGCGCCGCAGGGCTGCTGCGGGTCGGCAGCAGCGAGGGCCTCGGCCCGCGCCTGGACCAGATCCTGGCCGCCTTCCGACTGCAGCACCCGTCGGCCATCGTCCAGCTGTCCGTCGGAACGACCCCGGCCAAGTTGGCCGCCGTCGCCGCCGGTGACCTAGACGCGGCGTTCGTCCGCGCCCCCGAAGAACACTCGGGAGTGCGACTTCACCACCTGTGGAACGAACCGCTGCTGCTCGCCCTGCCCGTCGGCTACCCCGGTGACCCGGTGGAGCTGAGTGCGCTGGCCGACCTGCCCCTCGCCCAAACCCCGCGTGAGCACAACCCGGGAATGTTCGACCTTGTCGTCGCCGCCTGCCGGGCCGCCGGGTTCAGCCCGAAGGCCGGCCCGCAGCTGGGCAGCGTGCAGGACCTACTCGCCGGCCCCGTCGCCGCCGGGCACTGCTGGACCGTCCTCTACGCCGCAACCGCCCCACCCGCCACCGCCCACGTGCGGCTACCGACGCCCGAGCCGGCCCTCACCGTCCGCACCAGCCTCGCCGTCGCCGACCCCACCCGCCGAACCCTGGTCAACGACTTCGTCACAGTCGCCAGAACCGCTACACCCGATACCGCATAGCGATCCCCTTGCGGGTACGAGGAATGGTCGCCGCCTCTGCGTTTTCAGCCGAACGCCGCGATCCGCCATGGTCATGGACGACGTGCCACGGGCGAGGCACCTGGCCTCGCCCGTGGCTCGTAGTCAGCGGCTTCCCTAACTACGGCTACTTCTTGCCCTTGGCCTTGCCCTTGGCCTGCGACAAGTCGCTGCCGGCGCCGCTCTTCTGCGCCTTGGTCGACTTCTTGTCCGCCAACTGTTTGGCGGCCGCGCTCGCGTCCTTCTTGCCTGTAGCCATCTCCCCTCCTCCTTTCCGCCGGAAGATCGGTCCCGGCTCCTCGCGCATCCACTCCGGATGTCACCTCGACTGTAGGAGGTGTCTGTGACAGGCCAGGCCACCACTCCGAACCGAGACGTGTGGGGCTACCGGGCAGCGGTTCCGTGCACGACCAGGACACCACGGACGACACTCACGGCCTCTGTCGTCGCTGGCCCTATCCCAAGTGCCATATCTCGGGCGAAGAGGTCAAGCACCCTGCGACGAAGGGAGCCAAATAGATCCTCAGCCCGTTCGTCGATGGCTGAGCGGACACGGAGTCCAGATCGGCCAGCGACGCTGTATCAGCCCGACGCTGAGCAGTTCCGGTCCGGCGGTGGATCGCAGGATATGCCGGCAGCGAGAACGAGGACCTGAACCAGTCCGTCGAGCCACTCTGGTGCCTCGACGCTCCCCGACGGCGAGCCGGCCAGCGCCAGCAGCGCACCCTAAGTCATCACTGCGCGGTCAGGCGCTTCTAGCTCGACGCCCCTGGGGTTGCAGTGTTCATGGGGCTCACCTCCTCGATCAGGTCACGACCCGCCTGACGGGTTCGCGTGGCTGAGGGAGGACGACCCGTTGTGCTGCTGCACGGGCATCCACGAACCCACACCACCTGGCACCAGGTTGCACCGTTGCTGTTCCGGGCCGGACACACCGTGGTCTGCCCCGACCTGCGCCGCACCGGTCACTCCTTGACACCGGAACCGTCGGATGACCAGACCAACCTACAGCGACCGGTCCATGGCGACAGACGTCGTGAACCTGATGCGGCAGCTGGGGCACGAGCGCTTCGCTGTGGTAGGTCATGGTCGCGGTAGCTATGTGGCCTACTCCATATCAGTTGGACCACTCCGCGGGGATCACGCCGGCTTGACGAGCACGGTGTCCTGTCAACTGTGATGCCTCACGAAGAGGGCTTCTATGCGTCTACCGACACCCGCGGGGTCTCGGAGTGTGTGCGCGAATCCGAGCGGTCGTGTTCGCCGACCCCGGGTGCGCGCCGTGACGATGAAGCGCCGAGCGATCCTAAAGCGTAGCCGGCGAATACGGCGATCAGGGCGCCGGTGCCGTAGTGGTATCCGAGCCCGGACAGGGCGCTGGAGAGTGCGGACCCTCCCATGCTCATCCCGCTCATGCTCGAGCTGGCCCACAGGGGCTGCAGGGTGGGGCCGATGACGAACCAGATGCCGCCCGTCACGGCCAGCACTGCTCCGAGGTACTTCGCGGCGAGACGCCCCCGAAGCAGGAGTACGGCTCCGGCGATCGCTGCGAGCCCGGGCAACAGATGCAGGGTCACGTGGCTCTCGCTCCATGTCCAAGCTGCTGCACCGCCCATTCCGTAGCCGAAGGTTGGTCCAACGAAGGGCACCAGGGCACCCCAGATTCCTAGGATCAGGATGATGACCCCGGTCAGAACTAGCCGGGCTTCGCCCCATCCCTTCAGGCATGTGGTCGCGGTTGACTTGGCGTGGACTCCGGTCGGCCGGGATCTAGACCGTGACCGCACGATGGCGGCACGGTGTATGAACCGCAGTTCGCGGT
>JAABUP010005227.1_pt1 | contig 20077 bp, 17 predicted proteins | sample 5559201 | NCBI WGS metagenome assembly JAABUP01 (sample SAMN10711887, study PRJNA513373) | rock metagenome | isolation source: Antarctica rocks | place: Antarctica
AGGGAGATGAAAGGGGGGAAGGACGGATAGGATGTTAGCAGGGACGTTGATGTTCGTGGTGGCGTTTGGCGTGCAGCATAGACTGGGAGCGTTGCTTGTCATCAATGGGTTCGTATGGGAGGAGAATATGCGGAGGGAGGGCTAGGTGCTGTTGACAGGGAGACTTGTGGGGTTTAGGTATGGTCTTGGAGCTGAGCCGTATCATCGCTGAGGCGGAGGCTTTGCCTTGCGGCAAGCGACGGATGTGGAGGAGCAGTGGAGATGGACTGTTTGGAACAAGAACCGGAAGGCTGCAGAAGGGGTGTATGTACAAAATCTCCGAAATCTACTCCGGTTCAACATCGGTACGTAACTCGTTGCAGAAAATGGAAAAGTCAACGAGAGCTCCAGCGTATCCCTTGAAGAGTGTCAATTACAGAGTATAGACAAACTCCGAATTCTCCCTAAGCGTACAAAGTCAGCCAACTTGTTTTTAGTTCGCTTGATTGTGGATTTAGGCTAGGCTGGGGAAACATACTTATCCGTCAAATCCAACCACTCCTGATTATCCAGCGTGCGATAATGCGGGTGTGCTCTAAACACGGCTTTCTTCTTGTTTTGGCTCCGGCAGTACCACCATATGAAGACTAGATCGACGAGGCAAGCGCCCCAGCAGCAGATGATGGTGATTTCGGCTGACACGTAGCGGGGAGCGTCTTTGGGACGGAATGTTTGCGGACCTGGCGGTGATTATTAGACTTGCAAGGATTTTGGTACAGGAAAATGGGGGGAGTACCGATGATGTTGCCCACGCAGTAGCTAATGAGATAGATAGCAGCCACGGTGGTCTTCTTGGTATAGCCCGCCACGTTCGACGCAATGAGTGACAACAGCGCGACAAAAGGCGTTGGACTCGCTTGGGTAAGATAGTACCCAGCAAGACGACCACCATTGTTGTGGAGAGGCAACGCCACGATCAGGATCATTCCGAGCATTGCGATGATCAGCCCGGAGCAGCTAATCAGGATTCTATTGCGGAAGCGGTCTCCGAGGTACCCGCAGACTATTAGAGCAACGACTTCTACAGCGCCTCCGGGAGTGCCGTAAAGGAGAGATTGTTCTGGGGTGTAACCAAAGGATACGATAAGCTGCGAGAAGAAGTTGCTGATGCCTCCATTCGGGATATCCGCCACACAGGCATAGAACGCAAATGCCCAGGTCAATGGGTCAAGTAGCGCCTCTTTGAGCTGATACAATTTAAAATGCTTATTCCCAATTCCTTGCTGGTTTATCCTGACTCTTTCGACCGCCAATCTTCGATCGTCTTTGCTCAGCCATCGAGCATTGAGCTGGTTGTCGGGCATAACAAAGAGGAAAATGCAGCCTATAGCACTGGTCAAGAGACCTGTAACTAAGAAAACAATTTTCCAGGGGGCGATTGAAGCACCATGAAGACGGGTGCCTTTGGCGATACCGTAAGCGACAAGGCCACCGAAGATTTGGGCCCAGCCGTTGAAGGAGAACCAGATTCCAACGCGGGTGCCTTGTTCTTTTTTGGTGTACCACTATTTTCTTTAGATTGAAACCTGCGGAGACGACGCGAGAGAACGTTACCTGTGAAGTGAATAGAGCAAAGCCAGGCGTTACAGCAGCTTCGAAGACGCCTAGGAAGAATCGCACAGCAATAGCCCCTTGGTAGTTCTTTACAGACGCCATGCAGCATAGTACGAGTCCCCACATGATTATGCAGAAAGAGGAATATTTGGCAAGAGGTAGTGATTGTAGCAATCTGTTTGTTGGGTACTCCCACGCTAGATATCCTACTCACAATTAGCAATATTTATTGTTCTGTCAAAGTTCCAGACGTACCAAAGTAGAACATGCTACCGAGCCATTGATAGTCGTCGCCTACCAGCTTTATATCCTTCTTTATGCCCATAACACTGGCGTACGATAGCGTGGTTTCTGCATCCTGTTCAGCTTCTCCCATCTGCCATTCCATTGATTGATCTCGTACTGTCGAGGTAATTGAGTCCGTATATGACACACAAGAGCTAGAACAGCCCCATCAGCACGCGGTCTGGTTGATTGGAGACCGCAAATCACGTACGGGCATAAGATGCATATCAATCTTCCTCAGTAGCCGCTTGTTCGTCGCTTCGTCCAACACCATAGTCTCGCCCTCATGGCCCTGAAAGGCCTTCATGGCCTCGTCCGCATCATTGGCATGCTTGATGATCTCGGCGGGGATATCGCTAGAGTCATACGTGGGCGCCAATTCGAGGTCCGCCAGAGGCGCTTTCTTCTCATCCTCCATGATGGCTGGAAGTCTTCAGAGAATTAAAATATGAGCATCGATATATGTGTATATATGCAGGTATATGAAATGGCGGAATGAAAACGACAAGCTTCTAAGAAAGACGAGACTCCACCGCCAAGCCTAGATAGAGGAGTATATAAGGTAGATATAGAGGAGTATATAATGTAGCAGATACGGAGGGATATGAGATAACAGATGCCGCACATGGTACCCATGCAAATGGAAGATTCTGACGCAATTGGGACAATCAGCCCAGTTTAAGATAGGCAGATAGAGACGGCGTTTGGTGGGTTGATCAAACCCCTCAGTAAAGTGCCACTTGGACGGATAGGGAAGGTGATAAGACATAGGCTATATCGTGGGCACGCGAGCTAGTTAGTATTTATTAAGCTTGTTTGAGAGTTGTTGACTTCGAGGGAGTTCGGATGGGCTTGATTCGGAGTTAAGGAAGGTATCTCACGCTTACCCTCCCACTGAAATGCTATGGCGAGGCATCAGAAAGGCCGGTGAACATTATACTGCTCAATGTTGTGGCACCACTGTTAGAAGAGCCTTCGAGACATCAAGAAAGTCCCCACGACAGGTCAAGTGTCCTGGGTTGCCAATATCTTTAGTGATTTTCTCTTCCCTTCAAAGCCACTCCACCACCAACTACTGGCCTGCCCTCGGCTCAATCCTCAAGCCTCTCTCCTACTATACCGCCATCATAGTTTCGCCTCGCCCTTGAGTACATCCTTCATCAATCCCAATGCCTCCTTCGCAAACGCAACCATATTCCCCTCTCTATCCCCTCCCAACCCGGTCTCGAATTCCTTTGTGAATGTCCCTTTCTCCGTCGCAACAGCCAGCGCTACATAGCCCCTAAATCCATATAATCAGCCACGATTCCTCCTACTTCCCTACCGCTTCCAAGCAGAAGACTCACGGTGTCCTATTCCTCGTGCTCCCTCCCGTCGGCCCTGCCGTCCCACTTTCACAGATTGTATACGTAGATCCCAGCTTCTTCCTTACATTTTCCGCGAGTCCAGCCACAATCTCGGGTGTGGGCCCACTGTAGCTCTTGATGTTTTCATCCGTCCAGCCTGCAAAGGCGACGCGGGATTCGAGGGTGTAAAGGGTAAGGCCTCCCTTGTAGTAGCCACTTGCGCCGGGAGTGGAGAGAACGGATGCGGAGATGATGCCACCCGCAGCCTTGTCGAAACGGGAGACGTCAGCGTAGGATTTTGATGATGGCCGATGGATGTGTGCATACGGTTTCGGCGACGGAGATGTGTGGTTTTAGAGCGGAAGGATCTGGACGGTAAACTGAAGGAGAGGGTTGAGTAGTACTCTTGGCGGAGAGTAGGCACGGGGTATTAAAGTCGTTAAGGTAACCGATGGAAGAGATAATTACTGCTACCTTTCGCTTGCAATCTAGGAGTGAAGTCAAGGGATACTATTAAACACATGATTTTACTTATTGCTCACTTGTGTGCATCTAATGATGCTTGGTATCTTCGATTTGTCTATCCATACCCCATAGGAAAATACTTGAGTGGTGTAGGACCCATACTCGGCGACACGCTTCACCAATTCATGTAATTTCCCGACTAATAGCAAACAAAGCATGCTCTCGTCCGGATATCAGGCATGTGCTAAATGCCAGTAAATCCTGACTTGATATGGTTTCCGGGGTATTGACTGAATCTAGCCACGTAGAGCTCCTTGATGGTCTCAGTGGGTCAAGTACTTTGACAGGAGTAGTACTCACGGTTGTCCGCATGATAGATCCGCTGATGGAGACAAGACTCCCAAACCGAATCAAAGCAAACGTTCTAGCAAATATAGCCAGCGCATCATGTGAGATATCGAAACAAAAGCTAACAAGCTGTAGTCTTTATAGACCAGTGACAAACAGGATGATCTGATTGTCGTACCGGATGAAGAGGTGATAACCACGAAACAGCTTCATCAGATAAAGATTCTAGGGATTAAGGAGGCAGAAGTATGACCCAGAAGTATTCAATGGAAGGGGTTGAAGATTACGATAGGGCTTCTCCCAGACACCACGCCAGTCAGAGAGCCCAGCCATCACGAGCACGGTACGATCAGGCAAAGCACAACCATCGATCCACCGAAGCAGCACGATATGGCGACAATAGACGTGGCATGGAAAGAAGCCACCATGGGAGGTCCAGCCATCTGCAAGATTTCTCAAGCGCCTTGCTTGACGATGCCCTGCATGATCTCCAAAGTGTCTTGGAAATCGCGGTAGATTTCTATGCTAGTTTCGTTGAAAGTTTCGATAGGGATATTCAGCTCATCAGACCGTACGCCGGATCCCGAATCATGGAGCACTTATGGGTGAACAAAGTCACACTACGTGAAGGGCGAATCAGAACTGAGGGCCGCGCGCAAGCTCGACGAGAAGAGGATTCCACTTTAGGGCGCCTAACCTCGAGCCAAACGTTTCAAAGCATCAGCGGAGAGGTGAATGATTGTTTTCGAGCTGCCATCGAATCTCGCACATCAAGTTGCGAGAGCAGCAGTGAAGCCCAGAGTGCGAGCCGCATCCGGAAGAAGCTAGAACAGACATACAGAGATGTTTTTAAACTGATGAGGACTGCTCTCCAACAAAGAGCCGATGCCGATGCGCTGGTTACCGAGCTGGAGTTGGTTTTGACGTTGCTGGAAAAGACGGGACCCCAACGGAGTCGCCGCGATGATAGAGATAATCATAAAGAAAATAAACATGAGGACTATGACAAGCCCAATGAGGATGGCCAAGGTGGCTTCGAGCAGGGGCAAGGTATTTTGCCAACGACTTGACTCGGCTACTCATAACTTACAAAGCGACAGAATACCAATAGGTAGTGGGAAGCCGGATCGTTAATTCCTGTCGTTTCAGGTTTCAAAGACCTGGCCAATCTGTTCTAGTGTCAGCGTGTAGCAACGCCAATGTTCTCGTATGACCTACCAAATTTTGTTCGCTCCTCGTTTCGTCTACAAACCACAACTTCGTCACCTATCGCAATGGTGCTCCCAGAGGATACTTTCGTTCCAAGAAATCCATATCGTCCGAATATCGGACTATACTTTGATCCAGAATCAACTCTTCGGTCTTTCATTAGCTTCTTAAGTATGCTTCCAGATTCATCCAACGCTTGGGTTCCCGTAGAGTAATCAATGTTGATACTGATGCATCTCGCGCAATTCTGCGTCAAAACCATTTGAATGCAATCGTTCTCTTTTTGCGGAGTGTCCTTGTTGCAAGTTATGTTCAATTCTCCCCAGAAGTCCTCATCATATGCTGCAGTTGACCCCGAAAGTACAATACTGGGCCTGAACTTGGTAATATCCATTTCCATACCTGCTGGCAGCCGTTCTGAAACATCATTGAGTGACTCTTCAGTCACAACTAAGTAAGGAGCTACGTCGGCAAACGTAATGCCCTCATCATTTTCTGTCTTTGAATTTGTCAGACCGGGGATACTAGCGGCTATGCTTGCTATCCAGGATCTGCTGGTATTTCGGTTATTCGTAGCATCTGGAGACAGATTTCCAAGCACCCGCCGTAGGTGAGGTCCTAGATATACAAGCATCACCTCGTAGCCAAAACATGACGAGAACCACGAGTTGTAAGGCTCGCCCATGTTGTACGCTTTGGTGGGGCTTTGATGTAATGAAATATCTACCACATCCAGATCGGAAATCGCTGGCGTTAATGGTATATCCATACTTCTAGCCTCTCCGTCCCCCGAGGGACTGAAAGTCACAGTAACCATATCAGCAGTGGTATCATTGTCCCCTGACATCCTAACATCTTGAAGAAACAGCACCAATTCGGAGAAGTTGGTAATAGTCATGTTTTCCAATCTGCCGTTGAAGTGGTGTTGACTGCGGGGGCAAGGATTATCTCCATGGATTCTAACGAGCATGAAGCGGCGATCGTAGGGGAAACCATGTTGCTAGAGATGGCCCTTTGTCAGAGGAACACTGCGCAGAGATTTGATGGGATAGGTGTAGAGCTACAAAGACTTGCTGATTAGTTACACCCTGACATTGCACGCAACTTTTCCAAGGTATGGGGGGCATACTTGACTGATCTTCATGGTCAAGGTGAACTCCAGTCACGGAGGATCTAGGAATATTCGCTGACCTTTGAGAGATTAAAACCTTTGTTAGATTGAAATCCCTAATAGTTGATTCCGAACAGGTACTTCCCCTCGTTTAGTCCTGAAGGGCGCACAAGTGCGGGGCACCGGGGAAATCAAGATTCCGTCCTCTGTCACTTTGGAATAGCCGAGCCGGGGCCGGAAGTTTTTTTTCTTTTTCCGGCCCCAGCTCAACTTTTTTCATATGCGAATCGCAAACATAGAATATGTTCAAATTTGCCAAACTATATGTAAGTAGTACATTTACAGCATATGAGAAGCATATGCAAAGCATGAATTCCGTTCTACTTTGCCGCAAGGGGTTCAGAGCGACGTGTGACAACAGCAGAGACTATGAAGTGCTTTAGTAGTGCATATGCGAAGCTTACCTTATGCTATGCTTATCTTTGCTCTTGACATCTGCAACGATGTTCTTGAGGCGCTTGCTTGATTGAGAATCTAAGAAAGATTTTAGCAAAGCATATGCTGAAGTACATACGAGTCGACGAAGACGACGATGAGAACCTGAAGCGGGGGTGAGGGTTCGGCTCGGCCTGACATAAGGTTAGCATATGCACAGCTGATGCTCTCTTGAGTGATGAACATAAATTGCATAATTTTTGTGACCTCGCTTGATCCTAGATTCGGCATCGGCATATGCTTCGCATCGGGCCGGAATAATTTCAACCCGACGTCAAGTCTCGCATATGCGGGGCTCATGCAAATTACAAAGCTCGGCCCGATGCCAAGAATGTTTTCCGGCCCTGGTTCGGCTATTCCAACCCCCTTACAAACTGCAACCCGGTCTTCTTTGATTCTGTCGGTCAACGAATTCAGCATCTACAATATTTCGGGGTTTTCGAAAGAAGTATCGAATCGAACATAAAGAGTCTCAGAATCTACCGTTAGCATGGCTTCAAAATTCCAGACTATTTTCTTCTCAACTCCACCTCAATCCAATGGAGGACTACGAAATCACCCTCAAAGGTATGTTCACCTCGCTTGGGCCCTGTGGGCCATAGGCTGACTCAATACCGTAGACTTGCTTGGCCTTCAGGCAGCGGTGTATGAATGGGCAGATAGCTATGACTCCAAGGTCCGAACTTGTGCGTCGCTGAACGACCATCGGCATTGACAATTTTCAGGACTGGGACAGACTGCGAAAATGCATTGCCCCAACCATGAGGGTATGGCTCTAAGCTCCAGCTAAGCTCTTGACGGAAAGAAAAAGACACTGATCATGCCCAATGTTCATAGGTCGATTACCGCGACTTCCTCGACAAGATGTGGGAGGCTATGCCAGCTGAGGAATTTGTCAAAATGGCCTCGGACCCTCACGTACTCGGTGATCCGAGCTTGAAGACCCAACACTTTATCGGCGGCACGAGATGGGAGAAGGTGTCTTATACCGATGCAATAGGGTACCATCAGCTTCGCGTACCGCATCAAAAGTACACCGATGCCTCTTGCAAGGAGGTTGTCGTCAAGGGGCATGCACACAGTTTCAACAAACATTGGTATAAGAAGATTGATGGTGTCTGGAAATTCGCAGGACTCGCACCTGAAATCAGATGGTTTGAATATGATTTCGACAAAGTATTCCAGAGTGGCAGAGACAACTTTGGCGAGAAAGAGCAACTCGACGAAGTGAAGGCGGCCAGCGGTATCCCGAGCGAGATCCCTGTCGACCATGAAGACAAACCTAATCAAACGAAGGAGTCGGGAAACGGTATTGAGGAACTACCTGCGATACAGAAGGCACAACTTGATGAGTTGAAGATAGATGATGCAACTTCGATTGAGGCTCTTGTGAGCGATAAAGAACCACTCGATGGGATGAGGGCGACGGACGGTGTGCCCAACGGAGTTTCTGTGATGGCGTAAGCAATTTGCATAATGAAATCTCGGATACAATAGCCGTTGGGAGCGAGCTGCTGTCCATGCGGGTGATATCTTACTGATGTCGCCAAGATCTATCTCTAAAAGATACACATTTTCTTGCGAGGGATGTTCCCGCAACTACTCTTAATTTATAGCTCAATAATTCCATTCTCAGCCGTGAAAGTTTAGTTTTGAACAGGTCGTCTCCTATTCCACATATCCATAACTTAGCTATCAGATCATTGATATGATGCTGGAGGTTTGAGCGGAGCCCCTCATTGAGCAAAGATCAGGCTAGGAACGTTAGTCGTTACGAGCCTTTGGTGGCCGTTCCTGACTACCATTAACTTAGGCGGCGTCCTTTTGCGGTCGATACGGCTGCGAGCTAGTGCAAGAAATGCAAGCCAAGAGGTATAGTAGATAACTGCTGATTGAGCTGGACTCACAGCGGATACTGAATCATTCGAATGTCCACCACCGCTTTGGCTGATACAATATCCTCCCGCCGAACAGGTACTCACACATGCGAATCCACAATCTTACCATGCCGTATCCCAACCATAGGGCACAACAACAACAAGGCTTGTATAAGCCGCATTACGGACCTGAACTTTTCTGCCAAGCATCGTATAAGGAAAGACTGAGAACCAAACCCATCCGAAGGTCGAGTGGCAAAGTTCATGCCATGCATAGTACTGTACAAGTTATCAAGGTATCTCCGCCAAAAGTACTTAGCAAACGCGACTTTGTAGCTGATCACATATTCTTCATAATGGTATCATATTGCTACTGATCTCAAGTAGATCACTGACTGCAACCCCGTTCCAATTGCCCCACCACAGTGTCCTTTTTAAAACAGATCCGCGGCTGAGGCAAACCCGTACATGAGGCGACTTATGTCATGGGCACACTGATGGCATGGGGTATACCTGCTCAGGAACTGGCCAATTTTTCCCTGTAACCCCAGTCACGGATCGATATAGGGATCCGCCAGACTCGAAATATCTCAAACATGCCTCTCTCCAACAGTGCTCGCAACAGTATTGCTCTTGACATCCCCATGCCAGCTTCACCGGCAAGGGTATCGTCATGCAATATCACTAAAAATAGGCTCAAGCTTTATCGCGAGCAGTCGAGCAGCGTCTGGATGCACATGATTCATGGGATGGAGCCGCTTACAAAGTCACGATAGGTTGCCATTTCTTGCTACCGCCGTGATGGACTTTCCGGGACAAATGAACTAATTTCCAAAAAGAGACACTTACGGCTTCTAGCCAGCTCTGATTGTGGGAGTGTAATAATCAGAACGCAGTGTGCGTACATGTCAGCACAGTCCCTTGACAGGGTTAACCATTGCAGGCTAATCTCGCTAAGAGAACCCGTAGGCTGCGAAGTCATCCAGAGGGTCGCTAACCCGAAGGGGCTTAGCTACGGAAACACGTCTGAAGTCCTGACGCAACTCTCTAGCGGGCAACGAGTCAACAACTTTGATTGATACAAGCCCTCTCTATGAATCAGAGATGAATACTAAGCGTCCCTGTCCTCGTACCACAGGGACCAGTAGTTTCGACCCTGATGCTCTTTTTGGAGCTTGGCGAGATGGGCGGAAATTTCTTCCTGTGAACAATGACCTTCGATCCGCCATATTAACAACGTTCAGCTTGCCGCAAAAAGACAATTACATTTACCATGCGATAGCAAGCGTTACGCTGGCCCAAGTGCAACAGGCTATTGAATATGGAGGAAAGAATGGATTGCATGCTTGGTATATTGATGAAGATGGGAAGCCGGTATAACTCCTCCAAAACCTGTCAGTTGCGATCGAATAGCGCTGCAATATCTAGACGTTCTGATCGCTAGGGTCATATCGTCTCTCTGTAGCTACCACCGCCACCTACAGCGGACATCATCGCCTATACTTCCATCTTTGCCTCTAAAACCTCGACACCGAAGCTCCTCACTAGCCTCGCATCGAATGCGAAGAAAGGCTCCCTCCGTGCCAGCATAGCCCAATACTTACAGTCGCAGCGACTACTACCTTCTAAGTACGTGATCACCAAGTCGAAGACACACATCAATCCTTACTACGACTACTGGTGCTGGTCGTGTCAAAACCTGGAATGGGCAGGTCCAGAGCGAGCGACGGTGAAGATTAAAACAAGCCATCATATACTGCCCATATTCATGCATCACTTTGGCTGTGTTGTCCCCAGCTATGAAGGCCTTGAGATAATAAAGCAAACCACACACGGAAGGAGAATTGTTGAAATCGGAAGCGGCAACGGATATTGGGCGTACATGCTTCGTCGCCATGGGGTGTCTGTGGTTGCAGTCGACAATATTCAAAGCGAATATCGAACTTTGTGGATTGGTGATACCATAACTAACGACGGCGAAAAGTATCTCAAAGATGAAAAAGGAGCCAAGGATGCTGTTTTGCTCCTCGTATATCCAATAGTGGCTTCGGACTTCACCCCGAAGATATTAGAAGCTTACAGCGGTGACACGATATGTGTTGCTGGCACACAGAACCGAAATGGATATACTGCATTTAAAGACCGGATGATTGATGAACACGTTGCGATGGGGAAGGTAGGATTTCAAAAGACGGTACAGGTACCCTTGCCCTCTTTCGCAGGTAAAGACGAGGCGCTTTTCATTTTCGAGCGTCAGAGCACAATAGAAAAGTAAATTCTCGACATGAAAGGTACATTAAGACTCAACGCGATACTTCTCACTTTGCAGCTTTTCTACATAGCGATTTGTCCTGAAGCATAAGTAGTGGTATTTGTTGTGTATGTTGTGACAGTCACGAATGAATTTTTACTCTTCGAATTCTCTGCTCTTGACAAAGTCCTTCTGTCAATTCTTACACGACCAGCTTCCCCGTAACGTCAACCCAGACCTTCCGTTCCCTCTTCCTAATTGATCATCTTGCTTTTTCAATGAAATGTGTTTCGGTCAGCGAGCGCTGTTATTTCCGAACTACTGGAGGCCTCACAGCCTACATCAACATGCTGAAGCACTCGAGGACAATCAACAAGCCAATTAGACAAGACGCATCGCAATACAAACAGCGCTTCGAGGAACTGAACCTGCAGAAAACGAACACTGGGCTGCACTAACGAGTAATGGTTAGACCATAAATGTTGAATTACATCATGATGATACGAGTAGATGTTGATGTGTTGACGCGTGGATAGCGAAACGCTGGAACCGGTCCACAAACACAAACCAACCTACAGACCAGTGGATTACAGAAATCCACTATAAAGAATTGCAAAGTACCTAAGTAGACAGTTCGAATAATACTCTGCACACAGCGAGTACATCCACGATAATTCCGAAACAGTGCTAACAGCTACTGTTCAGCATTGTATCAGCCTCGGCTTTACCAAAAACTCTTGGCCCTCGCGACTCGAAAATGTCATCCCAACTCGACCACCCTGAAACCTGGACTACAGGCGCCGACGCCCCAACCGAGAAGCAAAAATCCTTCCTGTCCACGCTCGCCACCTCCAAAGGCGTAGAAATGGACCCCTCCAGCGTGAGCAAGGGCGAAGCCTCACAGAAAATCGACGAGCTCAAGAACAAACAAACGAAGAACCCAGACGCCACTGCGGGCCAGCCGATCCAGGACCCCAACACGTGGGCGACAGGAGCTGATAAGGCGACAGGCAAGCAACAAGGGTATATCGCTGTAATGGCGAAGGAAGCGGGGGAGAAGGTGCCTGGCGAGGGTATGGGGAAGACGGAGGCGAGTAAGAAGATTGAGGAGCTAAAGGGGAAGACGGGGATGTGAGAAATTCTATATGTTGCTGGAGTACCGATGGAAGGGGGTTCTTGAGGGTTAAGGAGATTCTGGTACGCGGTACGCGGTACACGTCAGGTAGGTTCTCGGAATCCACGCTGCGGGATCTTTCTGGCCCTGGGTATTTGGGAAAGAACTGGAAAATGCGCGTTAGGATATGAGGGACGAACTAATAGGAAAGAAGAACATAGACTAGTTTCCATTCTTGACAGCACTTTCAACATTGATCCCGGTGTTGTCTGCTTACACGGGCGTAAGGGACTATGTGAAGGTTCTCTCACTCTCATCCCCCATACACATTATACACTATTATAGGTTCAAGATGTGCTTATATTTCCCATCCCGGATATTGTTTGCAAGACTCGGGGCCCATCTTCCGGTACTCGCTTATCCAATGAAGATCCAGCTGCCCACACAAAAATTCCGATACTACGCTTCGCACCTATCGTCGTTGACACAACACGTCAGCAATCATTCTTGTCACAATCAACGCAGTGTATCCACAACCAAGGTCTTGCAAGCAGCGGGGTACACATACCTATATCCGTCCATCCAAATTGATGTTCACTAGCGACACACTGCAGACGTAGGGCAAAAGCCACCCAATAGATTTCACGATAGGAAGTGATATCTGTGGGATAGCAAGGCGAGCAGCGGATACCGGGGAGCTCCTCGGGATGGAAGAACCCTATGTTCGCGTCAGCCTTGATTCATGAAAGATAACTCGATAGCGGAAGAGCAGCAAGGACAGCTTATATCGATGGAATACCAAGGTCATCTGAATGACCAAAGGGAGTCTGACCTAGCATTACAATGGCAACTGTGCACGAGCCTTTTTCACATCGTCCTCATCAGTATAATATACTATCTAAAAAGAACCCCCCCGGGAAATGGCTTTGGCTCACCACTTGTATATCTTCTAGGCGTATTCATTTTTGGTAACCTCGACGTGGGGTCTGAGCCTGGCCCGAGAAACTCGAAGTCATGGTCGCCATGACGGTCGGATTCGGTCAGGGCCAGGCGGAGCAGGGCAGATTGACAGTCGAATGGATTCCAGCCTTGGGAAGTCCATTTTGGAGTATTGACACAGTTGTAGGGGGGGTTGCCTAGGTTGCTGGTAATTGGGAGATTGTTCCGTTGAAGGCTACTTTGGTTTGATGCGAGGAACGAGAGTGCTGGAGGGTTGATTGCGGCTGCGCTCGCCAGGTGGATAAAGGGGAAAACGAGCAGGATGGAGATTGCACAAGAGCAAAGGGAGAGTGGAAAATGGGTGGTCATTTTTAACAGCAGCACATGCTTGGAAGAGAAGTTGCCGGGCCAAGATATGCAGGAAGCTATACCGACAAAATATAAGGAATTCAAAGTTTTAATTTTGCGGCTAAACTGCAGGAGCGCATCGCGTTAGGGATATGAGATGCGATAACAGCAACCCTGAGATCTGGGACAATAGACGGGGGATTGGGATAGGACGTGTTGGGTTTGCGCCTGTGAGAACAAACTATGCGAATCACCTTATGTCCCGTTGATAATAGCCCACGCGGAACCTGCTTGGGATATCGTAGGAGGTTATCAAAACTATGGGGGTCTGAGACGCCTTTGCAACTTCGAAGACCCGAAGACGATGCTATATCTGTATTCCTTACGTGATCTAGCTGTAATCATAGGATGTAGAGCTTAAGGTCAGCAATATGTACTTTCTTTCGTGGTAGTAGTAGTCGTGCAGATACTACCGTTCCCCGCTCTTTGGACACTCACTGTCATTCTTCGACGAAATCTGATTGAACACTACAGACAAACGAAGACTCTGAAGATGCGCTTGCTTTGTTCTTCCATCGCCGAACCTCTTTAGCCATAAACAGGCAAACAAAGACGGCGGTGTTTTCAACCATCGGAATCATCCCCGGAGGATTACGGTGCCAGGTGAATGTCATTGCCAAGGGTCAAGTCAATGGCTTGCCGCTCCACGGTAACAGTTGTTCGCTAGACAGTCCACGGATTCGTGAGACTTCCCTGATCTTTTTGCATCAAGGTAGAGCAGATTAGAGCATGTGAATTTCCATCTGACGATGATGAAATAGAGATGTGGCAGTGCAGGGCTGCTAAACCAGCCTCTTTTCCCCGGTAGCGTTTGGCGTTAAGCCTAACCGAGGTGTGGCTTGATGGCGAAGATGATGTAACGCGGTCAAGGCGGAAATCATATCCTTGGTTGGACCATCAACAGACTCATTGAGCGAAAAAACCAAGGCACGAGGGCACATGAAGGCAGAGTTTGCCGATTACGTCGAATTACGTGGTGCAATGAGTCTATGCCTGCATCTCTACCATAAAGTCTCTCATCACCCTTCTTCCATCATGCACATATCAATCTGTCTTCTCTATTTGAACTTACAACATCAGTTCCCTTACACTGATCCTTAATTTTCATCCCTTCGCCATGGTCTCTAAGGTCGGCGCAGCCCTAAGGGCTTCCACCACCTTCATCCGTGCACTTCAGTTCCTTATAGCAGCCCTCGTGCTAGGCATTTTCTCCTACTTCCTGGCCTGTAAGTCGAGCTGATCCTGCTTGACTGTGCAGTCATGTGCTGATGTCTAAGCAGACCTTTCGACGCACCACACACACATCCCAACATGGATGAGGGCGGTTGAAGGCATGGCTGGGGCTGCCGTTATTTACACTGCCTTTGCCGTTATCCTGACGTTCTTCCTCGGAGGCATCACCTTCTTCGCTTTCCTCGCTCTACTGCTCGACTTGGCTTTCATGGGTGCCTTTATCGCCATTGCGGTCTTGACACGTGGTGGTGCTCGCTCGTGCAGTGGCAGGAATGTGCCTTCTCCTCTTGGATCCGGAAACTCCAAAGCCTGTAGGCTAGAGACTACGGTTTTTGCCGTCGCCATCATTGCTGCGTAAGCCGACACCTCTTCCGAGAGCTTAGCTGTCAAAACTTGCTAACTCTACCTTCAGCTTCCTTTTCCTTATCTCTGCACTAATGGCTGTCCTCTTAAGCAGACACCAGAAGAAAGAGAAAAAGTTTGGACCAGGCCCATCCAACAATTATACATCAGGTTCCGGCAAGAAGGCGCCGTTCTGGAGTCGCAAGAACAACAAAACGCATGATGCTGAACTTGGTGCAGTTGGAGCCGGCGGCGTAGCTTTGGCAGAGGAAAATCACCACCATCACAATAACGGGAACATTCGTCCTTCCCACGACACTGCTATGACTGGATCTACGGCAAATGCTCCTGATAACGCTTACGGAAATGTACATAACAAGTATGACAGAGAGCCGACGGTTCCTGCTATTGGAACTGCCCACACACCACATCACGGTGCTGCGACTAGCAATCTTAATGCTGCTTATCGCGAGCCTACCACGGGCTCCCACCCTGTTATTTACGATCCGCAACCAGAGGCTGCGATACACCACGGAGGCTTCCCACATACCCATCCCGAGTCTGAGGAGTTGGGATATAACGGGCGCGCAGGGAACTATGGAACCAGTCCTGGTCATTACTGATGAAGTGGTATGGATACAGCCTTGCATCTCTCATCTGCCTCACTACCGTATGACCGTTATGTATTACCGCACATAAGCATCTCTAGCAATCTCTTGTGTCTGTTTGTAAAACATGATGCTTTGATCTATGTCAGCAACGAGTTAGCAGTTTAATAATAAATTATAATATCCGCCCATCGAGCCACATTTTAAGTTTTGCATGTTGGTTTGTTGGTTTTTCTAGCAATTAGTGTAATTTGGTCTTCAAATGCTTTATCGATTCACCAAGTTCTCAATATTGTATATGTATGATCATACAATTTTGACATCTCAACATATGGCCATTGAAGATGAATTTCCAAGAATGCATTGATATTTGTCAATTAAATGAGAATATGTCGCAAGGGAATGATAACAAGTAAGTCTTTTCAACAGCTTTCTATTCAGATATCGAGACTAGTGTGATGATTGCTTAGAAGGACAATGTTGAGACTACCATGTAGAAGATAATCTAGCTGTCCAGCTTCGAGCTAGCTCCCCAACATTATCGTCCTAGCTATGCCGGTCACGCCACCGATCGCCCGTTATCAATCAATATCGATAAAGTGGTCCACCAGGCGTCCATCCTTATGGTGCCAACGTCTTATTTCGGGGTTCCACCATCTTCCTCTGTTCCGCTGCTCTTCGTATATTGCCGTGTCCGTGAAGCGGAGTCCTGCAGCTCGATATGCTGCATCCATGCCCGGTTGTGTAAAAGCCCCTTGCCGCCGAAGCTCTTCGAACATCGCGCGGTCTTGGTCGAAATTCAGCACGTGAGTATCAAGCTGCAGGTTGCCTGCCAAACGTGCTCCGCCTGCTAGGAGCTGCTGGTATAGCCGGCGATCCTTGAGAGCGCCCTGGCGCCGAATGTCGGCGAGTCTTAAGCGGTGGTCGCCATATCCAGTATCGCGAATCGAGATGTTCGAGCTTTGTGGAATGAAGCGACGGTCGGTCATCGCGATCATCGCGATGTTCATACCTTCGGCCGGCATCGTGATTTCAAGATCATCTAGATCCAGGCCTCGTCCAGTGTAATGTAATCTTGTGAACAGCTTATGACGACAGAACGGACAGGTATTTTTATTTGCCTTAGATTCTCCCACCCAAAGCAGAATGCATTCGCGATGGATGCTGTTCTGGCAGCATGGCAATTGGACTATTGCGACACCATCTTGATCATCCGCATAATCTTCGCGACAGGTGCCACATGTTTGACGGTCACTTGGGAGCTGGGAAGGTCGACGAAGAGGAAGCCCAGCTACGTATTGGGATCCAAGGATAACGCGACCGGCACCAGATCCTACATTCACATCAAGTGCAGGTGGGTGAACTGCGCGAACGGGCATTCCTGCATAAGGGCGCGGAGAGCGATGCCAAGGAGGGAGACCCATAGGAAGGCTGGGGAAGCCGACTCCGTCATAGCGGACTCTCTCATAAACTCTGCCAAAGTTGCTCTCAAAAGTCTTTCTCACTGGTCCTGTGACGTCCGTCTCTGGGGCTAGGGTCTCGAGAGCGCTCTCTGCGTCGTCTGCTGCCAAAGATGGGCATTGTGTACTCTGACGGTAAACGTTCGTTGCTTGAGTATTTGACATGTCGTGTTTGGAACTTCTAGAGAAATAAGGAAGGATTCATCGCTTTCTCTGATCTTTGAAAGTGAGCGCGCATTATCAAGGACAGTTACTTTTTCTGACTGACGAATGATTCAATGATTCAATATAGATAACACTACTCGATCCTAAGCGAACCGTAAAATCCTAGACGGATAGCTCAAATGTCAACACTAGCTTTGTGTTGAGGTTTGTATTCTGTCGGACAAAGTGATAGCCACAGTGAAGACTTAAGAGCGTCTAGCGACACACAACAATTCCCAGATTCACGTGCCAATCCTACTGAGAATATTTAGGTGTAATGAGGCGAGCAAGAGCGAAAACCGCAGAGTAGGTATCATACCCATTCCCTATATAGAGATCAAAAAAAACCCGGCAACAATACTGTCAATCTTTAGCGAACGGAATGTTTGATATTGTAAGATGGTATAAGTGAAGTTTAGTCTCAATCTCTCAGTCATAAGCTATCCCGCGATAAGAAAGATTATCTCACCGCTGGCCAAGATCAAGAAGGTCGTAAACAAGACCTGCATATTGATTGAGGTCAGCCCCAGCATGGAAAGCCTCCCGAAGAAGGTTTCGCCCAGCCTCCTCGCAGAAGAGCGCGTTATCGTCATGCATCCAAGTTCCGCTGATGTTTCGCAGGCTGAAAGATTCGTCGCCAAGCCTCGCAAGCCACTCTGTGCGGTCCTCTAGTTCCATACGCAGGACGAGCTCCCCCCGCTCCCGGAGCTGGGCGAACAGCGCTAGTTCTTCCTGAACACTAAGCTCGAGCCCGTCGAGCACGATGTTCCGCGGTGGCAGATCCGCATCGTCGCGGCGCAGCTCATCGTACAACTCGAAATCGTTGCGCACGCAGCCCGCAGAGAAGACGTCGTACACGAATGCAAGACGTTCTTCAAGTTCTCGTTCAAACCGATCAAGCTCTGTTTCACCGGTCTCAAGGAACGCCGCCAGGTTGGCATCGTCTTCGTCATCTTGTGGACGTCGTACGAGAAGGCTCTGGTCATGTTCGAACAGGAATTTACGGCAGGTCGGGCATGTGGTCTTACCTGCTTTTTCCTCCGACAGCCACTCATTGATACACCCGCGGTCATAGTTGTGGGCACAAGGTAGAATGACGGGTTCCTCGTTGTCCGGATTGTAGGTAGTGAGACATAGTGCGCATCTTCGATCTTCGGCAGCCGCAGCCAGAGAATCTAAAGGGACTGTTGGGAGTAATGCGACATATAATGACCCAGAGATGGTCTGAAGCTCCGTCTGATGTCCTGTCTGAAGACCGTCAGCAATTCCTGACCCAGTGAAAGTGTCGGATGTGCCTCTTTCGGGTATTGCAGCATCGGACGTGGCAGCGTTCGATGAGCTGGTGCCGGACATGTTAGTATCGACCATGGCAATGAGACGTATGGTTTGAAGAAGGATCACAAGAAGCAAGCAAAGTGGTCAAGTTTTTACAGTGAAGAAGTATTTGACCAAAGTCTTGCAAGCTGAAAGGAAGTTCTTTGAAAGCATTTAATCAACAATAGTATTATTTACGCACAAAGATATTATTACTCAAAGGAGGGATATCCTATCACAAAGAAACTAGGGTCTCCTTCCCCTCTTCGAAAGTCTGGCATGTCGAGGTCAGTCCAGTCCAAAAGCAAACAAGTATCATGCAGGATCTTACGCGGGGAAAGCGATACGCAACAGCCAAGCGTCAGGAAATTGATCCCAAGTCCCTGGAGTACGCCTTATGCATTCGAGATGTCTGTGATATTCTTCGTTTGGAACATGCGCACTGCGGGGACGTTGTCCCTGTCGCCGGCGAATGTCCTTCAAAAGAGCGAGCTCTTCGTGACAATCCAGTTGCGTCGCCTCTGGATCGGGTGCTATGCGGAGAATTCCTTCCCGATGAAGCTCTGCATACAGGTGGAGGTCTGTTCTGATGGCTTTGAGATCGATGAGATTTGCAAGCCATTGCAAGCTGCCGTCGTCATCTTGAGGCCACTCCCACTCACCCTCTAGGACAGATTCGTCTTCTTCTTCGTCTTCTTCGTCTTCCTCTTTCTTTACTTGCTTCTCAAAAAACTCTTGACGGCAAATCGGGCAACTATTCTGATTAGCGCCCTTTTCGGACAGCCACGCATTAATACATTCCCTATCGAAACAGTGACCAAAGCCGCATCCCATTTGAATCACATCCCGGGTCGATTCTTGTAGGTCGAACGCAGTTAAGCATATTATACATCCCTGATCGAATGAGTCTTCGGAAATCAGACTCAGAGAAACCGTTGGCCTTTGGGCGACGTAACGTGAGCCTACTTCTTTAGGCACTCTGTCGTGCAAATGTGAGTCTGAAAAATCAGTCGGATCGGGACCTGGTGCGTCACTCTTATCGGAGCCGGAAGTATCTGTCCACTCGGAGTCTGAACCTGGGTCAGCGTCCGGCATATCAGCATCCGGCATATCGACGTCCGAGTCCGACATATCGACGGCACTTTCTAATTTTTAGAACTGACGGCACAGAAATAGTATCTAGATGGATTCGATATCAGACTTGCCGTTATGCTCGGTAATTCTGAATTCGCAGGTCTTCTGAACGCTTTAAGGAATAAATAAAAAGGAGACCTTGATATATCTTAACAAGATGGATGCATTGTCGCATCTGTTGAAACATGAACAGTAACTGGAAGTGTCGAAATCTTGACATCGAGCACATCGAACATGCGACAATGGACAGGTGGTAACGAAAAGTTCATCCAGATGTTCGGGGTCCGCAATTCTGCAAGCACGCTCGAGACATACCTGGAAGTAACTGGACGGAAAACAAA